>Ga0315279_10006916_pt1 | contig 14190 bp, 7 predicted proteins | sample YL17G06_20_MG_FD_203694 | JGI IMG/M metagenome (GOLD analysis project Ga0315279, IMG submission 203694) | Sediment microbial communities from Yellowstone Lake, YNP, Wyoming, USA - YL17G06_20 | ecosystem: Environmental > Aquatic > Freshwater > Lake > Sediment | place: USA: Wyoming | collected... | reverse complement strand
AATTTTGCAATCATTTGTAGCATAGCATAGGTGGCATCCTTTCCACCAACTTGCAGGAACTGCTCGATGGCTTCATCATTGAAGTTTCGGATGTCAATAGCCATCCGGGCATCTTTGAGGGTAGATTTCCTGCGCATTTTGTCATATTGTTCCAAATGGCTAAAGTCTTCATTCGCCAGAGCTTGCTTAGTAACTACACTGAGGTAGTGAGCAGAGATACAGGCAGGGATGATCCCATGGTAACCCGCAGCATCACCTATCAAGGCTACATTATCTTTAACCGCAGTTTTCAAAGATTCGCCGAATTTAGCACAATACATCCCGCCTAAAAACCGAATTTCATCCGCACTTTCTAATCTTTTCGATAGAACGGGGTGATCTTTTTTGATTTGGATGTAATCTTTATAACTGCCAAATCCAATCAAGGCGAGATTTTCCTCTAACGGCGAGAGAAAGGCCATCCCGAAATTCTTATCGAAATCAAACCCAAAGAAGATCTCTATGACGCCAGGGTCAATATCTGCAATATTGATGAATTCAATTTGCATAGCGGGGAAAAATTCCCTTGGTTTTTTTTCTAATTCGGCAATGCCGGATTTTCGCGCTACGCCTGATAAATATGATCGCACTCCATCTGCGCCAATCATGATATCAGCGGTTATTTTTTCAGGACCCGCTTTAGTTTGAATAACAACGCCCTTAGTGATGTTATTTTCAATAAGAAGATCAGTTACTTTGGAGGTCACTTTTATTTTTACACCCTTTTTTATAGCTTGTTTCGCTAATTCTCTGTCAAAATTAACTCTGTCAACAAAATACCCCCCAAACCCAAAATCGTCAAATTCACAAACTTTCTTGCCTTTCGGACTCCAGACCCGCCACCCCTTCACTTTTTGAATTATAAGCCTGCTTGGAATAGTTTTTATTAATTCGTCTGTATAGGCTGATCCTGAAATCCAGCCTGAGCAATGTTGCGGTAGCCCAATGTTATTGTGTTCTTCCAGAAGTAAGACATTCAAATTTTCCTCAGCCAGATTCCCAGCGGCAACACTCCCCGCGGGACCTGCGCCTACAACTATTACATCATAATCTACCATAATAATCCCAAATTAGTTCCCATTTGCAAAGAAAATAAAAGCTTAAATATAACTCATTGAAAGGTAACTTGAATTTTAGTTTTTTTAATTGATCACATAAATTTTAATAAGAATTAGAGTTTGTAAATTTACAAGTTTTTGTGATAGAAAAATAATGAGTGATTGGAGTTTTCCTAATGAACCAGAAAAATCGGGGCATCATCGGTTTGTTCTTATTTCTCACCATTTTTATATCCTTTATTTCTAATCCCGTCAGTTTTGGAAATGCTGGGAATTATAATACTCCATATCGAGCAGGTACTGGACCAAACATAGATGGAACCATTACTGCAACGGAATGGGTCGGTCGCTTAAACTACACAATCACTTTTAATTTTAATGACACTGAAAATCCAGAAATGCTGGTAACTTTATATATTCTTCACAACGGATCGGCGCTTTTCATCGGACTTAATATAACACAAGGCGATAGTGTAACCGATCCGAAAGATGCATTTTTGATTTATTTTGATGAAAATCATAATGGATGGTTGAACGGCACCAAAACTCAGCCCAATGAAGCGGGGGCAAAACTCACAAGAGATGGCAATTTTACAGACCTCTGCTATAATGGCACCTGGGTAGATCAACTTTCAATTGTGAATATCACAAAAGGACCAAGCATCGGAGCTACAAATCAGCTGGGAAGTTGGGAATTCGTGTTTGTTTCATCATATGATCCTGTTAAGCGACATGCAAAAAATACTCCAGACTTCGATGTGAATCTTCCATCCGATGTTTTGGAAAGGGAAGTGACAATTGGCTTTGATATCGAATATTATGATGCCGATTTAATGCAAACTGATTCATTTGTTCTCGGATCGAATAGAACCGAAAATATGACTCCTAGCGTGTGGAATAATTTGATTTTTGGTACGGTCCCCTATCCCGAACCTAACCTCATAGTCATTTGGGCATATATTGGATTATTTATGATCCTTCCCGCCGTAATAGCGGTTTATTTGATAATTTGGATAATACGGCGAAAGAAGTATTAAGGCCCTTTGTATGAGGGAAATTCTCCGGAAAATTCTCATGTTTGGGGCAATTAATACCATAGAAATCTTGGATTTGGCGTTTCCATTCTCTCTTTTCTATAAGAAAGATGAAAAAATTTTTTATACCTCTCCGGAGGTCTTCAATCCGTATTTTTTCGTATTTTCAAGTATCTTTTTTGCGAAACATTTAGTTGTTCCCCAAAATTCTATGGTCCTTGATTTAGGAACCGGATCAGGAATTTTAGCGATTTTTGCTGCGGATAGGGCACGTAAAGTCATTGCAACAGATATTAATCCCTATGCAATACGTAATGCACGAATTAATAGCAAGTTAAACAAACTTTCCGATAAAATTATAGTTCGAAAGGGGAGTCTATTTCGCCCTATCAAAGAAAAGTTTGATACAATCCTCTTTAATCCGCCTTACTTTCCTTTAAAACCCAAAACCTATAAAGAGGCGGCATTATTTTGTGGTCCCAACTATTTACTACTGAGAAAATTTCTAGCAAATTCCAAAAAATACCTTAATCCACATGGATTCATCCAACTCTCCTTATCAAGCTATATGAATCTTAAATTGATCCAGAAATTCTTTAAAAAATACGGATTTCGACCTATAATGATAGCGAGGAAGTTTCTCTTCTTCGAAATCCTCTATTTATACCTCTTAATTCCCTCTTAAAGGAGCGAGCACATGAAGAAAACGCTAACCGAGGCGGAAGTTATTCGATTAAGGGCACGTTTGCAGAGCCGATTAGATTATTTAATTGCTGCATTATTATGGACCCTATTTTTCTTTAGTTTTTTGAGTATCTGGGCCGTTGGTTCTCTTGAATCGATCCATGCAGGACTTACAGTAGCACTTCAAGAAGCCCCAGTCTTTCTTCTTTTTCCAGTTTTTGCGACTTTCGGGATGGTTTCAGATCGCATCCTAATCGGTGACCTTCTAAAATATTCAGGGAAAGATAATATGGTTCATAATCCTTCGAAATCCGAAAGATTGCGATTAAATCATGAAGATTATGTTAGAATATTCATAAGCATTCTAATCGTATTTATTAGCTTACCTTGGCTGGCTGCACGCTTAGGTCTATTCCTGCAACCTTATGACTCGACCTTTATTACCCAAGTTCTCTTCTTTCAACCCATTCATTTGGGCGAACATCATGGGTTTGTAGGCATTTACATTCTTCTCGCAATCCTTCTGATCTCGAAAACTGAGAAACTTTATCTGAATTCGATTTTTAAGGAAATTACAATTTACGGATTTTGTTTTGCCTTGCTCTGGGGAATTGGATTAGTTGTGAATGATTTTTCCCAAGAACAATTAAATTTAAATTTTCCTTTTTGGGTTTGGAGCACTGACCCCAATTCCTTAATTTGGTTAGCCCTTCAATTCTGTATTATTGCAGGTTTGAGTGGACTCATCTATTACTTCGGGTGGCGAAAATATTACAAGAAAAAACAACAATTCATCGCATAACTTGGTGAACATATATAGGGAATAATTTTTTTAGTTCTGTTAAAAATATTGAATTAATTATTACCAATCTTAGAGAAAGAATGCATACCAGTTTTTTCAGGGATGAATATGATTTCGTTATCCAGATCGGACACAAAGAAGCTAATTAAATATGCTGTCGGAATCAGCGTAGCAGTGATAGTCATTTTTTTTATTGCGGTTTATACTATTCTTTCAATTGTTATAAACACGCAATTCTATTGGAATCGACTGCAGTTAAATTGGTGGACTTATTTCACCATGTATAATTCCGCTATTCTCTGGTGCCCTCTAATAACTATTCTCATTCTAGTAATTCTGGTAACTTGTTTAAATCCTTTCAATAGTAGCACTCTTAATATACTCTATGGAATAATTTTCAAGACCAGGCATCCTTCGAAACTAAAATCACTGGTTTGGAACTATGTAATAGTTGCGGGACTTGGGGGGTTTATCGCAGGATTGGTTATAGGATTCTCCTTAAATGCAGGCTTTGGTATTTTCGTGGCGAAATCTGCCAATTTAAATCTTAGGTTCTTTCCGACTTTATTTGCTGCATTGAGTTATCCTCTCAACCCCGGAACATTAGACATTAACGTTCTTTTCACCTTTTCATATATCTTCCGTCCTTTTATCCTCTTGGTAGTAGTTGGACTTATTATAAAATTAGTTTTGAATCTCATAAACCCCTTTAATTTTACGGAGAGAAGGGGTCTCAACCCATTCAAAGTTACCGGTTCTATCGGCTTAATGATATCATTACTTTTCTTTATTGGATGGCTTTACCTTCCTAATGGAGCTTACGACATCGTTGATTCCCAAGCAGTCTGGGCGGTTATCCTCGGTTTCTTTGGAAGCCTTATCCTCGGGGGATTTTTCTACATTATCGGCTTGTTCAATCCAGTGCACTATCAGGCCCGCCGGTTCTATAAGCCATTCATAACATTGGTGTTAATTGTTATCCTTATTTCCCCGATCGGTGCTCTAATCGCAACAGGAGTCAAAGGGTTATACCGAGATGCCAATTGGACCCAGTGGGTTTGGAACACAAAATTAACCACAGCAATTTCAACTACACGTACTGCTGCAGGGCTCACCAATTTTACCGAATTAACTACGCAGCAACTCCTCAATAATCGTTCCGCTCCAGATAACGAAATAATCGGGCATATTCGTACATATGATTCCGAGGCATCTAGGCTTTCAATGGAGAACCAGATTGGGACCAATTGGGAAGAGCTCGCTGATTCAGATATTAATTATCTCAATAGAATGGAATATTGGATTTCACCTCGAACAATACGAACTCAAGAAGAAGGAATCTTTACTTTGGATTGGGTCCAAGATCATATTATATATACGCATTCTCGCGGCTTTGTCGCTTTAAATACGGTCACGGGAACACTGATCCCGAAAAATACTTATGAGAATACTTTTGGGGTACCTTATAACTACTCAATTTATTTTGGGGAACTCCCTGATAATGGGTATACAATTCTCAATAATACCCAGTTTAGGGAAATTGAAAACATCACCTATCCAGGATCACCCGATATTTCCCTAGATGGTTTCCTCAATTGGTTTTACATAGAGAATTGGGGATTTAAAACTTCAGAATTGACCAATTATTTAATAAAAAGGAATGTTTTCGATAGGGTCGGAGGAATATTACTTCCATTTATGAAGTGCGGAGATGATGCATATTTAATATTTAATAAAACTAGTAAAAGCATGTATTATTGTGTTGATATTATTTTGGATTTCCCATCCTTATCGAATTACATGCAATCAAATATCCTTCGCTGGCTTGGTGTGGTTTTAATTGATACAAAATTTGGGACAATGAATTTTTATACATATAACAATTCCTACGCTAATCTCCCTTACTCCTTTCTCAATATTTATCTAAAAATGTATAATTGGCAACAAATGCCTAGCTGGTTAACTCCGCAACTGAAATATCCTGAGAGCTTAATAAATCAACAGTTAGAAACGGATTATACCTATCATGTGCAAGATTCGGTTTCATGGCGAAACGGGGCAGATTTTTTTATGCGCCCTTCAGATACCGCTTTTCATTACATCATATATGATGTGGGATACGGGACAACCTATGTAGGCGCTTCGATTGTCGAATTTAGACAGGCATCGGTGGGCAATTTAGTAGGCTTTTATGTTGTAGAAGGCGGAGAACTCTCTAATTTTCTCGGAAGGGTCACATTTTACCGCAATGGAACCGCTGGACAGACACAAATGATTGGGCTTAATGCCTCAAGGTCAGCGTATATGCAGAAAGATTCCCAGTTTCTCCATTTACTAATGAATTATCGATTTGGTAACTATTTAATATATCCCTTGGCAGGTTCTCTTTATTATGTGCTTCCTGTATATGAAATAACAGGCCAGCATATTGAAACCCTAAAGCGAGTTGCTCTGGTCGATGCATTCAATCCGAATCATATCGGAATCGGTAATTCGACGATGCAAGCATACAATTCTCTGAATATAACTACACCAATTCCTGCGGGCGTACTCTCACTGAATATTCTTTCGGCGCCAGCTATTACCAAAGCAAATTCCTATGATCCAACTCTGAATAATTTACAAATCCTAATTAATAATGGGAATGCAAATCAAGGCTACAATGTCACTTTAAGCATTAAGACACAAAGTAATTTATTTAATGTCTCTTTTGGTGGATCTGAACTTAAACCCATTATAATCGGACAAAACTATACCTATTTCATTGCAAACCTCACTCTGCTCCCAACGCAATCTATTGGATTAACACCTCAGGTGACGGGACGGCTTTCGGGGGGCTCCTTCAGTACGATCAATTATGATATTAATCTATACTTCCGAAATGGTACTCTCTTTAATTCAAAAACAAAAACGCTCTTTGTCTATGTATAAAGTGAAAACGGAGAGAATGGTGAAAAAAATGAATATAAGAATAAATGTAGGTAAAATGTTGAAAATTATTATCGGGATTGCTGTGGTAGGCGTAATTGTTTTATTTTTCGCCTTGTCCTCTATTATCGATTTGTTACTAAATATTCAATTCTATCAAAACAGGTTAAATCTGGATTGGTGGACTTTTTTCACGCTGAATAATAGCGCGCTTCTTTGGTGTCCTCTTATTACAGTCCTAATTCTGATGGGAATAGTAACGATTTTCAATCCTTTAACTAGCAGCACTTTAACATTTCTTTATAATGTAACGAAGCGGCGATGGCGCCCCTCACGTCGGAATTGCGTATTATGGAACTATCTTGTCATTGGACTTGCGGGTGGATTTGTGATGGGCTGGATTATCGGCTATATATTTGAAGTGGGGTTCGGGATATTTGTTGCCAATTATACTCATATATCTTACGACTTTTTCCCAACTCTATTTACCGCACTTAGTTACCCGTTAAATCCAGGTATTATGGATATCAATACGCTCTTTGTATTTACTTATATTATACGCCCATTTATTGTTTTAATTGTAGTTGCAATTATTATAAAAATGGTACTTGATCTCTTCAATTCATATTCATTTCATCCAGGATCTCAAACAAATGCAACCAAAACCACTGGGTCAATAATTTTTATAATCTCCTTAATCTTCTTCATAATTTGGCTGTTCCTTCCTTCTTTGGCCTATGATGTTGTGGATTCCAGCGCTGCATTAGGAGTTGTCATCGGGTTTTTTACCTGTCTCATTATCGGAGGCATTTTTTATGTTTCAGGCGTTATTCTAAAAGAAGAAGCATCAACGGGTGTGCACTTAAAGCAGATTTTTGCGTTTTGTTTAATTCTTCTGATCCTGATTCCAATGGTGACCTTCCTTATCGCAGGGGTAAAGATCTTATATCGCGACGTGAATTGGACGCCGTGGGTTTGGAATACGAAAACCTCGACAGAAATTGCTAATACAAGAATAGCCGCGGGCTTAACTAATTTCACCACACTAACAACCCAACAATTGCTTAATAATCAATCGAAATCAGGCATTCCAGATGAAGAAATTATCAGCCACATCCGTACATATGATCAAAATGCCTCTAGATTGTCGATGCAGAATCAAATCGGAACCAATTGGGAAGCACTAGCCGACTCCGATATTGTGTATATTAATTATACTGAATATTGGATTGCGCCCCGAAAAATTCGAGATGATCCTAACTTTGCCCTCGATTGGGTTCAAACTCATATCATATACACACATTCCGAAGGGTTTGTAGCGGTAAATCCTGTGACTGGTGAAATAGCGCAACCTAATTCATATCCGAGTGTTTTCGGTGTCCCATCTGATTCGCCGATCTATTTCGGAGAATCCCCGGGTAATTACTATACTATATTGAATAATACTCAAGGATTCACAGAGATAGGTAATATTACATATCAAGGTGCTCCTGATGCAAAATTAAATGGTTTCCTGAATTGGTGGTTTATCGAAGACTGGGGATTCAAAACTTTTGACGAAACCAACTATTTAATTAAACGCAATATAAATGACAGAGTTGGAGGAATATTGCTCCCTCATATGATATTAGGAGATGATCCTTACCTTGTCTTTGATGGTGCAAATAAGCGGATGTATTATTGTATAGATATTATCCTGGATTTTCCCTCCTTTTCAGGGTATATTCAATCTGATATTGTCCGCTGGCTCGGCGTGGTTCTCATCGATACAGCGCTCGGAACGATGAATTTTTATCAATATAATAATGCATACGCCAATCTCCCCTACGATTTTCTCCAAATCTATATTGATAAATACAACTGGGAACCGATGCCTTCCTGGTTAATCCCTCAATTGAAATATCCCGAAATATTGATTGAATATCAGATGCAAATTGATTATACCTATCATGTACGCGAGACAACAACTTGGCGGAATGGCAATGATTGGTTTGAACTTCCTCTTGGTTCAGATTTATATTATCTTATTTATAATGTGGGGAATGGAACGACCTATGTGGGAGCCTCTACTGTAGAATTTAAATCAGCCTCGGTGGGTAATCTTGTGGGGTTTTATATTGTCGAAAATGGAAAGGACCCAAATAATTTAGGAAAAGTAACGTTTTATCGGAATGGGACCGCCGGCGAGACTCAAATGATTGGACTGACAACCGCAATTTCCGCATACCAGCAAAAGGATGCGCAATATCTCAGATTATTGATTACACCAAGACCTGGCAATTATTTGATATATCCTTTGGCAAATTCTCTGTATTATGTAATTCCTTTTTACGATCGCACAGGAACATTCAAAGAGACTCTCAAAAGGGTTGCACTCGTCAATGCCTTCAATCCGGCGATTATAGGCATCGGAAATAATACGCTTCAGGCTTATCAGGCTCTAAAGGTCTCTTCACCTGTTCCACCTGGCATACTATCACTGAGCGTGCTCACATCCCCCTCCAATGTCCTTGTAAACACATATCAACCTAAGATAAATGACTTAGAGGTGCTTATTAGCAACGGCTATACAACCAAGGGATTCAATGTTTCAGTTGAGATTAGAACCGAAAGTGATTTATTTAATGTATCTTTTGGCGGATCTGAACTTAAACCCATCAAAGTTGGGCAAAACTATACCTATTCCTTGGCAAACCTGACACTCTTGCCAACGCAATATTCCAAGTTAGTTCCGCAAATTACAGGCCGGCTACCCGCGGGTTTCGTCTCAGGAACGATTAAATACAATGTTGCCCTCTATTTCGCTAATGGAACATTTATCAATTCTAGGGATCGAATGATTTCTATTTCGCTCTAGACTTGCTTTAATTTCCTTTCCTTCCTTTCTTTTTTCTTTAAAGAATAAAGGATTTTAAGAAGCACCCTGCGCTCAATTTATAGAATTCTAATTAATGTCTAAAGAAAAGGTTAATTACCTATAAAACTTATAATAATCGACAACCTACAACTTATTCAAAATAGTTAGAGAAAATGATCATGCCAAAATTCACTATTAAACGACAAAGCAATGATCCATATAGGAACTTTAAATTTAGAATTCAAATCGATAATAAGTATGTTGCAGGATTAAGCAAATGCGATATTCCCAATAAAACACCAGAAAAAGTCGTTCGGCGTGGTATTGGGAACCCCAGTGCGATCCACAAGTTGCCCGGAAAGACGAAATCTGAGGCTATCACTCTTGCAACAGGTATCACGCATGACACCTCTTTCGAAGATTGGGCAAATCTGGTTAATAATTTTCAAGGCGATGCCGCAATGTCTCTAAAGAATTTTCGCAAAAACATTATCATCGATGTTTTTAATGAAGCCAATCAAAAAACACAATCCTATCATGTCTATAATTGTTGGGTTTCCGAATATCAAGCAGTGCCAGACTTGGATGCCGGGGTCAATGCAGTCATGATTCAAACGATTAAGCTGGAAAACGAGGGCTGGGACCAGGATACCTCGTAATTGAACCACCCAAAAAAAAGAAAATATGAAAACAAATCGGGTTAGGCGATGGAGCTACCCCTTGGATTCTCTGCTAGACTGCCTTTTTCTAAAATGGCTAGTTGAACAGTAATCCACTAGTCGCTAATATCTTGGACAATATTAGACACTTGAAAAGAGGCAAGAACATCTGGATGATATCTTCCCTTAAAGCAGAGGAATACCTCACTTAAAATTATGTTACTTGCCAAGTATCTGAGCATTAAAGCCGCCTCTCAGCTCGTTGGAGTCTGCCCTAAGACCTTACGTCGATGGGATAAAGCGGGGTTGTTCCCGCCTGCTTTTCGGACCGTCGGTAATCATCGCCGATATGATCGGCACGTGCTTCTACAATTCGGGCAGCATAAAATAGAACGGTTACCAAAGCGGACTCTCGCAGCGCCATCAGCTGTCTCTTCACCGCGGGCAGCTATCTATGGACGGGTTTCTGCCGCGCGACAACATCAAACGGGTGATTTAGCGCGGCAGTTGGCAGAACTCACGGGCTATTGTCATCAGAAGGGTTATACCCTCGTGCAATCCTATGCTGATGTCGGTTCTGGGTTGAATGATCAGCGCCGGGGACTACTCCGCCTCTTACGGGATGTGGCTGTCCAAAAATTCGATGTGCTCATTGTTCATTATTCAGATCGGCTCGCTCGCTTTGGAATACAAATTATCCGCCAGTATTTGGCGAGTTGGGTAGTTCAATTAGAAATTATTCATCCGACCGTCGTCGAATCGTCACCCCACGCCGAATTAATCACCGATTTAACTGCAATTCTCTATTCCTTTATGGGTAAGCTCTACCGGCTCCGTCGCTCTACGCCTTGAGACGGCATGGGTGGAACTATCTCGTTCCTCAGCAGTAATTCCTCCGGTAGGAATGGGTCCAGTAAGAAAGTCCGGTGCGGAGATACGCTGAGAACGGTTTACAGAGCTATCAGAATCCGTTTAATAAAACAAACTCTTCCCAGAACTTTTATAAAGATCAAAAAAGGAACCTTTTTAGCAAATAAGAGACGTAGGTGCGTTTTCGAAAAAGTGGTTCGGATGCTGCTTGTTGAGGAAGCCATTAATGGGAGCGGTGTATGACGGACTCGAATGAGCGATTAAAACGGTTGAAAGCAAAGTATTTCGACGAGGCTGGGAAGAAGTGCGGTGACCTTGCCGATCAAGAGCCTGATCTCACCGATGAAGAGCGCGAACAACTCTTCCAGGGCTGTCGGGTGCATACCTTAGATCATTTTGCAGCCACGGAAGAGCGGTGTGAGATCCAGAAAGAATCCCACTGGATTTTCAAAGAGAGGCGGTACCAGAGCTGTATGACCAAAGGAGTGGATCAGAAGGCGCCTGATTTGCCTCACTACGTCCCTCAGAAAGCTGCAGAAATTCGAGCAAAGAGACCCGAGAAGACAGTTAAGGTAAATGCCGTATCAGAGGAATTATTGCACATAATAAATGATCTAGAGAAGTTTGAGACGCGATCCCCACATTCGGGGACTAAGGGTGTGCCCCATCTAGCGGAAGACCCGCCTAACCCGCCGAAGGGCTCTGCACCTTCCAGCCCCCCTTCGGGACTCCACGAAACCACCCCCCGGCGAGTAAAAGAGGGCTCAGAGGCTACCAATGAGCTAATGGTGCAAGGTGCCGACCACCAGGAAGAAAAGCCGTTCCTATCAGCTAACAGCGTTCCGGAAGACGCAGGACCCTCCTTAATGTCCCTACGCACCTATAAAGTAGGGTTACGCGTACCACCGAGTCTTTTGGACGCGTTCACCCCGCTCGTCCAGAAATGCCAGGTGCTCCAGTTCTGCGCTCGGCGCCAGAACCGCCGCTTCTCTGTGAAACAGCAGGCACGGCTACAACTGGTGAGCGGCAAATATCGAGACCCAAATATCCAGGCCTTCGAGGAGTTTAAGGTGTTAAATACGCTCGAAGGTGCCCCGCCTTCAGTCCTGGCGCACTATCAAGCGGTACTCAATTCCTATAGTACCTTCTCAGCGGCGCAACTGAAGGCAGAACTGGTCCGCGTAAAAATAGCCCTCGCCAACTTGAAGACCAAGAAGCCCCAGCTGACCGCAATCCGATTTGAGAAGGCGGACGTGCCGCAATTCAAAGATCCGGCGAATCCTGCCCCAGCGGAAATCTCCCTGCATGATTACCAGTACTTGGCGAATTGGAGTTTGAAGCGTATCTGTGCGCATTTGAACCAGTTTGCCCAGGATCATATTGCCCAGATTCCGACCGACCGCGAAGAACTCATTGCCCAGGCGGCCGCAGCTAAACCCGCCCTCAATGTGCGCCATCTGCGGCGCCATCCCTATAAAGCCGCCTCCATTGTGCTCGGAAAGGGGGCGAATCTCGATCAAATGGCCTTGGAACCCATGATGGGGATGCTGGAAGTCTATAGGGACCTGCAAGAAAAAGTTGAAGTGGTAAACACGCTGCTCTTCCCGCCTCTTAGTTCAGCGAAGGGTGCAGACTTTACGGACGTCCCCCCAGTCCTCCTCTTATATTATTCCATCCCGAAGAATGTCCTTACCTATCTCGCGGCGGCGTGGGACGTCGAGCCCCAGTGGGTGCGGAACACCCTGGTTGGGTGGCGGCGTAAAGTTGACCCGCACCTGCCGATCCCAGTCCAAATTGAGGCTGTCCGGGATTTGATGCAGCAGTTGGCAGACCATTGTCAGCGGTATGTCCGGTCGAAAGAAGCCCAACACGTCCTTTTTTTATTACACCGCTACCAGGTGCTGCATTTACTTCAGGAGCCGGGAATCGATCTACGCCCCTTAGTGCCCGCGGCGTTCCAAGCGGGGTATGCCCAGTTGCAGCGGGTAGTACCGCCGTTCCCCGCACCGTTACAGGCCGCCATTCGCAGGCAGACAACCTCCTTTTCAGGAGAACAGCTGCAGCAGGGGGGTGCCCAATTCAAGAGGCGGCTCGAAGCGGCATTGCGCGGCATGCCGACCGATTCCCGCCGGTTTAAAAACCTGCAGACGCTCCTCCATAAAGTAGATGTGGTCTTACAAGAGGCGGCAAATTTGCGGGGGTTATTTACACACTTCTTACCGGGCAACCGTTATACTCGCACGATCACCCGCTTATTCCTCACCTTAAAGGCAGTTCAACAAGCCCGGGTGACCCGGCTTTTTTCGGCGTTGCGCGGCATAATCGCGCTCACATTCGCCCAGATCAATCCGGGGGCGACTGGTCACTTGCAGCGCGTGCTCACGCCGAAATGGTGTGTCACCCTCCCCTATACCAGTTCCAAGCGGAAAAAGCAGTTCCTCCCCGCGCACCTGATCTTCAACAAGTGGGTGGTTGAACGGCAAGCGTATCCAGAATTGAAGCAGCGGAATGCCGTAGGGCAAGAAATGATGCAGTATCTCACGAATGTGGAGACGACCCACCGATTTCAGGACGGGCAGCCCATCTGGCTGGGAATCCCGATCTATGCACCCGCTCAACTCGTGGATGGCTACCTTCAGGGGCAGCGCAAAGGTCGGTTTTGGTTTCAGCTGAGTGCCAGTGCGAAGATCCGGGAGTGTATCCAACGTGGGGCATGGGTGCGGACGATCCGGTTGAATGTGCCGCGGGGCCCAACGGGGAAAATTGTGGCGGATGTGGTGCTTGAGGCGGCGGACAAATCAGCGTTTCAGCATCGCACTAAGTTCGTACGCGCCTGGGATGCCCATTATGCAGAGGTGCCCTTTCCGCCAGGAACCTATTTAGGCATCGACCTCAATCCTATTGGGGCGCATGCAGTCGCCTTAGGGACGGAACGCCAGCCGATTGACCTGAGAGCGGGTCCGAATCTGCTCCGGGACTTTGAAGTGGCACATGGGCGGCTGGAGAAGCATCGCCAATGGGAGATTCCGCATTTGCAGCGGAAGCTGGCAGTTAGAACCGGGAGTACGAAAAAGCGGGGACGGCAAAAGGCGCAGATCACCCTATTGCATCAGCGGCGCGCCAGAATAATGCAGGAATTGAAGCAACGCCGAGTTCCCATGGTCTATCTGTATGGAATTTACCGGACTGGCGCTCAATATGCCTCCTGGGATGCGATCCAAGGCCTCACCCCGCAGGGACGGGGGGCGACCTTGGCGAC
>Ga0315279_10006915_pt1 | contig 14191 bp, 13 predicted proteins | sample YL17G06_20_MG_FD_203694 | JGI IMG/M metagenome (GOLD analysis project Ga0315279, IMG submission 203694) | Sediment microbial communities from Yellowstone Lake, YNP, Wyoming, USA - YL17G06_20 | ecosystem: Environmental > Aquatic > Freshwater > Lake > Sediment | place: USA: Wyoming | collected... | reverse complement strand
CTCGGCAACTCTTCTGGCAGTCTCAAACAAGAAATAGTAGACACTACACTACGCGCTGTCACTTCTGCTCCTGATCCAAGTCCGTCAAAAAACACAGATTGCACCTTTCGACTTCCCCAACATAGCAACGATCTCCTCTATAGATTTCCTAGTCCTGAAAAAAGTTCTAAGCTTCTTTTCTTGTTCAGGACCGAAGTCTACCTTTCCCCACGGTATTCCTCCTCAGGAACGAGAAATCTCTGATGCCATGTTTCCTTTTTCAGAACACGTCGTTACTGAAAGGCTCATTCAAATGAGTGCTTTCGGCAGCGCGCTAAGATAGACGATAGTTCCATAAATGTTATTAAATGATTACAAGGGTTAAGACTAGAGCAGAGGGGGCTTTAAATGAAAAAGATTCTAGTGCCCATAGAAATAACTGTGCTTATTTTGTCAACTTGGGCGTTTGCTAGTGTGCACGCAGGCACTCCCCCTAGTCTTACGTTGTTCACTCCTCAGATCAATGCTCTTACAGCAACGATCAACGGCGTAACTCTGCCTGGGACGCCAGGAACTAACATAGTTAGAATCCATTGGGATTGGGGAGATGGAGCTTCCGAAGATCATTGGTTTGCCAACGCTCATCAATACATAGAAGATGGTGTCTATACTGTGGTTGTGACTTCTTATCAGAGCGACGGTCTAACTACAACGAAAACTACCACTGTAGAATTGGGAACCCCAACACGAATTCCGATTCTATTGCTCATCAACGAGACAATATACTCCTCAATTGCGGATCATCTGTCACTCTTCAGACGAGATCTAGTATTCGACGGCTATGATTCTTTGATCTCCATCCTAGGTAACGGAGCAACACCTCCTCAGATCAAGAGTATCTTGAAATCGTATTATGCTACGTTCAATATTAGTGGTTGCATCATGATCGGCGATATCAAGGCAGCGTACACTGAATTTCGAACGGGTGATAGTCAAAACGTTTGGATATCGCTTGACGCGCTCGATATGTATTATATGGATCTCGATGGTTTCTGGGAAAATGTGTTGCACCCTGACTTCATGGCCTACAGACCTCCGGGCGATACAAGGCAAGTCTACTTTTATCCAAGCTGCCAGACTTTCTATGAGGAGTACATTGCGTACCCTAACGAAACGAAGAAATGGGATTATGCCACGGTCGACAACAGGACTCAATATAAGGCCGAAATTTGGGTCACAAGAATAATGGGTCACAATTTGGTTGTTTCAGGCAACAATGAAGTGGGCATAATCAACAGTTTTCTCGAATGGGATCATGCCTACAGAAGCGAACATAAGCCTATCCGGAGTTCTGGTTACTTGCTTGAGACGTGGCAGTCCTATGGCTATCAAGACATGAACTTTTCAGAACTGTTTGACTCGGTCACCAAGAGAGAATATGTTAACGCGGGCGACTATTTGACCTATTTGGGAGATCCTGATGGGAGCAAACTGGTCTACTTGGGGGCACATTCTGGGCCTCAAGTGCACGTGATGTATGATAGATCTTTGACAGTTGATGAGATTGACAATTCAAACAAAACATCAGTTTTCTACATTTTGAATGCTTGCTCTGCTTGTCGATGGGACAATTATGTTTCGTCCCCGACAAACCCAAACTATCTTGGGGGAATTTACGTCTTTGACAAAAGTGAGATGGACTACGGCTTGGGAGTAATAGGCTTCACCGGTGTTGGTGGATTCAACGTGCTGAATTTCTTTTCAGATTATCTCAACATGAATCCTAACGGCAGCTATGGTGAAGCATACAAGTATTGGTTCAACGAAAACCTGATGCACACGACATCAGCGTGGAACTATGTCTATCTTGGTGATCCTACAATCGGGCCAAAGATTCCAAGCCTTGTCCAGAATGTTCAGACAGGTTTAAGATACGAAGACATACAAGACGCGATAAATGCCCCCGAGACATTAAATGGACACACGATTATCGTGGGAGCAGGAATCTACCGTGAAAACGTTGTTCTAAATAAGACATTATCCCTTGTGGGTGAAGACAGAGTTAGAACCATTCTTGATGGAAATGGAACCGGCAACGTAATATACGTGACTCGCGACTCGGTTGTTATCAGCAATTTTACAGTAACAAATTCAGGCAGTGCTTACCCGAATTCGGGCATTTTTTTGGGATCCGTTGGCAATTCAACGATCTCCAATAACGTCGTTTCACACAACCAGGGGTATGGAATTTTCCTCATGTGGGGAAGCAACAATTCTGTTCTTGACAACATAGTTGAATATAATTTGCAACCAGGAGTAAGAATTGACGGCGCGACATCAGGCGCTCGAGTTGCCAACAACGTGATTCGGTTCAATCAACCTGATGGAATCTTCCTCTACTATGCTTTCGACATCGTCATTCAGGACAATCTGGTTGTTCAAAATAAGCAATGCGGAATAACCCCACAGGGAGGAAGTCACAATGTTACCATAAGACGCAATAAGATAGTGAACAATGGATGGCATGGAATCTTGATGGTAGTAAGCGACAGCAGCACCGTCGAAGAGAACGAGATAGTCAGCAATGGTTTTTCAGGGGTAGATTCGGTCGGTGCTTCCATCGGCAACGTCATACAGAATAATACCGTAAGAGAAAATGGTTGTGGCATTAGCTTTAGTGATTCTTCAAGCAATTTCATCTATCGCAACTACTTCATAGACAACTTCGATCAGGTACGCGTACAGAATTCCACAAATGTCTGGGACAATGGCTATCCCATAGGCGGAAACTACTGGGGTGACTATAAAGGCACAGATTTCTTCAGTGGCCCATACCAGAACATAACAGGCAGTGACGGGATAGGCGACACACCGTATGTCATTGATGAAAACAATCTAGATCACTACCCACTTGACGTCCACAACGTGGCTGTCATGGACGTCACGGTTTCCAAGACAATCGTCTGCAAAGGTTACCTCGCCAATTTCAAAATCATGGTAGAAAACCAGGGCAACCATCCCGAGACTTTCAATGTGACGATCTATGCTATTAGTTTGACTGACACTAGCGTGATCGGAAGATGGGAAGTGACTCTAAGTCCTGGCGAGAAGAATACCTCATCCTTTGTTTGGAACACAACTAGTTTCGCCAAAGGCAACTATACGATAAGCTCGAATGCTTCTCAGGTCATGGATGAGATTGACATCTACGACAACGCATTTGCAGACAACTGGATTTCCGTGTCGACCTTAGGAGACATCAACGCTGATGGAAAAGTCGATGTCAAGGACGTTTACGCAGTCGGCAGAGCCTACGGCACATCACTGGAAGGACCAAACCCTTCAGGTCGCACATACAATCCGAATTGCGACATAAACGGTGACGACAAGGTCGACGTGAAAGACTACTACATAGTCTGCAAGCATTACGGCGAAGTAGACCCATAAACCTCCCATTTTCTTTTAGCTATTTTGCGACGATTTGTCCAGAATACTTGGTTGGTTGGATAAAGTTTTACCCCAAACCAACCAACACTTACGCCTACGCCGACGCAAACGCCAATGCCAACTCCTACCTACATATACCTATACCTACACAAAACGCACACACGCACGCCGTGTGTGTCGGTGGGGAGAGGAGCGCGCGATTTAGAAATATGCCATATTGTGTCTCAGCTTCCAACTCAGTAGTTCACTGGTTATGACGTTGATAGAGCAAAAGAATCAAGAACAATGCTTGATCAAACATGTGACGTAGTAGTTTTTCAAATGCTTTAATCGCAGAACCTATGAAGGTTTGTATCTGTCGAACACGTTTACAAATCCTAACGTCTCTAGTATAAGTCCTACTACAACTAGCACGAAAATATATGGCCATAACGGGTTGCCAAAACTAACAACAAGCGAACCACCTAGTCCCACCAAATAGGACACAAATCCAACAAAAAGGAAAACCCAGAAGGGTCCTTCTTGTTTTTCAGATTTGCGTATCTCATTAACACCAACAATACGTCCATCCACGACTATTTCATATTCGAATCCAGCAACCAAAATCTTGAGGGCAATCCAGTCTCCACTGTTCAAAAGAGTAGGCGATATGACCACTTTTTCTCCAGAGGTGTCTCCCTCAACACTGATGCTTACATTTAGGCTTCTTGGGTGAACTTCTGCGATTTCTGCTGAAAGGATCTTGGCCTTACCAAATCCCAAACTAACAGGGAGCTCATAGTCAGATGAGATTATCGGTAAGCTGCCAGAGTTGATAATTTTCACTATTATTAAACTAGCTTGTTGCACTGCTTTTCCATCATAGGTTAACTGTAATCTTTCTTTTATTGCAAGTGCTTCCCATTTCAACAAGGAAGTATTGGTTAAAATAGCATAGGAAAGTGATTTGCGTCTGCGTTGTTTTAGGTATACTATTACGGAGATGAAAACAGCCAAGGCTGCGAGGACAGCGCCTATGAATTGCCATATTGGGTCTCGCAAGACATCGGACATTTAGTCTGCACATGCCTTCTTATTGATTCGATATCTGACAATTTAAGTTGATAAGCCTTCTCTATCAATCTGTATGCAAGTCAAGCATGCCCGAATTGATTTGTGTTTAGAAAAAAGGATTCAATGCTTTATGTTTATATGAAGTAGCAGTCTCGATCATGATGGAAAGTATTGGATTTATGCACTGAAACCTGGAATCCTAGGAACCCAGAAGCGTCTTTCGTTTCTCAAGTATTGGGCCAACAGCAAAGCCTCTTCGTTAATCAAAGTCTCCGCGGTCTGCCTGTTTCCGTGTCTTACTCTCGGCATTTCTACTGTTGTTTCAAAGAACAAGTTGAGTTTATTCATCATGTCTTTTGCCAATGGCTTGCTCAAGTACTGTCTTTCGCCCTTTCTGTTAGAGGAATAGTCTTCTCGCTGCATTACAAAGTCTTTCTTTTTCAGGCTCATGCAATACTGGATTACAAAATCGTCAATAAGGTATCTGTACAGCTCCATCAAATCGCAGACCAATGAAGGCTTGCCGACCTGTTCGGAATGCAAAAAGCCTAGATACGGCTCCAATTTGGCCTTAATTATTGCCCTGTAGACTTTCCATTTGAGAACGGTGTAAGCCAGGTTTAGAGTGTTGTTGATTCCGTCAAAGGCTTTGAACGTCCTTCTTCTTTCGATGCCTATTGCCGTCGGCAGCAGCTCAAAGACTTGTCTGAAATAGTTCTCAGCCACATGTCCTTCTATCGTAAGTAACCTGTTTCTGGCGACCTTCAAGTCGTCGGATTCAACATTGGCTACTCTTTCTTTAATCCGCATCATATCGTGTTGCCTGAACCCGTATTTCCTGAGAACAATGTTCTGGCCTTCGATTTTGGCCAGCACAATCTCTTTGGCGATTGTAACTCCTTTGCCATTCTTCAAAGTCTTGAACACCGAATCTGTCGTTTCGCAGTAGTTTGTCGACTTGTCTTTCTGATCTATGTTGGTCATACTCTCGACTTCTCCTTTGAGATTATCCGTAAGACTATAGGCTGCACTTCACTGTCGGTCCTAAGAATCCCAAGTTTTTGTCCCACGAGCTTTCTTCCAAATCTTCTCAGAATTGCGCCTTCCTTAGAATCAAGCTTGAAAGATATGCACACGTCTTGACCTTGCACTCTGAGAATTACTGCTGCCTTGCCCAGCTTGGTTCTGAGACTTATACAATCACCGATAATCTCTTGCCAAATCTGCAACTCTGCTTCTCGGATTTCTGATGTCATTCATTTTCTATCTCCTTACGATTTTAGAGGTAGAGGCGGTCCGCATCTCCTCAAAAATACGGTCGTGGGAATTATGAATAGCAGAAAATAGCCTAGGTTCCTTCTAAATGGGTCATTTGCCTCGGTCAAGACATATGATAGAGTTTAACTCATCTTGATGAAATTCTTAGCAGAGCGTTTTGTCACGACAGGCTTAGTCTGTCAGAAGGCACTTCGAATAGTGAATGACTGGGGAACATACTGATAGAGAGATGCAGCTTTGCGATTTTCCGAATTTTCGATCTTAATCCCACTTTCATAAGTGTTTATTGGGGTTTGTGTCTTAGATGATAGGCATTAGTGCTGTGGTTGGATGCTTTTCAATGACGCTTAGCGAGGACGAGATTAAGAAAAGAGTCGTTGTCTGTCTTCAAAAAAAGATTCGCCATGATATGTCTATCAACGAGATTGCGAATTCGGTAGGCATTAATCGTAACACTATATCTAAATACTCAGCTGTGCTCTGTGCCGAAGGAATTGTAATTAGGAGCCGGATGGTAGGTAAGGCCAAGTTTTTTTCGTTGCCTCCTACTAAAGAAACTGTCATTGAGATGTTGACTGATCACATGCAATACCGGGCTGCAAGACTCTACAAGGTTTCAAGAGACGAAGCCAACGAGCTTATTAGATGCGGAAAGGCAAACGCAGTCATATTAGAGTAACGTTTCTTTACCTACAAGGGGACTGATGTTTTCTTCCTGCGTCTCGGCTAACCAATCGGAGGCGAGAGGTCTTCTGAGATTCGATTTTCGATGCGGATTGCTTCTTCCTCGCATCAATGTAGATAATGAATATCTGAATGTGCCCTTCTTCTTCTATATTTTCCTTTGTTTTTAGAATTTTTTCTCTAATACCCCATTCCTTGCGAAGATTCCTGCCGAAGATTCCAAAATCAATGACGACATAGAATCCTACGTTGACTCTCTCACTCTTGAGATAGGTAACCAGTTGGTGTAAGCCTTGAATGATCTTTCTGCTGTGGAAGTACTTCATTTCGACATGCACTTTTTCAGCATACCCTGCACTCAGCTTGAAATCGACAAGTCCCCTTCCTGTCTCTGTTTCCGGACTAATATCAATGTTCAATGCTTCGGCATTCCTACACGCACTCACATATAGCAGATTGTGAGCCTTCACTTCAGGAATTGGGTCATCTCCATCCCAGAGGTTCTTCCATAGACGTTGAGTCTCCACCTCAAACTTGAATCTATTAACAATTTCAAGAACTGCTTGTGCTATGTCTCTTTTCTTTTGCATTGATTCTGAAATCTCTTTTACCGCAAACAGCTTAGGAATAGAAGCACTACTGACCGCGTACCGATTCGGAAATAGCGGACGGTCCCAATTTTGGGGTGGTAGCAAGTCGAGACCAAAGACTCTTTTGATGTCTGGAATAATCGAATCAGTAGAAATTAATCTTTCAAGAAGGTTTTGAAGAAACGCGACATGAAGCCGGTCGACTGCAATATTCAACATCATTCTGTCGCTTTTTATACCCAACTCTAGGGAAAGCTTATCAGCGAGATCCTGCATCTCCGATAAGAACATCAACATTGCCTTAGGGCCACCGTTTTGCAGGCTGGGTGTTCTTCTCATAGCCCATTCTCTAAAATCCGAGGCTTCTTTAGATTCCCTAATCTTTAGAGCTAAAGGAATGATGTCAGAGCTGGACTTTGCATTGTGAACTATCATTCCGAAAATTGCTGGAACACGAAGGTCAAATATCGGCCCAAGTTTTCTAGCGTTTACATCTGCTGCTAAAGATTGCCGGTATTGTTCCATAAATCTCATAGCTATGTATGCCGACGAACGCTTATGACTCCCATTGAAGGCCATCAGAAAAGCTGAAAGACTGCTTCTTAGAGGATGAGGTAAATAAGCACAATTCAATTCTTCCGAAAGCATATCATAGAATAGCGCGCCGTGTGTTAGTATCTCTAAAGATGCTTTGCCTCCATCCACGCAATGATACTCTCTGTCCCATTCCCTTATATGTTTCCGAGCAGTCGGGTCTTTTTGCATAATGTATCTATTGCCATAACTAGCAGTTAGTGCCGCAGCTATATGCAACAGTATGTTATGGCTCCTAAATCTATCCTCATCAAATTCTAGCCATACGGGTGTTTCCCAACCTGTGAGCATCCAATATTCAAAAGACTTCTTTATGCTATTGAACTTTGTATCGGATATCCGTTCAATTCTTTGCAGAGCCTTATCATCGATGGCAATTGGACGCGATATTTTGAGCAATTCTGGACAGACAGTCTTTGCTTGTGAAAGCCAAACATCTGAATATTCTTCAAGAATGAGCATGTTGTTGTTCGTTACGATGGCTTCGCAGAGGTTATTGAGGCTCATTACGTTAACATAATCTGTGAGAGACTTGCCCTCAAAAGGTCTATTCTCTGGCTTAAGTGACAGTATGGAAATAGCACCGTTTAATGTCAGTGCGTCGACAATCACATCATCTAAACCTAGTTTGCCCATAAGTATCTCCTTCTAAGTGGTGTATGATTTCATATTGTATGTCTTATCAGTTTCGGAGCGTAGCTTGTAATTCGTAATTCCGAGTTCATCTGATATTTTTTGATATAGTTTGAAGCCTTGAGGGCACTTATTCGCCTATGAAAGACCGTGGGTTTTGGATTGATGAAGGGATCATTTTATCATTTAGTTGGAAAAATCTGGGTAAGCTTCAAGGATGAAATCAATTCCCCGTTATTTGAATCGCGCTACTGGAACACGTCAAAGCCAAAATGCCAAGTTTCTCTTTTTCCTTCTTTCTCTAAGTCTCTAGCAACGATCAGACTGTATTCAATAGCATGAGAAAAGTTCCAGAACCGACCTTCCTTAATCTGCTCCTCTATCCATTAAATTAAGTCTAGTCTTATCCTCACGTGCTTGTCTTTTCTGGGCGTTCTAGCACACACTCATAACTGAGCGCACAGATGCAAGAAAGCTTACGACTCTTGCGGCTTGAGCTTAAAGAAGCTAAGGGGCTTATGACTCAAACAATCTCTCTGATACGTACACAACTGGGAGATGTTTTCGTTATGTGTCGCCCATTGCCTCCTAATGAAAAAGACATTGTTACGGTGCAGGAGACCGTATCCAACGACTACGCCTCTGAGCTTCTGTTTCGTTTCTGTGGATTATCCCGATACTCAGAAGAGCTATTTTCTTCGTTGCGGTACATGATCGGCTACTTGGCACCAAAAGTGAAGGAGCCTGATACTTCATACGAATACATAGAAGAAGTATTGAAACACATTCTAAGCAAGGATCAGTTGCGAACCATTCTCCCTATGTACGCACGTTAAGCCTTTGGATGCCATACGAGTTCAATATCGCCAATCATCTGCCGACACGTCGTCCACCATTGACAATCTGGTCGTTTGTCAAACCGGAAACGTCCTCCATGATCATGAAGTTTATACGTACTAGGTCCTACATCAGAATTCTTTATACAAGGCAGCATTGTCGCTAACTTCTCACATGCTTTCTGTTTGCCGAGTCTATTTACAGCCAAAAGCCATAGGGGACATGATAATTCCCGTTGGGCATAAACTAACCACCGCTTCAAGTGGATGACAAAAAACAAGGACACCCAACTCGCAAAAATCGCTCCGTAAAGCCTCACCCGGCCCGATTTCTTTAGTCCAATACCTGTCACATCTCCTGACTTGAAATCAAACACGGGAACTGCGGTCAAGAGAATTATGTTAGCGTTAGTTTTTTCTAAAGGCGTTTTTTCATCCGACAAGAGTTCCCAGTAATCCCAGAAGATCCTTTTCGTGATCTCACCAAGAAATCGACCTGGTCCTATGAAAGAGGATTGCATTTCCCGTTCGCGATCTTCTAATTCTTTATAGAGCATTTTGAAAAACTCGGACCAAGATTCAATCATTCTTGGCAGTTCTGACCGAAGTCTCTCAAGATTCTTTCGCTTAATGCTGCGACAGAATTCAAGGAAGAAACGGATCGGTTCGTTACCTAGTTCGATATAGTGTTGATTGTCAAAGGCGCACTTCACAAAATGAGAGTCTTTAGACTCAAAGGGAACACGCATTCTTCCAGTTGTCCTGATTATGAAGGGAATTGAACAATTGTTCAAAACTGTGTACAAAAGCTTGCCCTTAAGAGGAGATTCGAGCCTCATTTTTGAGTTCATCATAAGCAGTCCACATGATCTCCAGTCCGAACAAATGAACTGCATTTTTCTTTATGAGAATCTTGGAACCAAACCATTCCCTTAGAAGCTGAGATCTGGTTGCCCTGTCGAGTATGCTCAGAAAAGAAAGCACTGCAGCTCCTTCAAACAAAAAGTCATATCCAAGTTGATGTGGAAAAAACGTTGTTTTCTCTCTTTCTTCCACAATTTCGATGTTACTTTGAAGAAATTGTACTGGAGGCAACAATGATTTATCGTTCAGTGGAATTTCTAACGAACCATGCTGTTTCTGCAACAAACGTGAAATAATATAATAATTCGACAAGAACTCATTCCACAACATTAGGCTAAAAGGTGCAATGGTCATTAGATCCTCGAAATGGTATAACTCATGGGCTAGAGGGTTAATTGGCTCTAGTGGGGCTTCAGTCACGGAGATATCTCCGACCACACCTTTCCAGTCCAATATCATAGGTGCCCCAGGTGTGAACTCAAGTTCCGGATGTTTCCCAGTAACGTGAAAACTTGCAATGTAAGGTGAGAGAAGGGAGACTATATGGTTTTGTTCCGACCCTCCAATCAGACCGCTTACTCCCTTTCTAAACATTATTTCAAGCTTCTATGGTCTACGTCTAAGTGATTGAAAGGCGCATTAATCACAGTTTTGATTGGTTTGACCTTAAAGTTTCAGTAGGAGAATGGGAGAAGGATTTTTCATTCAACTTTGTCGCGCCTGCTATGACTGTCAGTCAGTTTTCATCTTCTCGCTTCTTCGATTCTTTCTCTCTTCTCTTGTCATTGCTTATAGATCGTTCGTCAGAATTAGTAATTGAAGGCGCACGCAGAACAATTCTTATCTGATTCTTGTCAGATTTCCACGGTATATTCTTAATGTCCGAGTCCGCTGTCGCTTCTTCCTGCACCCTTGGCTTCTTGGCTCTCTTTTTCCTTGACATGGAAGAATCCCTCAACCGCGCATAGCGCCTTACCATTCAGTTGACAACGCTTTCATAAATCTTTTACGGATCAATAACAGGGGTTCCCAAAGCTAACGACAAACAAATTGTGAATACAACAAGGGATAGAGCGCCAGAAGCCAGTATCCAAAAAACCAATTGCAGCATTTTTGCTTTTCGTTTGTTTATCTGCATATTCCAATTGGTTGCTTCGGCCATTGTTGTCGCAACTTCTCGTATTATATAAGCCTTCTTGAGCGTTTTGTATGTATCAATGATTTTCAAAGTATCTCTGGGAGTTGCTTGGTATTTCAAGGGACGATAGCCCAGCAATGAAACTATTACGCTCAAAACAAATAGCGCTACACCAATGACCAGCGTAACAACCAGAGGAATAAAGTATGGATTTCGTGAAGGAACTCTCTCTAATACAAAAAAGCCAACACCTGTATTTAACGTAGCAACAGTCGTCGCAATAGCTACGAAATTGTTCAGCTTAGTATCTATCTTTTCTTTTTGATCCCACTCGAACTCATATGCTTTTATGATAATCTCTAGAATCTTTTCGTCTCTTTCTTCTTCTTCAGTTGGCATACTTTTTCCTACTAGTGAGGTATCGTATAGCGAACCTAATTATCTTGTCAAAATGTTGCATAACAAAATTCATCCTATAAAAGTTTCTTTCCTCCTAACCACTCTCTTATATATGGGCATCTCGGGTTCAAGCCTTTTATAGACTCGTACCATAGTATCCCATTTTTGAGTTCATATCCCAGTCTGCCAGAGCAGTCTGGACACCATGCAGGCTGCATGGCACCCTGTAAAGGGCAGATCAAAGTCTGCTGAAATGGCTTCCCAACCCCTCCATTTTCAGATCTCAAAAACTTCACCATAGATGCTTCAGCCTGGGAGGCTAAACCATAATCAACATAGAAACTTAGAAGAGCCTCAACATCGGAATCCGAAACACCGTCACTCTTTGATCTTATCCTGTTAATGTATGGTTTACCGCCAATCTTGTTTATCACGCATGCACGTGTTTCCCAGCCCAAGGCAATCCGTTCCTTCCTCATGTTTACGCTAGCTTGGTTCCTGATGCTTCTAAACCTAGCTCTTGTATTACCAGTAGCCGTAGAAGTGACTTCTTCTAACACATCCAGAAGCTTGCGTTTGTACTCTTCTAGACTTGAGTCAATAACCTCGAGGAAAAACCTATCAGTTCCCTCCCAGTCACCTTTTTCAAAGGCACTCCTAAACTTTTCACCAGCCTTGTCTGAAAGACTAAGCAGATTCTGAGGTCCAATAAGACCCACCCTTGTTGCGTATTGGACAAATAATACGTAACATCCAGCAACAGGCTTATGATGGTGGTGATGATATAACATCATTACGAGATCAAAAGCATCAAGATGCGTTCTGTTGCATGGGTTTCTTAGAACGTCATCCCTGAATAAAGATTCATACTCGGGTCTGGCAACCCTCGCGGCTTCTCTAAAAAGGATGTGAGGCTCTGGAAAACGTTCTTCAATGAATTCTTTCCTTGTCATAACACCCAGTTGTACAAAAGTGGGATTGGCTTCAAGTTGTACAACCAGTTTTTCCAGCAGCTGTTCACGGTCTGATCCTGCTCTCTTCAGTAATTTGTCTAATAAAAGCCTGAACGGACCAAAACCCTCACCTAAGGGCTTGTAAAAGGCTATCTTGCTCTCATGAGCAAGTAGGCAAATGAGCCCCCCAATAGAAATTATGTCAGATAGGTGTTCTTCCTCGTGGATAAGCGAACTCGTGAAACCTATCAATGACAGTGGGTCATGGAAGGTCCCTCCCATAGTGTACCTATCTCTTGGGCTCCAATTTTCTATAAGCGGTTCAAATCCAACAGTAACCTCGCCAATAGTCCTAGTCTCTAGCAACTCAACCTCGGATATTGGGCCCACGGTCTTCGCTGGGGGGAAGAGTCTCGTCATAGGAATGGCCGGAAGAGGGGATATCGGTCTGGCGGGCACATGATTCAGGTAGGAGACTAGGCTTTCCTTGAGCTTTCCAAGCATTCTTCGCCTAGCCCAGCCTGGAAGACACTCTTGAGCAATCTCGAATCCGTCAGTACAGCCATCATGAGAATCGTACATGCTAGTTATTAAATTGTCGACGTGCAAAATAAGCACTTAGGTTACTATTAAAGCTCAAACTACTTCTATCCTAGTTGCCCGATGCAAAGCCTCCTCGAGAGTAAATGGGTCCATATATCTGCGAGTAGAGTGGCTCGCCGATGCCTCTGTGGACTGTTCATTGTCCCCAAGTATCTGCAAATCTGCCATGCTCCCTGCCGAGTTACAGCCTACACTCAATCGAGGGTCCTTTCTCTCTTTGGACGATCGTAGAAGCAGGTTACAGTACGCCACAGGCGAATACGATGACAGGAGTAATGGCAGAAAGAGCCTTGGACGATTATTAAGAACGCCAAGAATGTAAAGAGGCCCGAGACGATTTATCAGTATCTTTGGATGGTTCCCAACTCTTGCAAGCATATCAGGCATATTTTTACTAGTAAAAACGTGCTCCAACCCCGGAACATTCACATTTCGGGCTTATTTTGCGTGTATTTTAGCTGGAAAAGCTTAATTTTCAGTTCGAGAGCGTGGTTAAAATCGGAGCACGCGTTTACTCGCAAAAACTGGGAGTGATGGTAACCCGGGATAGGTTCGCACTCTCCCGTGACATACTACAAGCGTATTTTTACCGGTAAACTTGGGTGGGGGCCCCATCCCCCGCACCACTATGTTGAAAAATGCGGGGGTTTGTCCAGGTAATGTTGTCAACATTTCCGCTTCCGAAAGATCTTGCTGCCGTCAAAGTCACAGACATATTCGAAGCCTGAGTCTATCAGTGCGCAAGCTTCACATTGAGTTTTGGCTACTTTTGATGTGTATTCGTCTTGGCCTTGAAAGAGCTCTTCAGCCAGATGCGTGTAGACCAAGGTGTTTTTGATGTTTTTATGCCCAAGTATATGCATGACATGGAGAATGTCCCTAGTGCGATGATACTCCATTGTTGCTTTCCAATGGCGCAGTGTGTGAAATATTATTTGCTGTAGTCTGGGTTGCCGAATTTGTGGGCTGACGTTTGCGTTGTCGTGTGTATGTTCTGCGGAGGTGGTTGAGTCTGCTGGATCCAAACAAGGTTGAGTGGTCTTTGGGTAATCGGTTTATCATGCTGATGAGACGGTTGCCGAGTTTGAAAATTCGTGGGTTGCTGTGTTTTTCTGGTATGACTCTTATTGTGAAGTTGAC
>Ga0315279_10006914_pt1 | contig 14192 bp, 10 predicted proteins | sample YL17G06_20_MG_FD_203694 | JGI IMG/M metagenome (GOLD analysis project Ga0315279, IMG submission 203694) | Sediment microbial communities from Yellowstone Lake, YNP, Wyoming, USA - YL17G06_20 | ecosystem: Environmental > Aquatic > Freshwater > Lake > Sediment | place: USA: Wyoming | collected... | reverse complement strand
GCTATCAGAGACGGTTCGAGAATTGGCATCTGTTGTACTTCTCGTCGCCGTGCTAGATCGCCCTGAGGAACGGGAGCGGGCAAAGCAGCTAATCAGAGCAGCAGAGAAATGTGGTGTCTCCGGCAGAATTTTGCTTCAGATCAAGAACCTTTCCGATACGGAGAAGAATGTGCTTTACGCGTTGTCTGATTTGTTCATATACCCTGCTTCCGAACCCTCGATGGCTATTGAGCCCCCCTTGACTGTTTTAGAGTCCATGGCCAGTGGAACACCTATCTTGGCATGTCGAGAACCGTCTGTCAGGGAACTGATTGAAGACCCCGAATGTGGGGAAATGACTGGTTGCTGTGAAGCAGGGCTGAGCCGTGCCCTTGTGGCTCTGCTCTCGGACCAAGAACGGCTAACGACGCTTTCAACCAACTGCAGAAAGGTCGCCCTGGCAAAGTTTTCACTGAAAGCGTCAGGCGCAAGCCTCTTGGAATGGTTTACGGAGATATTGGATGATTTTCATCACGGATCCCTCGCATGAAACCCATGTCATGATCAAAGAAGGTCATTGACACAAAGAATTTCTATGTCATCCTTGACTTTCGTGCCCTCGTGTTCAAAATGTGTCCGGTCCCACGTGACACATCCGAGTGTAGATCGAAGGTTCATCATCCCGGCAATGCCAAGAAGAACGGCACCGGGTTAGCGATGCCTGCAGAAGGGGTGAAAGCTGAAGACGAGCGTCAGTAGACTCTGGCCGTACATCACGGCTCTGTCGCTCTTCTCCATCTGCTTCATCAGCGTGCTCGGGGCAGAAATCGCGGCGACTTGGCACAACAATTCCCTTTTGCTCCTGATGGTTGTGTTAATAGCCATAGTCGTACTCGCCAGTTATTCAAGCAAGGTCGTTCCCACCCGGACTTATCCTTTCCTGATTGTTGCGTTAGGGTTCGCTCTTCTTTTCCACGTATCGCTAATATCGCCATATCTGGTAGGGTATGACGTTAACTTGGAGTACCAGGTCGCAAGGCTAACTGCCCTTAACTCGAGCTGGAATAGAACACTTCCCAACCAATATGGCGGCATGCTGAGCATAACGATACTGCCCGTCATGTACTCAATTCTCCTTAGCGTCAATCTGGATTGGATCTACAAGGCCATTTACCCTATCCTTTACTCGCTCGTCCCGCTGGTGCTATACCTAGCCTACCGTAAGCAAACCGGCCCGCGCATAGCACTCCTCTCCACCTTCCTGTTGATGTTCGTCAATTCGTTTTACTTCACAATGTTGGGCTTGGCCAGGCAGATGATTGCAGGGCTATTCTTGGCACTCTTGATATTCTTGATCTTAGACCGAAGAATGCCTCTAGGCAAGAGAAGGCTCCTGTTCCTGGTGTTCGGAGCGGGCCTGATCGTCTCACACTACGCAGTATCCTACATATTCATGTTTTGCATCGTATTCGCTCTCTGTTTCACGCGTTTCTTCAAGGGAAGCCAGATGAAGCCCCGGGGAGTCCTTTCGATTGATACCGTGCTATTGTACATGGCTCTCACTTTTTCATGGTACGTTTTTGTGTCTCCGATCCAAATTGAGGCTGTCACAAACGTGGGTAGCCACATCTGGGGACAGATCCTTGGGTTCGTTGCCCCCCCTGGCGTGACAGGCCTTGTTCCCTCGTATGTCTCTCCACTTCATGAGTCCGGCACGTTTGTGTTCCTAGCGGTACAACTTTTTGTCATCGTAGGCCTTCTTCTCGCAATACTGACAAGTAGAAGGAGAATGTTCAGTAGCGAGTATCTTGCGTTTTCTGCTAGTTCCATGTTGGTGCTGGCGGCATGTGTGGGTATTCCTTCATTCGCGGCGAGTCTTCAGGTATCGAGATTCCACCACGTTACAATGTTTTTCCTGGCGCCATTTGGGGCTCTCGGCGGTATCATAACTCTGAACTCGATTGGACGACGCATAGCGTCTCTAGGATATGTGGGCAGCAAGTTAACTAAGGCGTTGAGCAACAGTGGAGCGACAATAACTACAGTGCTAATAGTTTCTCTCTTGCTGTTTCAAATCGGGTTCGTGTACGAGATTGCCGGAGATGTTCCAATATCCACTTCCTTAAGTATCGAAAGAAGAGACGTGTGGCCGAGCTATCTGGATTCAGCCATTATCCCTGTGCAGGATGTCATTAGCGCAGAGTGGTTGTCAGGGAACACTCCTCACGCGTCATCGGTTTACGGAGACTGGGGAAACACGTATGGCGTCCTGATCAGCTACGCCATGATTCCTAAAGCACAACTTCAAACCCTAACGGATACCACGCCAGTCCTAAAGACAGGGGAATACCTCTACCTAGGGAGTGTCAATACCATCTACGGCAAGCTCGATATGGATTATGGTTTTTCTAATACAAGTCAGCTTAGACCTTTGCTTAATGACATGAACGTCATATACTCAAATGGCCAGAGCCAAATTTTCTGGTTTCCTTGAAACAAGCATATTGCCCCGAAACGCCGCCGAAGTGGAGAACTCGAAGACGATCATCAACACTGAATGACCAGCTAATGTGCATCATCAGACTGCGGTGGTGGAATTCGTAGTGTTCGCTATTAACTCGGTTATCCTTTAGACAGGTTGGTTGCAGGTACATTTCCTACGAGTGTATGAGACTGCGAAATCTCAAAACTCACAAAGATATTTGATTGAATGATCCCGCGCAATATTCTGCGGAGGTCATCAAAAGGAAGGAGAATTAAACCCGCTCCGCGGATCGTGACAAGTGCCTTTCCGAATGTGCAATCGAGATAACTAGGTACTCTGGGATAACTGGGGAGCTTTCTTCTTAGGAAGAGCTTTACCAGAAAACCCTCACGCGTTCGTTCAAGTGGGTGCTCGACCCTCCGAAACAGGCAGAATAGAACAAGCCCCGCTATTTAGGGCTCATGACCTCTTATGCACAAAAGAACAAGGTGACTTGTTACAGTTGTTCAAGTCGGACTCAAATTACAACTGCCTTGGCATCGCCAGTTGGGATCGCTGTTCATGGCATTTTGCTCGCTTGGAGAAATCACGAATAGAGGTTCGGTCGCAGACGTAACGCGTGCACATGGAGCCCCCATACCATGTTGCCGAACGCCACACCCAAAACTCGTCCGAAGAGAGTTCGAGTCTTGCAGTGTGCCTATAATGGGTCTATGCAGTTCTTCTGAACGCGTCATGCAGTTGTCGGGCAATGAGTCGGGGGTCAAATTCATTCATTACTCTCTTGCAGTTATCTTTCATTTTTCTAAGGCGGTGTGGTGAGCGTACGAGTTCAAGCGAGGCTAGGGCTATGTCCTCGACGGATTCTCGTACTAAGGCAACGCCGGCTTCTTCTGCGAATTGCATTCCAGTAATGCCAGAGAGCGTAGTGACTACAGGGAGGCCCGCAGCAAAATACTGTATGCATCTGGATCTGATCCCTAGGGAGTTGGAAAAGATCGGCAGGATCGCGAAGTCAGCAGCGCTTAGATAGGCTGGGAGATCATAAACATAACCCGTATAGATGAATTTGCCGTCCCGGACTGGTTTCTGATCATAGCCTCCTATGATTAGGTACCGCACTTTGTCCACTGCTGTCATGAGTTTTGATACCTCATGCAGTCTGAGCAGGCTATCAACGTTGTAGCTAGTGACAAGGACGCCGAGAAACGCAGCAATAGTCTCATCTTCCCCGATGCCAAGTTCGCGGCGAACATCGTCCCGCGATTTCGTTGGCTTGAAGTCCGCGATTTCCAGAGCATTTCTAATGGTGTGTATTTTCCGGGATGAGATTCCCCAGGAAACGTATAGTTCTTTTAGTTCTGGCGTTGGGACCAAGATGAGATCTAGAGCAACGCACACGAATTTCTCTAGCAACTTTGATGCATGTCCTATGAGACTGTTGGGGCCCCCCCGAGAAGCGGTAGAATGAAGGTCCGCGACAACAAGTGCACGTGTGATTCTGTCCAGCACGACACCAACAATATTGATGCTCGGCTCGCAACACACTACGTGGAAGTCATTCGCGTCGATAAGGCGTTTTGCCCAGACCAAACACTTGATGAGTACTAGGAGTCGATGCAGCGGGCGCGCAAATTGACTTAGTATTCTGTGGGAAACGCTCATCGAGTAGAAGTGTATTCCATTTCGTTTCAATTCGAATACGTTCTCGCTTCGTAGCCCTTCATGAGTCTGACAGTTCGCAACCCACACTTGGTCCCCCTGCTTTGCCAGAGCCTTTGCAAATCCCAAAGCCCTAGCCGCTGTCCCACCTTCAGGAAACAAGTTGATGCATAGGAAACAAATCCTGTACTTCATTCTAGGTCTGTCCCAGGAGAGGTTCTCCATCCATGAACCTCGTCTCCTTGGCTTAAATCCTACACTGATCCGTGTCATTAGCGATCATGCAGTGGCGAGAGAGTGTTATGTGCCCACATTGAAACCGCTTGCGTCGACATAGCAATAGTGGCAGTCTCCAACTTCCTCCCAAGCATTGCTAGCCAATGAATCATCCGGTACGTACGGTTCGTTCAATGGCTCAAACATGACGTTGGGAACGTGCTTGTAGTGATCCGCAGCCCAGTTCCAGATGATCGGTACTCTGGTTCTATCCCTTAGGCAGTTCCGGAACCGTTCAGTCCGTCAGCCTAGGTTCGTCGTTTGACTGTGAGGGTTGACAAATAGGGTCTCAAGTAGCTCATGATGTTCTGTTGGGTTGTCGGATTGTTGATGTTCCACCCAGATTCGCTCTGTGGATCATGGGCATAGCAGTGGAAGACCCAGCCTGCCGCACTCTCCTCTGCCTGCAGACTCAGAAAGACGTTGAGCCATTTTGCCCAATACGTCTGAGTGGTATCTTTGGAGAACTCGGTAATCATCCAGGGTTTGCTCCAACTGTGAATCTGATTTGCTACTTGGATTACTCTCCAGGCGACATAGATCGTGCCGTTGCCCCACCCTTCTGGATAGTTTTGTCCCTGCCATGTGAAGGAGCCGTGGTAATATCTTCCGTTCGGGTCCCAATTGTTCATTGGAGCGTAGTGGTGGGTAGCCCAAACTACATTGGACTTGTTGATGTCGACGCTGCCCGAGAGAATCTCCTCCCAAGTGCTAGTCTTCGTTAGGAGTTCGACCATCTTCAGATGGCTATGAATCTCGGCTGATTCTATTGCGGAGATTATCTGCTCATTGAAGGCTTTGTAGCTGTTGCCAGCTAATGACGTGTCCGCTACGTTTGGTTCGTTCAACAGCTCGAAGATGACGTTCGGAAAATTCCCATAGCGGTTGGCAATGTATTTCCAAGTATTGACTATCCCGGTTCTTTCTTTCGAGGCAGTCCCGTTTATCAAGGTCGCGTACCTTTGACTGTCACCGGAGATTCCACGGAAGGCCCAGGAGGGCGGACCCCAAGTCGGGGTCCAAGCGAGAATTATTATGACGTACGTATCGTCTTGGAGAGCTTGGTTGACGACGGCGTCCAGGCTCGGGGCACTAGAGGGACTTCTTGGGGCGGTGAAATACGATTGATCTATTCCGTTCGACGATTCGTCGTATGGTTGTACCAATCCCCAATATACGGGCATCCTGATGGTGTCGAAACCTGATCCTTTCAGGTTATCTATGTCGCTCATTGTGAAGCCCTGTCCGGCGCCGAATTGGATATTGGCGCCATGAAGACTGATTATCTGATTATTCTGATCGTATATGTAGGATCCAGACGTGTGCAACCATAGATAATCATGGCTAGCTGCTGCTTGAAGTGAACCACCTCCAGAGGATAGCTGGGCGAAAGAGCTTGGTGTAAGCAAGGCAGCAAGAAGAAGGACAAGGATTGTGGTTGTGCCCAACGTTTCTAGACACAGATGTCGGTCCGGTGAGTGGACGACTCGTCTCACAGAGATCACAGACGAGTCTTCGGTGCTGCGAGTGTTGAGGAATTTGTTACCAGAGAACGGCGTATACAGTGACACGGATCCAGAGTGCAACGCTAGTGAGCGTGATCCCTGCTTCCGTGGCCGTCATGGTCTTCTCGCGAAACCTCATCTACCTGAGTTTCGGTAGCGGCTAGGCGGCTAAGCTTGCGCCGCCAGTGACGAGTATCTTATCCATGTTTGAGACCTGGTGCTAGGTCCCAGTCGCACGGAATCTGTCTTGTGTCAGGCGGGAGTCTGAACTCATTACCAATACGGGGGTTGCTGGGTTCTCGATCAGTCCCAGTTGGACACCAGGCGTACGCCAGCTTGATATCTTCCGAATCAGGCGAGACCAGCGATTGCGTTAGAAACGTGACCCTAGTCATCGCACCTAAGATATGGGTCGTTTGGCCAGATGTGCCGATTCATGTAGGCCTTGGAAGCTTGTGAGTTGAAGGCTTTGACGGCTTTGAGTTTAGGGTTCATAGTCTAAGATATGTCAATGAACGCCTGTGGGGAGAACTCTTGCAAAGCTGCCGGAGACTCGTAAAGCAATATTCTGCTTGTATGCCGAGCAGCGGACATTGATGCAAGATAGGTGTTTCTATGGTCTTGGTGAGAGTCCTTGGGGCTATGAGTGAAGACAAAGTCCGGGGCGGCCGTGTCTATCGTATCCTCTCCTTACCCGTCTCAATTCCGTCAGTGATCCTGGTGTCGGCTATGTTGCCAAAGTAGAGTCGGTCCACGCCGATGATTGAGGCGGCCAGTTTGCATTCATTCTCTCTGACGACTGGGTCTCCTGAAGCTTCCCCTCGTGTTAGCACAAGAACACTGAGATCGCGCCCTTTCTTCTTGAACAACGCAAGGGCTCTGCCGCACCCCAATTCGACGTCATCAGGATGTGTGCCTATCGCTAGGATTCTCACTTTGTTTCACTCGCGACGCTGTATCGGCACCAAAGGTCAGGGCCAGCTTTTCTAAGATGTCCTTACATAATGTTGTGGACTCGCCGACCGAAAATTCTGATGGCAATCTTCTAGGGCAGTGGTCGGATTCCTTCTGTGGGCTCCAGAGGAGCGCCTCAACTGCAAGGGAAATCGATGTGCCACTAATGAAACGCGAGGGAGAGGCCCAGACAACGTAGCCCCCGGTGAGATACAGACCTGGTATGTGGGCCCTCTCACAGCGCAAGCCGGCACACACACGACGAAGCGGGTAGTGGATCCCGACAATCAAATAGCGGAACTGGACGAAACGAACAACCACAAAGAACTCACGTTCATGATAGGATCTGAGACCGTAACGACGACTATGACTTCCAGTCCAACATCGTCCACTACGGAACTAACAAGCACATCAACGTCCTCCACCAGTGAATCGACAAGCACGTCGACATCCTACACTACTGAATCATCAAGCTCAGAGTTGACTAGCACGTCAACGACTACGATGGCTTCCAGTTCAACATACCCCACCACAGTATCAATACCGACTTTCACGGTCACCTTCTACACAGACCTAGGTCACGGCGTTGTGACCGCTGACGGCACAACAAAAACAGATCAGGCGACTGGAATCTACCCCGGCGGAAAGTGCGTCCACCTACTCGCTAGTCCATTGAGCGGCTGCTCATTCACGAGCTGGGAAACAGGAGGCGTCTCCGTCGACGATCAACTTGCGAGCGACACTTACATGACGGATTCATGCAGCTATCTGCCGAGTTTGGATGGGGTTGTGCCATCCGGGAGTCTTGAGGAAAGCGTTCCAAGACCGCTGATGGCGTCCATCCCGATCAAGACATCAAGTCCCTTGTAGCGCGTTACTCGCAGACTGGCTGTAGCCTACCAGTATCTCTGTCCGCAACAAAGTGGGTTATTGCTGGGGTTTCAGCTGTAGGCGGGTAAGCTGGGGGGATGTTTCACATTCCGTTACTGCCGGCAATCCGATCACTGAGACCGCTTCTTGGAAGACTCAATGGCAGGTCGCGCTCGCTGTCAACCCGTCTGGAGGCGGGGCAATTACCGTTAACGACCAGCCTTCTGCGAGGGCATGGTACGATGATTGCGTTGTAATTAGTATACAGGCGAACGCTATCGCTGGTTGTGCTTTCTACAACCGCCTCAACACGCCTAGATCTCCCCACAAGCCACAAAGCAGCACAGCAGATCTATTACTGTCCCCTATCATCATGATTCGACCCAATCGATAGACGTCGCTTTCTTGAGTGATCCATGAGGGATCGGCAGTAACACCAGCAACAAACCCTGCCTGCTTAACAATATCGACTATTTCACTGTTCAAACTCCCATTGGGATAGGAGAAGAAGTTGACCTGTCGTCCGATCTTGGTCTCAATATCCTTCTTTGATTGGACAATCTCCAGCTTGGCCTGCTCCAATGGCATGTTTGTCAAGATGGGGTGAGTTAACGTATGTGCGCCAAAATCAATTCCCTCTTCGCTCATCTCGACCACCTCTTCCCAAGACAAGATTACTTCTTTGGCCAGTGCGTCTGGGATGCTGACTCCAGCAACGCGAAGCAAGTCCTCGATCGCGAGGTTCTTTCTTTGCTCCGGCAAGTCCCTTATTGCATTAACAATCCTATTCCTTGTCTTTCGTCGATCGTATGCGGGTAACTCCCAAGTCCCGAATTCAGTTAACTCCAGCCATTGCTTCCTAGTATGCTCAACTGCGTATCCGACCTTGTCCCACCAAAACAGCCTGCTGCCGCCAATATGACCAGTTGTAAGAAAGAATGTAGCTGGTACACCATATTTCCTAAGGATTGGACGGGCGTACACATAGTTGTCCAAATACCCGTCATCGAAGGTGACGACGACCGCTTTCTTCGGTAGCGATCTGTCTTGCCGGAGATGCCGTGAGAGCTGGTCAAGAGACAAGATCTCGAAGTTCTGGCGGAAATACTCTATTTGGCTTTCAAAGGCCTGAGGACTGAGGCTCTCACATGACCAGTCGTCTTTGATCATGGTGACTCTATGATAATTCGCGATGACGACTTGTGATCCAATGTGCTTTCGCTTGAGGGAAGCGTAGACGTCGAAGAGACGAATGCGGTTCGCTACGGCGGCCAATATTGCTTTCGACGTGAGCGTTCTGTTGCGTAACAGGTGCATCACCTGGACGTTGACGCCGCATGCAATCAGTGTTCTCCATAGCCCACGTCAAAGCTTGCAGGTTCGATACCCTAGGATTGGTCCTCCTTATGGCTCCTCGGTTTGACTCGGCACGAGTCCAATCCACTCAGCTTTCTGCTTCAGCCCCTACAACCCGCGAATTGTCTTATAAGCGCTGACGAGTTACTGGAGCGGCTGCCCCCTAGTGATGGCTGCGGGACCCCACAGTCATGTGTTCCACGCTTATATATCTCATCTTTGCCGCCAGAACGGGCAGCCTCGCGCATCGTAGTGGTTGGTGAGGCATTACGTGAGGTGGATCTTTCATCCGAGCGGGGGGAGATGATTGCTACATATTGAAGAATTGAAGGAGAAGAGGGAATGGCAAGATTTTCTCCGCACCTCTCCTGATGGGACATTCTATCATAGCCTACAATGGAAAGAGGTAATCGAAAGGTCGTTCCATGATTCCCCCATATATCTGACGGTCAAAGACGCAAACGGAATCGTTGGTATTTGTCCAGGTTTCATCCTGACCTCAATGCACACTAAGGTCTACTCCTCGATGCCATACTCAGATTATGGAGGTCCAGTGATAGCTAGCCATTGTATCGAACAGGGTTCAGTCGCATTGCAGCATTTCCTTCACCGGTTTTGTGCAAGTATAGGCGTAGCATATCTTAGGATCCGTTTCATGAACGATGGACTTGAACGGTCCTTCGGAGGGCCATTAGGCTACGTTGGTAAGAGCCTTGGCAACGTGGAAATTGATCTGCACGCAACGCCCTCGCATTTCATATGGAATAGTCTATTCTCCCAAAATCGAAGAAGAAAGATAAGACGCTTTGAAAGAGAAGGCTATGACACTCGACAGGCCCGTACAAAATCTGATTTGGTGGATTTCTACACCCTATATTGTGATGACATGAAATACATTGGCGTTCGCCCGTATCCATATCGTTTCTTGGAGAATATGTGGGCTTTGCTCTATCCCCTGAATCTTCGCATTTGGCTCGTTGCGAAGGGAGAGACAATTGGAGGAATCCTGATCCTGAAAGACGGCCAAAGAGCTTATTGGCTCTTGTCAGGAATTGATAGAAGACAAGCCCACGTCGGCCATCCTGTCGCGAACTATTTGCTCTGGAAGGAGATACAAACGGCGGAAGAGGAAGGGTACAGGCATGTGTCATTGGGAGGTACGTCAAGCGATCCCAAAGATCCGCATCACCTCCAAAAAATCAGTTTTGGCGGATCATTCAGCCACCAGAATATTGTCTACTATCCATGTAGTTTCGGTGGACGAGTCTTGCTGAATGCTAGGACAGAAGCGGTTCGGCGATGGAAGACTATTCGAGAATTACTTCCGATTCGTTTCAAACTCATTTTGGAAAGAGAACTGCGAAGATTCCACTAGTTACAAGCGTATCTTGATGCTCTTGGAAAACTACGATAATCTTGGGCGGATAGCCTCTGGCATTTAGTGGTTTGGTCTGGTATGAGAAAGTCGCGTCGCCACGGGCCTAGCCCTACGTAGCCCATCACGGCCACGGGACGGTATCCGCACTTCTGCTGGGCCCGTATAGATGCCTTGTTGTTCTGTAGGATGTATGAGACCATACGTAGGACGCCAGCGTCCCGGAAGTATCTCAGGATCCGCACCTCCAGCGCCGTGTGGATATCCTGGCCTCGCAAGTGGGGCAAGGTGAAGGAGTCATAAGTGAAGGCCTCGTCTGGAGCTAGCGGGATCCTTCGTCCCAAGTAGTCAAGCGAAGCGTAGGAAGTGCTCGTCCAGATTGCCCCCACGATCTGCCCCTCCCGGCTCGCGACAAAGCACCGATCCCCGCACTTGAGCCGGGAACGGATCTTTTGCGCATCTGCATCAGGACGAAAATTGATGTACTCACCGACCCCAGTCTCCTCGAGCAGATCGAAGACGACTGGCGGGCGGGCACTTATTTCGGGAATAGGTTCGCTAAGAATACGCTCGAACAATAATGCCCGTCGATAGATTGGCTGCGCCTCCAACATGTACGAGAAGGCTCTGGACAGGAGGCCTCGGAATCCCCTTTCTTGACGCAAGAGCGCTGCTCGCCTTGCCCACTGCGAAAGATCCAAGCCACCACCTCTCGAAGTGTCTACACCCGCTTGTTAAAGAAAAGTATTTGTTTGCTATCCTGGTAATTCCATTGCGACAACGTAGCCCCACGTGAGAAGCCCGAAGAGGAACATGGTTCTCAAGAACGCGTAAGCGATACGATCAGCTGTTTTCTCGTCCCTGGCTGTGTTCGTGGCAATTGCGAAGAGTGGCGAGCAATAAGTCTCTTGCGCCTGCCATGCGGTGGTCGTGCTCGCCAGAGAGTACGGGGCTAGTTCCGAGGGAAGTGAGACCTGGAACGGTCATCATTCTGAATCGAAATGTGGAGTAGTTTCGCTCGTCTGCCCCGCTGATATACGCGATCAGCAGTACCGGTTCTGGGGGATGTGGCTACGATGAAGCTTGCATCCGATCTCAGCTCTAGCTCAAAGAAACCTGAACCAGACAATCCCGTTCCGATAAGCGAAATCTATTCTTGGGCAGGCCATCTGGCGTCCGAGAGCCGCACGCTAGATTGGATCGTCTATTGGTACGTGTGGCCGCACGCAGTTCGGGGAATAATCCACAAGCTGGAAACAATGAATGGGGGAATCATCGGTCTTGTCGGCCTTCAAGGAGTCGGCAAGAGCAGCGCACTACTCGCAATACTGACCGGAAGGATGTTTCTTCAGGACAAAGAGTATTGCGAGGCACACGAGCCCGGTGAGGCGCCCGACCTTGGACGGGACGTGGTCCGTTTCAAATGGCGGAGACAACCGCAACTACTCACGAGCCTGCTGAACGGCACTCATGAACTGTCTGGGAATTTCTCTCGCCTCTACAAATCCAAGCTCGTTGAACTAACGAAGCCAAATCTTCAGTTCTGGAACCCGAGCGTGATCGATAATCCGGAAACTCTGAACCCTGAGTGGGCCGAACGCCAGATTGGCAGGAAGAATGTGGAGATTCTGAGACAAACCGCATGGCTTGAGATGCTTCGAAGTAAGGAGACCATTCTAATCGATACGCCAGACTACTCGAAGACGGACAGGCGGCTTATGGCTAAAGACGTGGAGGAGTTGTATTGGCTGTGGAACACCCTGAGTCAGTGGGAAACTTCTGACCGTAAGCGTAAACCGAACATTGTTGTGGCGATTCAGAAGGAGATGTTCCGTGATCATTTCTTCTTCGATAAGATGGAGAAGATTGAGCTTGAACCGCTTAAGCCCGAGCAGATGGTTGAAGCCTACCGGAAACGGCTCAAGGCAATCGAACCGTTCACAGAAGACGCGCTCCTCACGCTCGGTCGAATGAGCCGTGGAATCTTCCGCCGCTTTCTGAGGTACATCACGTTGACTCTCCAGTACTCCGAGTCGCACGGGAAGAAGATCATCGATGCGGAGACGGTGAGAGAGGCGGTAACGGTCGAGCGGCTGGCTGAGGACATGGAGCTCGAGCTTGTGGAGCTCTTCCCGAAACAGAGCGATCTGCGTCTCCAAGCGGTTAGGCTGCTGGTGTATCTTCGGGAATCCGGTCCGAAGAAACAAGGTGAACTCGTGGAAGAGTTCGGCTTGGAAGAATACGCGATGAGTAGACTACTCGCGAAGCTGGGACTTCATCGTTACATTGTTCGTCGGCGTGAGGGAACCGACAAGATCGTCAGCTTGCGAGAGGGCAATTAGGACTCAGCTGGGCGGCGCTTCAGGGGACGTACTGCTCCTAGGTGCTCGTTCGCTTTCCGTTTCTTGGCAGCTGCCATGGCACAGTGAAGGAGCTCCATAGCAGGTCTTTCAGCCTAGAAAAGGCGGATTTTGAGCGTATTTGACTGTTTCAGCCCGAATCTGCGGTAATCTCAACCTAGGATGACGGGGGGAGGGAGCCGCTTTGCCGCGGCCCAATAGCGGTGCAATATTGCAAGAACCGACAAACACGCATTGCCACTCGTCAAATCTTTCAGGGTTCTTTAGGAAACCTGGCCGCATCTTCCCTGTCGAGGGCTCTCGACGCCTGAATGCACGAAGAGCAATGAAGACCGCAACAACTCCGAGCAGGGCCAAAGAGCAGGTCCAAAGGACACCGGTCAACGCAGGATCTGATTCCTGGGGCGTGGGTTCTCGTGGCAGATCGTTCGCCTGCTTCGCCCACTCAATAGCCGCTGTGTAGTTGCCTTGGTCAAGGCTCTCGTGGGCTTGTGATAACAGTAAGAGTTGCCATTTGGAAAGGTAACCTTGTGAGCTCAGTATCTCTTGTCTGACAGAATTGACGAATGTCTCGGCACGTGTGTGGTTATCTTCCTCTTGCAAGGCTAATGTGCGCAATTGTTCCACTCTGTCAAGCTTGTGCAATACGAGTTCGTAATGCTTCGCTGTCAGGTTGCTCTGCATAGAGTCGACTACGTCATCGATTTCTCTGACATGCTCTCTGCTGAGCGGACTGTGAAACGCAGTCGTTTTGAGCTCGTCTGAGATTCGAAGCGCTTGCTCGAATTCCGACTCAGCTAGTTTCTCTAATTGTGAGATAGTTCCTGGTGCGTCCAAATAGAAGTATGCCATCTTGTTCGAACGAATCTCGATTGTCAGAGAGTGCTGATCATTGTTCCATGTGCAGACACAGTCAATGCATCTGGGCACCGTCGAGTGAAAAACAGTGGGCACGGAGACCTCGATCCTTCCCGTAGAATTGACAGAGGCTCTCAATTGAAATCGAGGAGTGCTGTTGTATGAGAATGTCATATCACTGGCTGTATAACTCTTCGGGAAAACTCGGGTCATGATGCCTGTTAGCGAAGCTGACCCCTCTCCGTTGGCGTCTACCAAAGAAGGGCCTGAATCGCTTTCTGCAAGAGCGCAGAACGCCCATCCGAGGGCATATCGGTCAAAAATATCCAGTGTATCGGCCAAGCTATGAAGAGTGTCTACATCTCTTACATCTACGCGGTCTCCCCCGAATTCTCCAATCCAAAGCGGAATCTTCCACGTACTCACGGTAAGGTTGTACAACTGCTTCGCAACGTTGTCGAGGTACTCGGCCGAGCCACTGACGTAGAAGTGCGGTGAGAACGCGAGATTCA
>Ga0315279_10006913_pt1 | contig 14194 bp, 11 predicted proteins | sample YL17G06_20_MG_FD_203694 | JGI IMG/M metagenome (GOLD analysis project Ga0315279, IMG submission 203694) | Sediment microbial communities from Yellowstone Lake, YNP, Wyoming, USA - YL17G06_20 | ecosystem: Environmental > Aquatic > Freshwater > Lake > Sediment | place: USA: Wyoming | collected... | reverse complement strand
TTTATCACCTAAAGTATTTGATACTAATTCCACATCCTTGTCACCTCGGCCCGAGAGCGTGATGATTATTATTTTATCATGTTTTAGTTGTGAAGCAAGTTGAATGCCGTGATATACAGCATGAGCGGACTCAAGGGCGGGTAATAACCCTTCAATTTCGGATAAGACTTTAAAAGCTTCGAGAGCTTCCGTGTCGAGGACGCTGGTAACTTTCATTCGTCCAATTGTTTTGAGATAGGACAATTCGGGACCTACCCCAGGATAATCCAATCCTGCAGAAATGCTGTGCGAAATTTTAATTTGCCCCGTATCTTCTTGCATTAAATATGTATAAGCGCCATGTAAAACCCCTGGTTTACCAACATTTAAGGGCGAAGAATGCATTCCAGTTTCTAAACCTTTGCCTCCAGCTTCTACTCCAATCAATTCTACGTTATCATCTATAAAAACATAAAAACTTCCCATTGCATTGCTCCCCCCTCCAACACATGCGATAATATAGTCAGGTAATCGTCCAGCTGATTTCATAATTTGTTTTTTGATTTCTTTTCCTATGACACTTTGGAATGTGCGAACTATCGTGGGATATGGATGCGGACCTACAACAGAGCCAATACAGTAGTGTGTTGTTTCTATATTGGTAATCCAATCTCGCATTGCCTCATTTATTGCGTCCTTCAATGTCATCGATCCAGAAGTAACTGGAATTACTTTTGCGCCCAATAACTGCATTCTATAGACATTAAGCCGTTGGCGTTCAGTGTCTTCTTTCCCCATATATATCTCACATTTTAAACCTAATTTGGCAGCGGCTGTGGCAGTTGCAACGCCGTGTTGTCCAGCGCCAGTTTCCGCAATAACTCGTGTTTTGCCCATTTTCTTGGCAAGAAGCACCTGTCCTAAGGTGTTATTTATTTTGTGAGCTCCAGTTAAGCATAGATCTTCGCGTTTTAAGTAGATTTGAGCGCCCCCACATTTTCTCGTTAAATTCTCCGCAAAGTATAATGGAGTAGGTCTGCCTGCATAATTGCTTAAATAATTATTTAGCTCTTTTTGAAAAGCTTTATCCTTAATTGATTTGAGAAAAACTTCTTCTAGTTCTTTTAGAGCAGGCATAATAACTTCTGGAACAAATTGGCCTCCAAATTCGTTGAACTTGCCCATTTTATCTGGTAAATTATATGGCGACATTACAAATTCCTCACATTTTGAATAAAATCTGTCATTTTTTGATAATCCTTTACCCCAGGACTAGATTCGACCCCACTTGCAACATCTACAGCATAAGGTTCCACAACCCTAATTGCATCAACTACATTTTCCGGTGTCAACCCACCTGCTAGGATGATGGGGCAATCAATCGATTCTTTGATTTCTCTGCTTTTATTCCAGTCATGTTTTTGTCCTGTGCCTCCAGCATTTTCTGCCCCTTGGGTGTCTAGTAAAATGGCGCCGATACCATGCTCAATATAATCCTCTATCGCGTTGATGGTAGCGGTTACATTCGTATCTGAGGCTATTGAAAAAGATCTAATTAGTTTAATTTGAATTTTTTCTTTAAGCTCGTGAATCAGGGCAACGGAGCTATTTCCATGAATTTGAATTGTGTCTATTTGGGTTTTCTTGATAATTTGTAAAACAGATTGGATGTCTTTGGGCATTATTACTCCTACTGTTAAGGCGTAAGGGGGCAATTTAGAGATTATAAGTTGTGCGGTCTGACTGGTAATTTTTCTCGGGGTCTTGACGGGAACATCGATAACGAACCCTAAGGCGTCTGCACCCGCATGATGTGCAAATAATGCATCTTCCAATGTTCTTAGACCGCATATTTTAATTTTTGTCATACGATCCTAATCCTCGATAAGTCTCTAACCGCTCCTCCAAGATCTGGTGATTTCATTATGCTGGAGCCAACCAGAATTGCATTAATAGAAAGTGAAGCAAGAGAGTTTGCATTTTCCTTGTTTTGGATACCACTCTCGCTTATAACTATTTTATTTCTTGGAATTAATTCAATTAATCGTCCGGTTGTTTCTAAATCAATTTTCATAGTTGCTAGATCTCTATTGTTAATTCCAAGAATTTTTGCACCCGTATCAAGTGCAATTTTTAATTCCGGTTCATTATGAATTTCCACAAGAGCCTCTAACCCTTTATCATCACATTGATTGAGTAAATTACCTGTTCTATCTTTCAATAATCCCACGATTAATAACACAATATCGGCATTACAATTGTAAGATTCTTCAATTTCAGCTTCTGAGGTAATAAAATCTTTTCTGAGGAGAGGTAGAGTGATTTTTTCAGAAATTTTTATTAAGGTTTCAATGTTCCCCCCAAAATAATTCTCCTCTGTTAAAACGGAAATTGCCGCAGCTCCATTATCTTGCATGATTTTGGCTATGGATACTGCATCTTGGATTTTTCTGAGGTCTACTTGAGAAGGAGATTTTGATTTAATTTCCGAAATTAACGCTAAATATCCTTTTTTATTTTTATTTTTGATAGCATTAGAAAGTGAGATGAATTTCTTGGTTCTTTCTCTCACTTTTATTGCTTTATTCTTTTTACTGACAATTTCCTCTAAAATATTCAAAAACTATCCTCCAAGATTTCTAATTTACTTAGATCCCCAGAGGTTTCTTTAATCAGTATCTTTAATTTTTGGTAGGCCTTTCCAGAGGCAATAGATTCTTTCGCCATTTCTACGCCCTCCTTAAAATCAGTATCAAGGCTAACCTTTAGAGCAGCTGCTGAATTTGCTAGTACTATATCTGCTTTCGGTCCTTTCTCACCGGTAAGAATTTTATATAAGTCCATTACATTTTGTTCTATAGATTCCTTGGCGAGAATTGTTTCTTTTTTAGTTTGGGATAATCCAAAGTCTTTAGCAGTTACTTCGTATGTTAGTATTACACTCTCGCTTGCTTCGGAGATTCGGGTTTTTCCGATTGTTGACACCTCATCAAGCCCATCTAAACCATGGACGACCATAGCATGCTTAACACCCAGATTTATGAGAACTTTTGCTAGTTTTTCTGTTAAGTTGGGATCATAGACGCCCATAATTTGGCGGTTCGCAGAAGCAGGATTTGTCAAGGGGCCTAAAATATTAAAAATAGTACGAATACCTATCTCCTTTCTAGGTCCAATTACATATTTCATCGCAGGATGAAATTTAGGTGCAAATAAAAATCCAATTCCATATTTGTTAATACTTTCTTCGATCTCCTTTGGGGAACTATCCAATTTCAAACCAACGGCTTCTAAAACATCTGCACTCCCACATTTGCTGGTAACAGATCTATTTCCATGCTTTGCAACTGCTAATCCACATCCTGCTATGACAAATGCGGTAATAGTGCTTATATTAAAAGTTTTAATTAGGTCTCCACCAGTTCCACATGTATCAATTAAGTTGTCGACCTTAGGGGAGATTCGCGTAGCAAATTCACGCATTGTTTCAGCACAGGCTGTTATTTCTTCTATACTTTCAGTTTTAATTCTTAGTGCAGTTAAAAATGCCCCAATCTGAGCTTGAGTTGCATTTCCATTCATAATTTCTTTCATTACTGCCTTAGTTTCGTCTTGGTTCAGACTTTTTTTCTCTATTAATTTTGAAATAGCTTCTTTTATCATTTTCAAACCACATCGAGAAAATTTTTAATGATTTTTTTACCTTCTAAGGTCAAAATACTTTCAGGATGAAATTGGACACCGAATATCGAATATTCTTTATGTCTTATTGCCATAATTTCTTCGAACTCATCTACGGATTTTGCAGATATTTCAAGGCAATCAGGCAGGGTTTCTTCTTCAACGATGAGTGAATGATATCTTGTCGCCTCAAATGGATTTTTTATCCCTTGGAAGATGCCTTCGCCATTATGTTTAATCACACTGACTTTTCCATGCATGAGATTTTTAGCTGCACTCACTATCCCATTAAAGGCCACTGCAATACCTTGATGCCCGAGACACACGCCTAAGATTGGAATTTTCGGTCCGAACTTTTGAATTATTTCTACACAATTTCCTGCGTTTTCGGGTCTACCGGGTCCTGGACTAATCACTATTTTTTCAGGATTGAGTTCACTAACTTTTTTGGCGGTTATCGTATTTATTTTTACTTTAGGAGCTGCGCCCAGCTCGCCGATATATTGAACTAAATTATAGACAAAACTATCGATGTTATCAATCACCAAAACATCAGTCATTTAATTCACCATTGTCAATGCTTTCATTAATGCCTTCGCTTTATTCTCAGATTCGTTCCACTCGTTCTCAGGCACCGAATCTGCTACAATTCCTGATCCCGCTTGAACATATGCGTTATTCCCCTGTTGAATTAAGGTACGTATTGTGATGGCAAAATCCATATTTCCATCCAATCCAAAATATCCGACAGCACCAGCATATGGTCCCCGTCTTTCTTTTTCGAGTTCGTTTATTATTTCCATGGCTCTTACCTTTGGGGCGCCACTAACCGTGCCTGCAGGAAATGTACCACGTAATGCATCGTAAGCATCGGATTTTTCATTTAGAACGCCTTCTACTGTAGAAACTATATGCTGAACATGACTAAATCTTTCAATAGTCATCAGTTCACTTGCTTTAACTGTTCCGAATTTACAAACTTTTCCAATATCGTTTCGATGCAAATCTACGAGCATGATATGTTCTGCTCTTTCCTTTGGGTCATTTAACATTTCTTCTGCAAATAATCTATCTTCTCTTTCGGTTCTTCCACGACGAATAGTTCCAGCAATGGGACGTGTAATAACGCGCTTGCCCTCCACACGAACTAGCATTTCAGGACTTGAACCAGCAATCATTAAATTCCCAAATTCTAAATAATATAGATATGGAGAGGGATTCAGAGTTTTAAGGGCCACATAGGCTTCATAGGGATCTGAAGCGTCAGTTTCTATTCTTTTTGAAATTACAACCTGGAAAATATCTCCCGCTCGTATATATTCCTTTGATTTTTCAACCATTTTCTCGAATTCATCTTTGGAGGTATTTGAGTTTGAATCAACTTGTTTAGGTTCCTTGAAAACTGTATCTTTATGCTCTGCACTCAATATAACCTCTTCTATTTCTTCAACCCTGTTATCCGCCGCGTTTATATCATCGTTTAACTCCTTTTCATCTCTTCCAAAAGCACAACTCACGATTTCAATTTCCTTAGTTTTGTGATCAAATGCGATATTATCTTTTGTGAAAACAAACTCGGCATCCGGTGTTTTTAGCTCGGTGTTTTTTTCCTCAAAATAAGGTAACCAATATCGTATCAAATCATATGAAAAATAGCCGACTGCGCCCCCTAGAAATCTTGGCGACTCCTTTGCATTCACCACTAACATACTACCTATACTATTTTTCATTATTTCTATTGGATCCTTCCCTTGAACGTTTTTTTCCCCAAATAAGTTTCCATTCACTGAAACTTCTGAATGATTAATAGAAATTCTTCCTATTGGCTTATATCCTATGAATGAGTATCTCGCTACTTTTTCATCTCCCTCACATGATTCTAATAAGTAAGAAAATTTTGCTTGAGTTTGCTCCTTTACTGCCCGATACACATCTACAGGCGTAATTATATGGTATTTGAATTTTTTAACTACAGGTTTGACTAACATTCTCATGCACCAATATATACTGAGAAGTATGAGGTTCTACGTGTATGGGGCTTTATAAACTTTCTTGCATATTTTTATACATTGATTAGAAAAAAATAGATCTAACCTAATTTTAGGTCTGGTTACATGTTTCATCGCAAGATGGAATTTAGGTGCAAATGCTGAGGATTTTCCTCCTCTCTAATTTCTTCTTTTATATTCAAGAAATTCTAAAAACTCAAGAACAAGCCTATTTGTGAATCACTAATAAGATTTTCGATCCTGAATTACAATTTACGCAAAATTGTTAATAGGGAAAAAAATACCTTATTTTTTTTTATAAATTAATTGAAGAAAATCTAAAATAATTTTATTACATGACAAGGGGACAATCCTAATGAATCGAATAGAATTGTTGCGGTTAGATTATTTGTTTTCTGTCATTGTTCCGTGTTTATTAGCTGTGTATATAAATCATTTGAGTATTTCGGTCTATCTTGGGGTTATTTTTGGATGGAGTTTCATTGGAATTACAGGGAATTTGCTCAATGATGCCATAGATAAAGATAGAGAGATTGATTATTCTGCAAAAGAGTTAGGGACGATAGCTATTATTTCTTTTATCTTAGGCATTACATTAATGATTGATACCTTTAAAAGGGCGCCGGTTACTATTATATTTGCACTTTGCTCTATTTTTCTTGTTATTGGATATTGTGTGCTATTGAAAAAATTCGCGATTATAAATAAATTCGTTCTAGTTACTTCGCATATTGTTTTCCCCTATTTAATGATTAGATTCTTAAGCTTAGCGATTGAGATGACACCTCAGCCGATATCGTTAGGCGAAATCATGTTACTCCTGACATTTCTCGTGTTCTCGTTTAGTGGACAGGTGATTCATGAAGCTATTGACCAAGAAGCTATACAATCCTATTCTCAACGAAAAATTCAAATTATTGTTCAAATTGCATCAATTCTCACATTAATTTTTGGTATTTATGCTATAATTCTCTTAAAGTATTATTATCTCTTTCCATTTATTGTAGTTCCAATTGGACCTATGTATATTTATCGAAAACCAAGGGTTCCTGGAAAACATGTAAAAGATGTCGGAATTATCATCGGAAATTTAATTATGATTTATATTCTGGTATTAATTTTTGCAAACTTATATTGAACTCGCTTCATTATCGAAAAATAAGCCTATAAATCTTGAAAATTAATTTTTTCTGAATTCTCGGAATGTCGAAAATATCGGAAAGTTCGAATTTATAGAAAGTATCGGACTTCCGAAAAATCTCTAATTTGGATTATCTTCAGCGGGAGCAAAATTTTCTTAAAACTAAGAATGCAATATAATAAAAAATTTAAAATAGGAATCAAATTTTCATTAGCTTTGAACTATAAAAATTCGGGTCATTAAAAAAACGGAATTTAGTGAGATGATTAAGTGGATCGACCTAATTCATCAGAAAAATTAATAAATTTTCCAATAGTCTTTCATTTTCACCAACCTGTAGGGAATTTTGGATTTGTAGTTGAGAAAGCCTATGAACTTTCCTATCTTCCATTAATTCAAATGGTAGAAAGTTTTCCGAAAGTGAAGGTAGGCTTACATTTTTCCGGTTACTTATTAGAATATTTAACAGCTCACCATCCGGAGTATCTGGACATATTGAGGGAATTGGCAGCAAAGAAGCAGATTGAGATCATAGGCGGTGCTTTTTACGAGCCAATTATTGCGATGATTCCCGAGGAGGATAGATTAGAGCAAATTAAGCTGCTGCGGGATTTTATTCAGGAACAATTTGGATTGGAAACGCAAGGGTTTTGGTTGGCAGAACGTGTTTGGGAACCAAATCTGGCGAAGGTCCTGAATGAAGCCAAGATTAAATATATTTTTATAGATGATTATCATTTGCGGATGAATGGCTTAACGGAAGAGGAAACATTTTATACCTACATCACAGAAGACCAAGGGGCGAAGGTCATCGTCGTTTCCATTAATGAACCATTGCGCTATCTTACCCCCTGGAAACCTGTCGATGAGACCTATCAATATTTATTACGCAATGCCTCTACTCAACCCGATAGACTGATCTGTTTGATTGATGATGCCGAGAAGTTTGGTGTGTGGGCTACCACGAATGAAATTTGCTATAAAACGGGATATAATGGAAGACCGTGGATGGAGGAATTGTTTTCCATGGTAGTAGAGAACCCTTGGATACACAACCTTACCTTAGCAGAATATTTTGAAAAATTTGAACCACGAGGCCTTGTCTACATGCCCACAGCGTCCTATGATAAAATGTCATACTGGGTCCTCCCCACCCCTGAACGAATAATCTTGGAACATTTGCTTGATCTTGCCAAAAACAAGAAAATCGCACATGCCGAAGAATTGATAAAGTTCCTCCATGGGGGATTTTGGCGCCAATTCTTAGTGAAATACTATGAATCCAATAATATGCACAAAAAGATGATGTATGTTAGAGAGAAGTTGAGTTGGATTGAAAACCAATGGGGAAGGACTGAAAGAACAAAAGAGGCTTTAAAGGAAATTTTTAAGGCGCAATGTAACGATCCTTATTGGCATGGTCAATTCGGGGGAATCTATTTCGGTTTTATGCGAAGAAATATCTACCAATATTTGATACAAGCCGAAAAAATTATGGAGGAGATCTGTCAAGCAACCCAGAAAATCACGCCAAAAATACTCCTCTATGACATTGATAAAGATGGGCGAGAGGAGATCCTTATGGAGACTGCATTAATTACGCTCTATTTTCATCTGTTCCGAGGCGGCTCGGTTTTTGAGATAGATCATAAAGAAAAGGGGTTCAATCTTCAGAATACATTTCAACGGCGAAAAGAGGCATATTATAAAGATGATTTGGAATATTATGTCGATAGATGGCGTCGATATGCGTTCTATGATCATTTTGTGGCAGATGAACTTACACTCGACGAATTAATCAAAGATAGTTATCAAGAATTGGGTAATTTTATACAGATACATTATAAATCTGAAATAGATCAGAGCGAAGAAGTTGCAAAAGTGAGTTTATGGGCAGAGGGTAAGGTAACTATAGGAAATCAAGTAAATTCATTAAGAGTTAACAAAATTTTTGAAATTCTTGAAGGCCAAAGTGAGATTAAAATAACCTTTACCGTTGAAAATTTAGGAAATGACCCAGTCCACTTGAATCATTTAACCGAAATTCCATTGTATCTTACGGGAGATTCAAAATCGATTGTATTCAAGTACGATAACGGCAAGTCAGATATTTTAAAACCAGAGGCGTTTCTCACAAAAACCATTGATATGCACGCGCGGGAAAATGATGTCAAGGTCAAAATTAATTTAATGGACCCTTGCAACATTTTCAAATACCCCCTTGAAACGTACGCCAGGATAGACGGAGGATATGACTCAGTTTATCAAGGAACTGTGCTTTCCTTCATGACGCCTCTTGATTTACCACAAAATGAATCTTTTAGCTGGAAGATGAGTATAGTCTTTAGTTAAAATTGAAAAGGAACTGTATGAAGATATTAGCATTAATCGGCAGTCCGAGAAAGGGGAGCAATACCGATCTCTTGGTAGATCAAATTTTGATGGGTGCTCAAAGTAAGGGACATACTATTACAAAATCTTATCTATATGATATCGAAATCCTGCCTTGTATAGATTGTCGAAAATGTAAAGAAGACGATTATAAGTGCGTTCTAGTCGATGATATGCAAGAACTTTATCCAAAATTGCAGGATACGGACTGCATTATTTTTGGCACGCCCATATATTGGTATGGCCCTACTGGAAAAATGAAACTTTTCCTTGATCGGTTACGCCCCTTTATTGCTAATAAGGGCTTACGAAAGAAAAAGGGTATAGTTGTCATCCCTTCGGCAGAAGGCTCGAAGGCTTGCGGCCCTTTGTTGGAAATGTTTCGGATGTCATTTGCTTATTTAGGAATTGAATTTGTGAAATCACTTTTAGTTAAAGCGTATGAGAGAGGAGAAATAAGTAAAAATCAAAAGGAATTGAAAAGAGCATATATTCTTGGAGAAAAAATATAATTCACCGATGATTTTTCTATTTTCTCTTTTCAACTTCTAAATATAAAAAGAAATAGAATTAAGATATTCTATTAAGCAGTAGATCACGCATGAATCAAATATTTAATTTCGCTTATGAGACAGAATGTCAATAGCCCAATGGACCCTGCGATGCAAATGATGATTCCGATATAGAAACCGAGATATGCTTCTGCGATTAATTCAATCGTAAAAAATAGCCAAATCACTGCGATCAATAATGCAATTCCGATAATTGTAGTATTAATTAACCCAAAAAATTTGGTTTTCGCTTTATCATTTGAATATTTTTTAAGACCTAAGAAGCTAAGCAATAGTACCGTAGCGGGGAGAGCCATTCCGCCGATTACGGTTATTAATACCGCGGTCAGCAATAATTCGTTAACCGACCAATCAGCTGTGACCCATAAACCATCCAGTAGGATTAAAATTAGCGCACTCAATACAATTACGATTGCGGAGGCAATTATAACCATTTTATAATTCGGAGCATCAGTAGATGACATATTCTAATCACCCCTTAATAATTATATAATTTTTATCTTAACTAGATATAAACTGAACTCGGATTTATTTTTTTGTAGGTCGATTGAAAGCTCATTTTGTAGTAATAAAAATTCTTTTTGTCAGGCTATCCGCAATTTTAAAAATATCGGTATTTCCATCCCACGATTCCAAGACATCGGCGAAGATAGCTTCGAATTCTCTGGTAAACCGGGCTAACTTTTCAAAGAGAATCTTTAATTCTTCTTCTGCGATGATGGCAACAGTTACCTTCGTCCCATATTCGAGATAAATGTTTTTCTTTTCTTGCCTTATAATTTTTAATCGTTTTAAGCTCCCGGTCATTTCTTTTACGATATCAACAATTCCAGTTATTCCACTACTTAGAAGGTCTGAATCTACCTTAGATTCTTTCTTGAAATGGTATTCATACGCTAAAATCCCACCGGGCATAATCACGTAAAGGAAATATATTTTATCTTCCCATCCAATTTCCGTTAATGTCGGAAGACTCCATAGAGAAATCGCTAATAACCCTAATCCAACTAGAAAGGTGATATGCGCACTTATTTTCACTAACCATCCTTCATATCCAGGTAAAGTTCCCCAAAGTGGGCCAATACCTATCCCGATAAATGTTAAGGGGATCGCTAACAGCCCCATCGTAAAGTATTTTTTGATGTAACCACCGACACATTTAATCCACTGATTAAATAGATACAAAATCGGAACCAAGATTACCGCTCCAGTACAAACAAGAATAATCCAGAAACCTATCGAATAAAAGAATAATCGCATAAGGATAGTAAGTGTCACAAATAAAGCAGCTGTCAAGAAGTATCCTTTCTTATATCTGAAATCTTTAAAAATAAGCTTCGGAGTTCCTCGAAAAACTGAAATTACGATTATAATTACGCATGATATCAGAAAAATCCAGGCGAGATATCTATAGATATCATTCGGAATATAGTAATCAAAAGCTATATAGCAAACCCGCGAAAAAGCGCCTAATAAAAATCCAAAAGCGCCAAAGATCGAAAATTTATCAACAACAGCGATACCCTCTGCCTTAACTCTATAGGCACCAACAAGAAAATACAGAAAAATTTCAAATTCAATCATGATCTCAATGTAATTTAGCCCTAATGAAAAATCCCTCAAAAATTCTATTGACAATTGTCTATTCCTCTTCTTATCTTGTGAAATATTTATTGAATCCAATATTGATTAACAGATCGATTTTTAACCATAACAATAAAGATTTCGTTACAGAATTAGTTCAAAAAGATTTAAAGGACAATTGAAACTTTTTATAATTCCACATATGACCTAGAACTCGCGCTATGCGTTCTCCAAAGCTATAAGTGGGGAGTCCATTATTTTCAAATTCGTCACGCATTTGAGTGGTAGCGTGTCCTTGAATGGCAAAAAAGATGGGTTTCGTACAGTCCTTGGCAGCTTTAATAACAGCCTTTGGATCGTATTTGAAATCTTCAACTTTAAAAAGCAATGCGATAATAGCATCTACATTTGAGTCCGCATCAAGTAAAGAAATGGTTTGTCCATAAACTATGTTGAGACCTTGTTGAATAGCACTGGGCCAAACATCGATGGGGTTCAGAATTTTCCCGGGTTCTGGGATATATTTATACAAGGCTTCAATGGTATCAGGCGATAGTTTTGCAAGAGTAAGTCCAGATCGCAGGAGACTATCAATAGTAATGACGCCGGCACCTCCACTTCCTGTAATAACAGCTATCCTGTTTCCTTGTGGAGGGGGCATATAGGCAAATCCTTTGATTACGTCAATGAATTCCTCAAAGTCATAGACACGAACAGCTCCTGTATTTTTTATTAGGGAATCAAAAATTCTGGCATCTCCAGCGATACTTCCAGTGTGAGACGCAACGACACGTTTTGTTTCTTCCATTACGCCTCCCTTCAAAATAATTACGGGTTTTTTGGAGGTAGTTTCTCTGAGTGCCTTAGCCAGTTTCTGTCCATCTGCTATCCCCTCCATATGCATTCCAATAACTGCTGTTTTTTCATCATCTCGCAAATAATCTAAAACATCTACGTGGTCTAAATCGATTTTGTTCCCAAGGTCGATGACTTTATTGACACCAATATGCTTAGTTAAGTTAATATATTGAAGCAGCGCACCAGCCAGAATGCCAGTTTGACTTGAGATAGAAACAGATCCTGGCTTCAGTAGCCGCATATCAATGAACGAGAGAAATAAGGGCGTAGAGGTATCGTAAATACCCATGGTATTCGGACCGAGGGCACGAATACTATATTGGACTAATAAATCTTTCAGTTGTTCTTGAAGCAACGCCCCTTCAGCCCCCGTTTCGCGGAACCCTTCCGAAACGATGAGAACATACTTAATTCCTTTGCTTCCACATTCTTTGATCGCATTTAGAATTTGTTGAGGCGCAATGATTATTACTGCCAAGGTAATAGGCTCTGGCACCGCTGTAACGGAAGGATACGCCTTTATCTTAAGCACTTCTTTTATATTCGGATTAATTGGAAAGACATTCTTTTCCTGTTCCAAGAGGTTTTTCACTAAGGCAAAACCTAACTTAGTCGGATTATTAGAAGCGCCAATGATAGCGATATTTTGAGCTGTGAACATTTCTTCAAAAGGTGATACTTGCTTGGACATTATTTTCACCGCTGAATTTTCAATTTCAAAAACAAGTAATTATCAAGAAAAGAAGATTGGATAGAAAGGAAATATTATTTTTTAGGAGAGAATTACTTAACACGCCATAGAGAAGGATCGATATCTTTGAATAGGTGATCTTCCTGTTCGAGTTGACCAAGGTAAGTCCAATCGCCTTCGTCTATATTTTCTTGATTGGCATATGCTTTAGCCATACCAGCAAGGCGTTTGAAACGGTCATAATGTTCAGCGACCCGTCTCTCAGCGTAATCACGAGCATTCCACGTCGAAATAAGAAATGGCCAATCGCTGGATTGAAGCAATAGGAGTTCACGAGCTGTTTGTTTCAAGATATTTTTCAGATTTTTATCAGAGGTATCAGAATATTTATTGGCTAACTCTATCATAACATCTTCGCATTCGTAGATTTTCTCCCAAGTCCATGCGGTCCATTCGTTCAACCAAATCCAATGCCCTTGTCCTTCGCCCCAAGAGCCTTCAGGGAGTTTAATAACAGTTGAAGGGGGGAACGCTTGAAGATAGGCACCACAGGTTGTCAATTCAAGTTCTGGATCCATCTCAACCCATTTCAGAACGCGGTAGAGAAATTCGCTTCCTTCGAAGAACCAGTGGCCAAACAATTCAGTATCGTAGGGTGCCACTATGATTCCAGGTTGCCCAGTTTTTTTGAAATATTCTTGGAGTACCTGCTTGATCAAGCCTTTATAATGACCCGCATTTTCATCTAAGCGGGCAGCGACCTTGTCGGGTTCGTATTCCATTTTATCCCCAAGCGATAATTTTCTGCTCGTAACACGCCAGTAGCGGAGACCGCCGGGAAAGTTTTTCTTATGAAATTCTAGATACCATCCATCGCCAGGATAACCATGTTCGGCGCTCCAGAGCTGGACGGATGTTTTGGGATCTCGTGTGAAAACGGTTACAGGCTCAATTGCGGGATTTGAGCCAATTAAATAAGCTTCATAGGGAGATTTCTCTTTTTTCAAGGGTTCAGGTTTATATTGTGTCTTGAATGTTTCCCATAGCATTTGAAGGGCTTTAAAGCGAGCCTGATAAACGCCAACCGCTTCACCACCCATTAATAAATGCGTGTCAACGATGAAATATTTGATGCCGTTCTCACTTAGGAATTCTTCAACGCCTTTCCGGAGATAGGGTTTCTGATCCTTTCCAACTGGGGGTTTCCATTTGTAGCCAGGGCGATAGCCGCATTCAGGGAGCCAAATACCTAGCGGATCACGACCGTAGTGCTGTTTGTAGACGCGAA
>Ga0315279_10006910_pt1 | contig 14197 bp, 10 predicted proteins | sample YL17G06_20_MG_FD_203694 | JGI IMG/M metagenome (GOLD analysis project Ga0315279, IMG submission 203694) | Sediment microbial communities from Yellowstone Lake, YNP, Wyoming, USA - YL17G06_20 | ecosystem: Environmental > Aquatic > Freshwater > Lake > Sediment | place: USA: Wyoming | collected... | reverse complement strand
TCCGTTTCCTGCAACAAAACTGCTGTGGGTCCCACCGGGCCCACCACTAACACTATCCCAGTTCCTCCTTCCCCTCGACAACGGGTTGACGAGGATTTCGCGGGTTCAGATCCCGCCCGGTCCACCAACCTTCACGTTCACGCTTCTTGTTCCCGAGTTCTGGCCGTTCATACGCAGCTTCATCATGCACAACCGTGCAGCGTTACCCAAAGACCTATCCTGGTTCAGGCACGGATGGATTTAGCTGAGTTTCGGGTCGAGTAAGACGTCACTGCGGTTCACATCAAGCGCGTCTGATCTTGTGAGCGCGTCGACCTCGCCGATGCTGTGGATGTTGTCGTGGAATGCTTCCTGGAAGAGTTGCTTTCGCTCGTCTCGAGTGTCCTGGCGGGCTTTGTCTTTCTCGCGTTTGCTCCTGGAACGCCGCCGGGTGGGTCCTTGTGGGGCTTCGGTGGATCCAGCGATCTTCACTTTCGACGAAACAGAGAAGACACTCGTGAGAACCGGCACCTTGTCGGCGCTTGCGCTGTCAGTTTTTGTTTCGAGTAGCTTCTTTCTGTGATCCCATAGGGAGGCCAGAGTGAGTCACACCGACCCGCGGGAGCGCAACGCGTAGGCTCAGAATGTGACAGACTCAAGGTAGGAAACAATATTTAGCCTCAGATCATACGAATAGGCGACAAATACGTGCGCTTGGCTGGCAACATCATGGGAAATGGTCTAACCGCGAAGCATGAGGTTCGCTTGACCGAGCATGATTCATCGCTCATCAAGAAGGTCGCAAAGGCACGCCGATGCACCGTCAGCCAACTATTCCGTGAAGCCTCATGGAATGGTTGGGCCGCCGAACCTTTCTGGACGAAGAAGAGAAGAAGGCTCTAGGCATCATCACATAGAACGGACTCGGAAAGAAGCGCTAACGGCGGTGCTGTCAATGCTGAGGGTGACTAGCTTGACTGTTAGCCGTGGGATGAGTCCCTTGGTTTTCCAGGACTTGATGCAATCAAGAGGACTTGGGCAGTCCGACTACGATCTGAATAATGTCATCAGCCTAGCGAGTTGACTTCGTTTCGCCCCAACCGCAAGGTGATCTGCGGAGCCATTCCCGTATCTGGTGTGATGATGTAGCCTCACAGGGAGCCTAGAAGAAGGCTCAAAGATAGTTGGGGATTCAGCATGACCTTACTCTTGTTGGATCACTCAATGGTCGATTTTGGAGCTGAAGCGGCGTGAAATCGGCTCTTGCTGTCACAATCACCCTAAACCAACCCGAATCAAACTCAGAACGTGAGGCAATCTCGCCTGCTTGTAGGGCACGAAAGCAGAAGTTTTCTAACAACAGGAGATCATTTCTCAAACCTATAGAATTCCGCCCTCGGAAATCTTCCGTGGCACGTAGAGGATACACTAATCATGTTGAAGAGACTACCAGTTGCAGGACCAGGGACGGAATTGTTGCTCACTTGAGGACACCTGTACGAACAAGGACTCTTCGGAAGACGCCGCCAACACCCTCAAGAGCCGCGAGCGGCCTAGTTACATTTGGTCCAACTGTTGCAAGATGTCAAGAACGACGTTGGATTGACCGCCGCGCACGAGCGCTTCATCGAGCTACTAGGGACCGAGGTCTCCGAGAAGCTCCTCGGGATTCATGAAAGCCTCCGGCGTATCACTCTAACCAAGCCCAGTCAAGAGATCTTTGTCGGCAATCTATGCGAGTATCCGACGGATCCTCCCAGTGAGTTCGAGACAAAAATCAGACCATTTGCCATGAAGGCATCTTTCTTGGTGCCAAGGCGAGATGTGGAAGATGGCTCCCTGAACATATCAATCGAACCGCATTTCCACGTCTATTGTAGAGTCTTCCCAACTTTCGAGGAACAGACGGAATTCGCAAGAAAGAAGATTCCTATAAACAGGACTATAGAAGATTACGTAGCAAAGCGCGAAGATTTCTACATAGAGTTGGCTCTGGCATACAACCGTTTGGATTTCGATGGGCACTCGCTGAAGGTTGACCTCGCGCCCATACTGGCTCTTCCTTCAAGGGAACGAATCTACGAAGATGAGTGGGAGACTGAGCTCAGCGAGCTGCGCAGGACAGCGGAGGAGAGTTCTAGTTCATTTCGGACAAGACCGAAACGCGGCACGAAGGGAACCATAGAGAGCGATGAGATCTCCGTGTTGACACTAGGAAGCGAGAGCGGGTATCAACAAGAGTTACTCAGATTCACCGGCTCCAAAATGAAAACGCCCTGGAAATTCAGGGCCCGGGTCTTGGTTAGGCCTCACAGCGATGCTGAATACCGCGTCGATGTTGTCCTCGAGAACGCTACAACCATGGTGGCACCGGGTAAGAGAGAGCTCGAGCTGTTCAACGCGAGATTTAGAACAACGCTGAGCAAGAGTTGCATAACGCCATTTATCATAGACTACGTCCATGATGGCTATAGGCGGAACGGAGCTATTGAAGCAAAAGGCGTGAATTGCTTCCCAGTAGTCAGGGGGTCTTGCATCGAAGCCCTGCCGATTCCTGTGTTCAATCAAACAAGAGTTTACGCAAAAGACCATGTGGGCTTGAGTGGTGACCCAGTTAGTCTTTCATTCAGCAGCCTTGCGCAAGACCCAATTCCAATCTTGCGCGAAGTGTTGGCGGGCATGAGAAGACAACTGGAAGATTATAGTCGCCTTCTCGAGCAAGGCAAGACTCATCTGAACCAAGAGGAATTCCTTGACGACACTCGCAGATTCGAAAAGGAAACTCGCAGATTCGAGACCGGGCTTGGTTCACTTGAAGGGAATCCCGAAGCTCTTAGGGCGTTTAGGCTAATGAACGAGGTTTTCCACAGGGCGGGAAAAGAAATTGGTTTTGGGTCATGGCGTCTCTTCCAGCTTGTGTTCATAGTGATGAACGTGACTGATGTACTCTCCGAGTCGGGCCAGGATGTGGTCGAGATAGTCAGCGTCTTCACCGGGGCGGGAAAAACTGAAGCCTATCTCGGCCTCGTGTTGTTTGCTGCATTTCTGGACAGACTGAAGGGCAAGAGTTTCGGGATCACCGCTTGGACGAAGTTTCCGCTTCGAATGCTCTCACTCCAGCAATTGGAAAGGATTGCACATGTCTTTGTCCATGCGGATCAAGTTAAAGAGGAAAATAAGATTGAAGGAGACTCATTAACAATCGGGTATTTCGTGGGCGGCGAGAACAGGCCCAATAGGGTAGCCAGCATAATAGACACGATCCGAGAAGTGGGTGAGAAAGATGCTCCTTACCGCATCATCACGAATTGCCCAATATGCAAGTCACAGATTGTTCTTAAGGCAGATGTGAAGGCGCAGAGAGTATACCATTACTGCCCTAAGTGTGCCAAACACTTGCCAATAGTCCTGTCAGATGATGAGATATATCGCGTCCTTCCCACCTTCGTGATATCAACGCTCGACAAGCTCACTATTGCCGCTTTTCAGCCGAACTTCAGGGCCATGCTCGGTGCTAGGATTTCTCGTTGCCCCGTTCATGGGTTCACATCAAAACCATGGTGCGCGGTCTATGGATGCAAGGAGAAGTTGCTTGGGGTGGATCAAGCGGATCCTGCCCCGTCTATTCTCATTCAAGACGAACTCCATATGATTCGTGAGGAACTTGGCACTATTGACTCGCATTTTGAGACAACTCTTGAGACAATTCAGAAGGAATTGACGAAGCGCTGGTCAAGCGGTGGGAAACCCAGAGGGTTGAAAGTCATAGCTGCGACCGCAACAATATCGGGGGCTGAGAGGCAAGTTGACCATCTGTATGCGAAGAACGTGGCAATATTCCCAGCTGAGCCGCCTCAGGTCCCCGATACCCACCCGTATCAGCATTCCTTCTACTTCGCTCCATCAACTGAACTACACGTGCAAATAGTCGGGATAATCCCTCATAACAAGTCCACAAAGTATGCCCTGCAGCGCACTATCAGGTATGTTTGGGAGTCTCTGACCTCGTGGAACAAGAACCTGAGTTCTCTAGCAGCAAAGCTAGATCTACAGCAGGAAGAGACCGGCAATCTGCTCGCGCACTACCTGAGACTTGTGTCTTATCATCAAACGCGAAGAGACGCCAATACGATTGAGGAGGGAATCGATAACGAGGTGAATCCCTGGCTGGCGGAGCAGGGCTTTCAGAAACTCAATACATACATGCTCACTTCGGAGCGGAGCATAGAACAGATTAGAAACCTTATGGATGAGATACAAGCAACGACAAGTTCGAACCAGAAAGACCTGATATTGGCGACAAAGCTAATTTCTCACGGAATCGATCTGGACAACCTCAACCTGATGTTCTTTCAGGGAATGCCACGCAGTGTTTTTGAGTACATTCAGGCAAAGAGTAGAATCGCTAGAAAGTTCCCCGGGTTGGTGTACGTGGTTTTCTATCCAAACCGTGAGAGGGACCAGAGCTACTATCACTACTTCCAGACATTTCACAAAGTGATCAACCACATGATAGAGGAAATACCTCTCAGTCGCTGGGCGAAGCGAAGCATCGATGTGACACTCCCGTCACTCCTCGTCGCGAGTCTCCTCACGAATTATTCTGATCTTGTCAGAGATGACTTGCGCCAATCTGAACGGCTACGGAGGCACCTCAATAGAGAGTTCGATGTCGACGATGTAATTGAGCTACTGGGTCGGGCACTGCTCGTTGACAAAGATCCCACATGCTATTTCAAGGGCCAGATCGACGAGAAGGTGCGCACGTTCTTAGATTTCTTGAGCAACAGCACCGCGAAATATCTGCCGGATGCCTTCCGCGAAGGCAAGATCGACTTGCTTCTAGGGATGCGAGCTGTGGAAGAGGAAATTGACGTTATTCCACTGGGTGAGCAGGAATACACAGCCCTTCGTTTCGGTTTTGCACGGAGCGAGTTCTTTGACGAAGACAATCCCCCCGTAGAGCAGAGCGAAAAAGAAAAGAAGAAGGAAATGCGCGAGGCATGAACCTTGCAGGTTAATCGAAGATCGGCGTTATTCTACTACATTCCTGGACGATACTTCTCTTACAAGACCGTGATCTGCAGAGTTGAGACGTGGACTCCAAGTGCTTCGAATCTGCTGAATGAGCAACAGGTCAAACGTGAAGTCATTCGTCAACTTCAAAAACCCAGACCAAGAGGAGAGCGCGTGCTGATCCGAGGTCCTGGACAGATATCAATAAGGCAGCCTCTGGACATAAAGCACACAGTAAGCCCTCTCTCTTTTGTCTGCAACACATGTAAGAGAATCAGCACCTTTTCGGAGCTGAAGAACTACAATCTTCGAAAAGGTCGATGCAAGCATTGTTCGGGGATACTTCAACAGACTGCGCACATCTTCGTTCACCCTGACTGCGGGAAGATTGAAGAGATCAGATCCAAGGATTGCCCTCAATGCAATACTGAAATGATACTAAACAAGATTAGCTACGCAGACCTTCGAACCTGGCAATACAAATGTCCAACATGCGGACTATCAGAGCAACTCGAGTCTTTCTGCAATGACTGCTATACCCAAGCAAGAAATGTCGATCCCAGCGTCAATTACCATGATTACAGAATGAGATTGAAACCCTGTACTAGCAACAGTGTCGTCGTCCCGCAGTCGTCCACTATCCCAAGTTTCCCGGAGCTCGGGTCAGACGTTGAACCTGAACTGTTGCTCGCCGAATATCTGGGTCTTCTACGGGAACGCGGCCTAACCCTTGAGCAAGCCATTGACAAGAAAGACCAGGTGGCAGATCTGGATAACGTAACTGAGACACTGATTAGGGAAATGCGAGCGCAAGGGATATCAGAGGATAAGATTTCCAGAGTGGTCGAGGGCGCCAGGAGAGAAAGCGGAGTCGAAGCCGTAAAGGACGCCGTCCGAGGGCTCTTCGAGGGTCAGAACCTAGACGCACTGAAGCAGAGAGTGTTCGACTACTCTGGAATAGCAAGCAACCCTTCAAGGCTGAAGAGCCTCGAGGAGATTGGCTCATCACTTTCTGAAAAGGAGCTGGAGCAAACAAGAAGAACGTATGACCATTGCGGGGTCGCAGAGGCGAAACTGGTAACCGGGGTTCAACTAGTCACATGTGTCTATGGATTCATGGTCGGATCTTCAGATCCTGACGTAGGATTCTTCCGGCCCTTTAGGGACCCGCTTGGATTCACTGCATATGCAATCTCATCTGAATCTGAGGGAATACTGATAAGACTTGATAGAAGGAGGACCGCAGCTTGGGTATCTCGCCAGGCGAGCTCCAAAGCTCCCTTTGAAGTCGATGAAGATTCAAGTCTTGAGACGAAGAAGCTGTATCTGGAGATGGAACCTGGCACGGAACCATTTGTCTTGGTCAAGGAATTGTTGCATACGATGAGTCATGCCTTGATACGGAACGCAAACCTGCTTTGTGGCATTGGAGCCGACTCGTTGGGTGAACTCATCTATCCGAATGTGCCAGCGGTTCTCATCTACTCATCATCAGCATCCAACTTAGGTGGAATAGCCACGATGTTTGAGAGCGGAATGTGGAAGTGGTTTGCTGCGGCCGAGGACTCGATCTCTAATTGCACTTATGACCCGATCTGTCTTTCAGAGAAAGGCGCTTGCCACGCCTGCATGCATCTGCCAGAGTACGTTTGCACCGAGTGGAACGCGGCACTGGACCGCTCGAGGCTGATCGGGAACGACAGAAGAGGAATGACGGGTTTCTGGGCAAATGGCACAGACTAGAAGCCCGCTCTTGCTTCTCTCGAGCAGAGACAGATACGTCCTTTCGAAGATCTATGGTGCTCTCTTGAGCGGACCCAAATCCGTTCGAGAACTCAGAAATGCCCTGATTGAGGACAAGATCGAGGCGGCGGAATGCGAGTCGCTACTTCTCGAATTCATTGAGTATGGCATTCTGGTGGTCAAGCGCAGATTCCGTCTGTTCGATGACTGGGTGCTGGATGCCGCTGATGCCGCTAAGGATGACCTAGCAAATCTCGCGAAGTTGGTACGTGAAACGCCTCCTGCGTCGAAGATGGTTAACCTTGATCCGGGCGTGAACTTAGTCGTAACCATCCCACTGACGAGTGTGGAACCGCTTGCCGCAAAGCTGAACGAGGCGGGAATTCGATTCACTGACACTCTCACGGCCTTCAAACAAGTGATCTCTGAGGCAAGAAGATGCCTCAGAATTTCGTCGCCTTATGTTGAGGAGAGTGGGATGAATCTCGTCTTGGACGACATTGCTGAGGCCATGAGGAGAGGGGTCTCTGTTCGCATGCTTGTCAGGGAAATCGTCAACGAGCCAAACACGACGCGCCTCCGGGAGATGATAACTTTGTCAGAGCGACTCAAACGATACGGCCTACGCGACAAGATCGAAATTCGGGAATTTCACAAAGTAGAAAGAGCATATCCAGGATCTTTGGCCAAGTTCGTGTGCAGTGTTCATGCGAAGATCTTGATTGCGGACGCACGTCGGGCATACGTTGGGAGTGCGGAAATTCGCCGGTATAGCATCAAGAACAACTTCGAGGTAGGAACGGTACTGGGAGGTCGACACTCCGAAGCCCTCGCCAAAATATTCGACTTCGTCTTCGACATGAGCGATGTCGTTACGGATCCAAAGCTGGAGGCGGCCTTGAAAGCTGCCCAGTGAAAACCCGTGTCTGAGAAATGAAAGCCGCTCTTCACTTCGACACACCGCACTTGCTGCGTGGTCAGCTGTCGTTCGACGGCAATCCCATACACCTCAACCTTGTCGATCGCGTGATCCTGAGACTCGTACGAACATGCGTAATGAAAAGGAAGAACATCATTCTCATCTACCCTTTTCCCCGGTGCAACCTCATTCCGTTGATGGCAATAGAGGCATTCTTTGCTATTCTCGAGAAAACCAGGAAACCCCCGACCGAGGTTCGCGTCTTGGTATCCACTTACGACAAAGAACAGGCGCACAATTACGGCCTGTTTCGCAAAGGATCTATCTCTTTCCAGAGTCTGGCAAGGCATTCGAGGGTGAAGAGATCTGGTGAGCCTCAATCTCTCTTGGATCTCACGAATGCGTCGTTGAGGGCTAGGCACATTCTGAGGACAGTCCACAACATACTCTTCTCGGAAGGCGTAACGCCGAGACAAGACTCCAAAAGACTCGCAGTTGACGTCGTCCTCTCCGATTTTTCCCAGAGAACGATTGATGTGTGGAACTATCAGCATTCTGTGAAACACATACAAGAACAAGAGAGTGCGACAAAGATAGCGGTCGTCACTGACCCCTTCTCACGCGTAATCAGACTTCTATCCAAGGACTTCCAGTGCCCTATGTGGGGATGGAACAGCGAACTCCTTCGTGCGGAAGTTGCACACTTCGCCGGATCAAATCCTGGCAATCCTCGACTGGAGTCATCCCCGGCGATCTCATTTCCTTTACTGATTGCTGGGAAAGAGCCGGAGATTGATCAGTGGACAGTAGTTAGACCAGATTCCGACATCGCCAGAATGCTGGCCGAGCTCTGGGAAAGCTACAATATCGTCGAGGGTTTTCGAGGGAGCTGCAACGAGAAATTCGGAATAACAGTAAGGAAACTATCCAAACTGACCAGTTTGCTCGAAAGACTCCTCGTGCCGCCACAGTTTGTTGTGCCCATTCAGGAGAGGGTATGGGGGACAATCTCGCTAACGCGTCGGGTTGATGAACTCTTCGCTACCAGAGCGAACGATCTTGGGGTCAAGCCACGGGACGCACAGCTACTGAATGATGCGATCAGGCATGCGGCAAGTCTAGCTAAGCGAATCATTGACTACTTGGAACGAAAACCACTGGAGTGTAAGGCTTCAAGTCTTGTAAAGTTGGTCGAATCGAACCTTGGCGGTCCGCCTCTGATAATCTCTCCTTACGAACATCCTCTCGTTCTGGCCACAGAAGATTATCTTCGCGCTGAACTGGGAGATGAGGTGAACAGGTTCAACGTTTCGATAATGACTCCTGATGATGTGCTATATTCGCAGAAAGAATACTCAGGTTCGCTTCTCCTACCAGGTCCGATTCCTTGGATGTACAGAAAACTGCTCACTGCGCCATTTGACAAAATCACAGTCGCAGTCTACCCCACCGAGGAAGAACTCCTTTCGGCGCAATTGAGCTGGATTCGTTCGAGCTTGGCCTACATTCCGTTGGAGAGAATGCGATTCTTCAGATCGCTTGGTATTCGCACAGTCTCCGAACTCTACGCTGCCATGAGTTCACTTTATGGAGTAAGTATCGAGAGAATCGAGGAATTGAGCGCCGATACTCACTTTGAGCTGGGACTGTTCAGAGACGACATGATCGAAGTGGAAACCCCTCCCGGCGCCCCGCTCAAGGAAGAGACTATGGATGAGGCCATAAGGAAAGCTTCTCGACGGTACGCTGGCACTGATTATGAGATGGGGCTTGACGCAGAAAGGGATCTAGACATCATCATCAGGACGCATGACTGGGACCAGGGGCATGATGAGGAGTTCAGAGACGTGACGTGCTCAATGATGGTCTTTGAGAATGCGGGATGCTATCTCTTCCCGAGTCGTAGGAGACTAGCCTGTGTGACAGCAGAGGAAATCGGCTACTTGACCACGCGCGAAATCAGTAGAGGGGCTCATGTAATCCTTGTTGATGAGGGCCTGATACATTCCCTTACTGACGTGATTCTCGATGCTATTGATGCTAGGCCAGAAATGAAGCCGGTAGTGGAAAAGGCTCGTTTATGGCGGAGCAGGTTAATTCGCCAGGCCTACGGAGCCCGTCACAGACCTGGTGACATTCTTTCTCGCATTCGAGCTTTGGGCTCTAAAATAGAGACTGATGCAGCTGTGAGGAATTGGTTAGACCAGACGGTGATCGGTCCAGCAGACGCAGAGGACATCAGAAGGATCGGTACTGCGTACAACGATGAGTTGCTTATCCAGAATGTACAGGACATACACAATGCTGTGGACAAACTTCGAGGGATTCACAGAAGCATTATGCGCGCTCTCAGACGCGTGATAGTCTCGGGAGGAGTCAAAGCAGACTCCAGGTGGGAGGATCTAGGAATCGATATCAACGAAATCTGGGAAAGAATTCGTATAGAGATAGTGATAGTTGCTCTTCATGACATTCCAGTGAGTAGCGGCATCCTAATTGGACGACGCCTAGACCAGGACGACCTGAGCCACCTGCCGGTCAAACCCGAATTTGTAGACTGGCTTCGTTCGCGCCGGTACATTTGATTCCGCCTGAAAGCAGGTAGTATTTGCAAAGATCTCTAGCGAAGCAGACGCCGCATCTCGGTGATTTCCTGCATACAGAGGCGGCAAAATCGAATACTGCCCAATTGAGAAATCTGCTCTTGCTTGGCGGAACGATTCCTTTGAACACAGATTCCAGTTCATCGTCTTTTGGCATCTGGTCTGCCCAGTACAACAGTCTGTGTGCAACCCTTCGCACATTCACATCGACTGCAAATGCCTTCCTTCGAGCTCCAAAACTGAGAAAAGAATTTGCGATGTATCTTCCCACACCAGGGAGTTTCAGGAGCTCTTCTTTGCTCATTGGGACTCTGGCACCATGTTCTCTGACGAGGATGATTGACATGCGCTTGAGCTGACGCGCCCTTTGCCTCCAGAAGCCCAGAGGTCTTATCGCTCGTTCAATTTCCTCGACATTCGCTTCGGACAGAGTCTTAAGGTTGGGAAATCTCACGAAAAAGGGCTCATAGGCTTTCAGGACATGACCAACGTCCGTCTGCTGGAGTAGCTTTTCTGTCACAAGAATCTTGTATGGGTTGGTTTCGTTACGCCACGGTAGATGCCGGTCATTGTGCTCGAACCAGGTGAGGAGTCTTCTCGAGAAAATGCGGGCAATACTGACGGAGGAGAGTTCTGCCTTCCTATGAATGCGGCAGTGCAGCTTCTGGGAATTCTTTTGCGGTGGCAACTTCTAAGAGGCTCCTTGCTATCACGCGAGCAAGTCTCGGTGGAACAGCATTTCCGATTTGCCGATACCTGGACTGCAATGGCCCATAGAATTCGAAGGTGTCTGGAAAGGTCTGGATCCTAGCGCATTCTCGTGGGCTGAGTCTTCTGTACCTACTTCTTCTGTCGGTGAACGCCCAGTGGTCTTTCGACTTGAAAACCATTCGGGGAGAAGATGGGTGCAATGGTATCCATTCAGCGTGACTTTGGATGCAGTAGCTTACCTCGTTCCATCCCCTTCTTCTGTTTCTCGACATGTAATAGAATCGAAATGGGCCATCGTAGTACTCTTCCTTAGGCAACGATATCCGTAAACCATGTAGCGCTTCTCTTAGCGTGACATATGGGCGAAACCCGGGACCGTGAGTTCTATTCGGAAATGCATATTTGGTTGGAATGTCTTTGCGGACGCCGACAATGAAGATCCTTTCTCTATCTTGCGGGGCACCATAGTGTTTAGCATTCAGAAGTTCATGATAGACATTGTATCCGGCTTTCTCGAAGGACTTCAATATTAGGCGAAGGAACTTGCCTTGATAAAGCGTCGCTAGACCCTTAACATTCTCAACTACGAATAGTTGAGGTTGAACTTGTTTGAGACATCGGACCACTTCGCGATAGAGATAGTTTCTTGGGTCTTTTGGGTCACGCTTACCTGCAACGCTATACCCTTGACATGGGTTGCACCCCAAAACAACCTCGGCAGGGGGGAAGGCTCTCACGCTGGCGATGTTCTTGCAGAGTGGTTTGAGTCCCAGATTCCCCTCGTATGTTTTCACCGCATACTGATTGATGTCATTCGCCCAAGTTATCTGGAAACCAGCCTGCTTGAAGCCCAGATCCATACCACCTGCACCGCAAAACAAAGAAAGCGCTCGCATAGACTCTGCCCCTAGGTCAGCTTCGACCTGCTCGTTCTCCCAGAATTGGATCTTCCAGACCCAGTATGGACCTGCCGTCCAGGTATGTACACGAGAATTGCTTAAAGATTTCAGCTACCCTGGGCATACTTGGGCATCCGCTCTCCAAATATCATGCCAGAGTGCTAAAGCCTTTTTCAATGTGACCGCCCCCCTCCATGTAGAGGGTGCCTTCTGCTATCTCGGGAAATTCCCTTCGAGCCATTTTTCCACGGCTCCTTTCGTGCCATATCCGGCGTTTTTCAGCATTCTCACTATGTCCTTGGCGCAGATGACAATGACTGGATGCCGGTCCTCTTTGATTTCTTTGTACGCCTGATGGTGCAAAAAGGATGCCGTCACGAATATTCCAAACTGGCGATGTCTTAGACGAGATATCAGGCGAGAGGTCTCCTTCACCCCGGCAGCATTGCTCAGCTTTTTGCACTTTGCTTCGAGTGCAAACTCGACTTCTATCGAATTTTCGCCAAGGCCAATTCTGTATTTCCCGACGGCATCTCTGCCTCCATCGACCCATGGTCTTGTGTGATCGATTGAAACGATGTTCCGATCCATCATTCGGGCTAGTTCGATGGCGCATTCTTCGAAACTGTAAGGATCCTTATGGAAATATCCATGGATCACTTTGACGATTTCTCTTTCGTCTTGGCTCGTTGGAAGTTGTTCCTCTTTTGATCGGTGTTCTATGGTCGTTTCAGCCCTGAGGGGTTTGCAGGTTCCTTTCTCAACCCATTCTCTCCATGATCCAGGACAGTTCTTCGAAAGAGCAATCTGGTTCTTCGATCAGTGACCCAGCTTCGCGGAACAACGGCCACATCCAGAATTGTGAAGACTGCTCGGTAGTTCTGGAATCTCTGGCCCCTATTAGATTTCCAGACGGCCACAAGGTCTTCCGTAGACGAGAGTCAGGAGGCTCCTGGAACCGCCAGACCTCTGAATACAACATCCCTTCCTGAAGAGCCCTTTGTGAAGACGAAGAAGGGTGGGATCTGATTTCTCTGGTCTTGGTGAAGGTGGTCAAAGCAGTCTCGGAGGATCACGTTTCCTTTTCTGGGGGTATCGTGTATGTCATGACCAGGACGCCTATTATCGCCCCAATATGTGAACCGACCTGTGGTCTCATCGAGAGTGTCCGGCCAATCCGGCTCATTGAGGCTTGAATATATGACGACCATTCGCGTGGCCTCGCTAGGCCCAATGTAGCGGAAACCGCCTTGGGTTCCGCATCCAAGCAGCTTATGGAGAGGATCATCGCCTGCATTTCCCGCTCTCCCACCTTTGTATGTCGCATCAACAATCAGGTCGACGTTCTTGAGCTGGGCAAACTCGAAGAACCGAGACATTTCCTTTCCAGGATTAAGAAAGACCTTAGATACTCTTCAGGGTGCTGGTTACATGCTGCGTGATTCAACTCCGTAATGCCCCATTGACAATGGAGCTGATAACACGAAGCACTTGGAGCCGCATGATGTCCTCGTCGAGAGTAGCGATGAGGAAATGGGCATCAGGGGCGAAGAGCCGGCTCACTAACGCTCGCTTGCACACTGCAAGCGCATCTTCCCGTATCTTTTCTTGTATTCGTCTCTTCTCGTTCAGCCTTTCCTGCTTGGCGTTCCATTGTGGATCTACGGGTGCTTTCTCTGCTCGAAGCTCCGAAAGCAATGCTCGGAGCTCCTCTTTCCGGTCATCCACTGCATGCACATTTGTTTGCGCCTTGTAGTCCGGAAGTCTCGGTTCGTAGTCTCGAAACACGATCCTTTGTCCGTCCTTGAGAAATTGTGTCGTCTTGACGAAAAGGTCCCCGTCCGAGTCCTTCTCTTCCGCTCCATGGATCGTTTCCTTTATGAACCCCTCATTCTGTTCCAGATGGAGAATGTGCCGTATTGATAGTTCGATCCCTCCGAGGTTCACTCCTAGTGCAGTGACAGTGAGGGGCTTCTTTTCTGCCAGAGCTTCTTCAGGGTCAGTGTTGACTATGAGGACTCTTGCGCTCTTTGTGTGTTTGACAAACTCATTATAGTTGTCTATGAGAATTCTCGATTCTAGGACGTTGACTAGTGACCGTGTCTGCTCTTCCATGATGAATCGATTTATGGCCTCTCTGTTCGCTTCTGCCGCGCTGGCATATCCCCGTTTCGCAATTTCCTGCAAGGACTTGAATTGACTCCTAGTTATTCGGCCGGGGGCTCTAACCAGATTTGGGCCGGTTTTCAAGATCCAACACCGAGTGCTAGGACGTTGTCGCGAGGGATAAACATGTGTGGTCTACGGTAGCCTTTAAGACCACCAAA
>Ga0315279_10006909_pt1 | contig 14197 bp, 11 predicted proteins | sample YL17G06_20_MG_FD_203694 | JGI IMG/M metagenome (GOLD analysis project Ga0315279, IMG submission 203694) | Sediment microbial communities from Yellowstone Lake, YNP, Wyoming, USA - YL17G06_20 | ecosystem: Environmental > Aquatic > Freshwater > Lake > Sediment | place: USA: Wyoming | collected... | reverse complement strand
GACCTACTACGCGCCGAACAACGCCGCGCTGGCGATTGTCGGCGACGTGAAGGCGGCCGACTGCCTCGCGAAGGTGCGCCAGTACTTCGAATCGATCCCGCAGCAGGCACCGCCGCCCGAGGTGGACATGACCGAGCCGGCGCAGACCGCCGAGAAGCGAAAGACGCTGGACGACCCGCTGGCGCGCCTGCCGCGGCTGGACATCGTCTACCACATCCCGCAGGCGATGACCCCCGATGCGGACGCGCTGTCGATGCTCGGCAGCGTCCTGTCGAGCGGGCGCAGCTCGCGCTTCTACGACACCATCGTCCGCCAGAAGCAGCTGTCCGCGAGCGTCTTCGCGTCGGCGGGTCAGAGCCGCGGACCGGGCTTGTTCCGGATCAGCGGAACGGTGATGCCGGGCAAGTCGGTAGCGGACCTGGAACAGGCGGTGTACCAGGAGATCGAGCGCGTCAAGAGCGGCCCGATCGAGGCGTGGGAGATGGACAAGACGCGGAACTCGGCGCTCCGCAGCTTCGTCGGCACGCTCGGCAGCGACTTGAGCCGCGCCATCTCGCTCTCGTCGAACGCGGTCTTCTACAATGACCCCGGCCTCATCAACACGCGCTACCAGCGGCTCTCGGCGATCACCGTCGCCGACGTGCAGCGCGTGGCGAAGCAGTACCTGACGCCGGAGAACCGCACCGTCGTCATCACGAACCCGAAGCCGGCAACACCCACGACTGCGGGTGCCGAACAGAAGGGAGGCCGGTGATGCTCACCAGGCGAATTCTGACGATTGTCGCCATTGTCGGCCTGCTCTGCGCGGCGCCCCTCGCGCAGGTCGCGCCGCAGGGTCCCGCCGGCCAGGCGCCCTCCACCAAGGGCGTCGTGATCAAGGGCAAGGCGCCCGTCTCGAACGAGATCCTCAAGGTCAAGCTGCCGCGGCCGCGGGAAGCCGATCTCGCCAACGGCATCCACCTGATGGTGCTCGAGGATCACCGGCTCCCGCAGGTCTACGTGCAGATGCAGATCCGCGGCGCGGGCGGCTATTACGATCCGGCCGACCTTCCGGGCGTGGCCGGCATCACCGCCTCGATGATGATGGAAGGGACGACGACGCGGAACACGCGGCAGATCGCCCAGGAACAGGAGACGATGGCGTCCAGCGTCGGCGTCAACGCCGGCCTGTCGAGCGAAAGCGCGGCGCTGACGGTCTCCTCGCTCGTCGACAACTTCGACAAGTCGCTCGATCTCGGGGCCGACATCCTGCTGAACCCGGTCTTTCCCGAGGAGGAGTTGGCACGCTACAAGACCCGGCAGCGCGCCAGTCTCGTGCAGCTGCGCGCGAATTCGTCGTTCCTGGCGCAGGAGCGCTTCTCCCGTGTCGTGTACGGCGACCATCCGGCGTCCCGCATCATGCCGAGCCCCGAGATGATCGATCGGACGACGCGCGAGGCGCTCATCGCGTTCCACAAGGCGCACTACGTGCCGGACAACGCAATCGTCGCCGTCGTCGGCGACATCACCTTCGCGGAGGCGCGCAGGAAGATCGAGGCGAAGTTCGGCGGGTGGAAGAAGGCCGGCGTCACGCTTCCGCCCATCCAGGACCCGCCCCCGATCGGCCCGTCGAAGATCTACCTGGTCGATCGTCCCAACTCGGTGCAGACCAGCCTCGTCGTGGGGACCGCCGGCATCAACCGGACCAGCCCGGACTACGACACCGTGGCGCTGCTGAATTCGATCATCGGCGGCGGCCCGACCGGCCGCCTGTTCCTGAACCTGCGCGAGGACAAGGGCTGGACCTACGGCGCGTACAGCAACTTCACCGCGGTTCGCTACCGGGGCGCGTGGATGGCCAACACCGAGATTCGCGGCGACGTCACCGAGAACGCGCTCCGCGAGATCCTGAACGAGGTGGAGCGGATGCGCGGCGAGCGGGTGGACGACAAGGCCTTCCTGGACAAGAAGCGGTCGCTCGTGGCGAGCTTCGCGCTGTCGCTCGAGAGCCAGAACGCGATCATGAGCAACTACATCACGTCGCGGCTCTACAACCTGCCGGCCGACTACTGGGACAAGTACCCCGAACGCATCACGGCGGTCACCGAGGACCAGGTGCAGGCGGCCGCGAAGAAGTACCTCGACGCGGGCCGGCTCCAGATCGTGGCGGTCGGTGACGCGAAGAAGATCGGGGAGGGGTTGAAAAAGTTCGGGACGGTCGAGGTGTACGACACGGACGGGAAGTTGAAAATCTCGTCGTAGGTGTCGCTCTGACGCCGGGAACCATTAAGGCTGCCCGCCTTCGCAAAGCTACGGCGTGGCCTCGCCGTAGCGCGCTCACGCGCGCGGAGGCGGGAAGCCTTGCCCTACCTCACCGGGGCGGGGCTTCAGCCTCCTTCCCACTATCCACTACCCACTACTCGCTACGCTAGGTCATCCTTGCCATTTCTTCCAGCGCGTCCGCGAACAGGTCCACCTCATCCAGTGTCGTGTAGACATTGGGTGTGACGCGCACGCCGCGGAACCCGGCGTGCACGATCGGCGTGACGATGATGCGGTAGCGGTCCCACATCTGCGCGCCGATCTTGCCGGGTTCGACCCCGTCGATGCCAACCGTCGCGAGGCCGCACGAGTGGGTGGGGTCGAGGCTGGTCGCGAGCCGGATGCGCGGTACCTTCTGCAACCGCAACGCCCACCGCTCCTTGAGGTAGCGGACGCGCGCGGCGCGGCGCGCGACCCCGATGCCCCGGTGGAACACGAGCGCCTCGGCAATGGCGTTGTGCATGGCGGCCGGGTGGGTGCCAATCTGCTCGAACTTCCGGATGTCATTGGCGAGGCTGACGTTGGCAGGCGTCAGGGGCCAGTGCGCGGCGATGCGGGCGCGCTTCACGTGCAGGAACCCGGTACCGACCGGCGCGAGCAGCCACTTGTGCAGGCTGGTGCCGTAGTAGTCGCAATCGAAGTCCTTTCCAGGCCGAGCTGCGCGATCTCGAGGGCCTCGCTGGCGTTGCGCGTGATCGCCAGTTCCTCGGGGTCGCACCCGAACTCGGAGGCGAGGCGGCGCCTCACCGACTCGATGTTCGGTTCGAGGATCTGCCACATGTGGTAGACGGGCGACTGGTTCGAGATATCGAGGTAGCGCTTCAGCGCCTCGTGGACGACGCGCGGGCTGGGACAGACGCCGCCGTTATCGAGGTTGATGATGGTGCGATCGAGCGTGAAGGCCTGCTGGATCTCGCGCCGGTCCATGCCGCCGCTTGTCCCACCGGCGGGGAGCGGGTAGGCTGGAAGCCAGCGGCCGGGAGCCCGGAGCCTGGAGCCTGGAGCCTTGCATGGACATTGCGAGCCGCGTCGTCCTGATCACCGGCGGGAAACGCATCGGGGCCAAGGTGGCCCTCGCGCTCGCGCAGCGCGGCGCCGACGTGGCGCTCAGCTACAACCGGTCGCGGGCCGAGGCCGACCAGACGGTGGATGCGATCCGGGCGCTCGGCCGCCGCGCCGTCGCGTTGCGCGCGGATGTGACGAAGCCGGAGGAGTGCCGGGCGCTCGTCACGCAGGTGGCGAGCGAGATGGGCCGGCTCGACGTGCTCGTGAACATGGCGTCGGTGTACGCCGCGACGCCGTACGACGACCTTACCGAGGTCCACTGGGAGGCGAGCCTGAACGTCGATGCGCGGGCGGCGTTCCTGTGCACGCGAGCGGCCGTCCCGTACATGCGGGCGCAGGGCGGCGGGCGCGTCATCAACTTCTCGGACTGGCTCGCTTACAGCCACCGCCCGCGGTACAAGGGGTATCTGCCGTACTACGTGGCGAAGGCGACCGTCATCTCCTTGACCGAGGCGCTGGCGCTGGAGCTCGCCGGGGATCGCATCCTGGTGAACGCCATCGCGCCCGGGCCGATCCTGGCGCCGCCGGAATTGTCAGAAGACGAGCACGAGTCGGTGGAGAAGGCGACGCCGCTCGGTCAATGGGGCGGCGGCGAGGAAATCGCCAAGGTCGTCATCGCACTCATCGACAGCGACTTCATCACGGGGGAGACGATCCGGGTGGACGGGGGACGGCACATCCGGTAAAGGCTCAAGGCTTAAGGCTCAAGGCTTACGGCCTGTTGGGCTCAGGGCTTGGGGCCCCGGAACACTCCCCTCATCGATTCGAGCGCGCCGGCGAGTTCGGCCCGCTCCCGCGCGAAACAGAACCGCACGTATCCTTCCCCGCACACGCCAAAGTCCACGCCCGGGATGCAGCCGATGCGGCCCTGCGTGATCAGGCGCTCTGCCATCGCCCACGACTGCGATTGCCGGCCGAGGCCGTCGGCCCGGGGACTTCCGATCCCGGACTTCGGACTTCGGACCTCGGACCTCGGACTTCGGACCTCGGACTTCGGACTTCGGACTTCGGACTCACCGAGCCATCCCGGCTCTATCTTGAGGAACGCGTAGAACGCGCCGAGCGGCGGGCGGCCGCTCAGCACGCCCGCGGCGGCCGTCCGGATGCCGTCGTAGAACAGGTCGCGCCGCGCCTCCAGTTCCACGCGAAACTGCTCGACGACGTCCTGCGATCCCTGCAGCGCGCCGATCGCGCCGAACTGGACGATCGACGACACGTTGCTCGTGGTCAGGAAGAGCAGTTTCGTGAGCCGCTCGCGAAGCAGGGCGTCCTTCACCGCGAGGTAGCCGAAGCGCAGGCCCGTCATCGCGTACGACTTGCTGAAGGTGAACAGCGACAACGTCCGCGGATACATCTTCTCCAGCGAGCCGATGCTCAGGTGTTCCGCGTCGCCGAAGAGCACGTCCTCGTAGGCCTCGTCCGAGATGACCCACAGGTTGCGCTCGCGGGCGAGCGACGCGACCAGCTCGAGATCCTGCCGCGTCAGCACGCCGCCGGTCGGGTTGTTCGGCGAGTTCACGTAGATGGCGCGCGTGCGCGGCGTGATGGAGGCGGCAAGTTCGGCCGCGTCGAAGCGCCAGCCGCGTGTCTCGTACAGCGGGTAACGGATCGGCACGCCGTGCGCGGTGAGGAGGTTGCTGACAGCCGGCGGCCACTCGGGATCGGGCACGAGCACTTCATCGCCGGGCTCGAGCAGCGCCTGGCACAGCAGGTACAGGCCGTGGATGCCGCCGTTGGTGACGAGCACCTCGTCCGGGCCCTCGACGGGCAGGCGGTTCTGGTGGCGCAGCTTGCGCGCGAGCAGCTCGCGCAGTTTCGGCAGGCCGTTGGTCTGCAGGTAGTGCGTGTGGCCGTCGGCGACCGCGCGCATGATGGCCTGCTTCACGCTGTCCGGCGCCTCGAAGCTGACGTCGCCCTGATCCAGCCGGAACGGATCCTGGATCGAGTACATGAGTTCGCGGATGCGCGTGATGCCGGACAGCGGAATGTCGTCGAGGTATTTGGCCATAGGTTGGGTTCTTTCGCTGTCGTCCGAAGTCCGAAGTCCGAAGTCCGAAGTCGACACCGGACACCGGACGACGATTATGTCCGAGCCCGCTCGACGATCGCGTCCAGCGTCTCGCGGACGCGGCCGAGCGGCAGGTTGCTGACATAGAAATGCCGGACGCCGGCGTCGAGCATGGCACGCACGGTTCGCGCGCACACCTCGACCGGATCACGCACGTCGTCGAACTCGCGCGCCAGGTCGTCCGCCGGCACCGGCAGGAAGCGCGACAGCATCGCCAGCGTGCGCGGGTTCGCGCTGCGGTAGAAGAAGATGCCGAAGAGTCCGGGCAGCCTCACGGCCTCGCGATCGAGTTCCAGAAGGAAGCGTCGAACCGCGTCGAGCCGGTGGTGCGACACGATCTGCGTCAGGAAGAACTCGCCGGTGAACTGCGGGTCGGCGAGCAGCCGCGCCTGCATCGCGGGATCCGCGTACGGATTCGCCCACCCGCCCAGGAGCAGATCGGGCGCCCGGGCGCGGATGGCCTGCCGCAGCTGGAACGCGTGCTCGACGCACCGTGGCGTGCCGACGTGTCGATCACCGCCGAGCACGACCAGCGCCGGAAAGCCGTGCTGCCGGGCCCGCTCGGCGTAGGCCAGGCAGTAATCGCGCGAGTGCTTCGATGTGAGGAACGGGACGACGCGGTTGCGCGAGACGTCGGGCCCGAGGTTGGTGACCAGGTGACGAACGTTGTCCTCCTCCTCCGCGCCGACCGCGCTGTCGGTCAGGAAGACGAACGCGTCCTGGCGCGTCAGGCGCCGCACCGCGTGGTACGTATCGATCCACGCGTCGATGCCCTCGGCCGCTTCCAGCTCGGCGCGCGGCGGCCGCAGCTCGGCCGCGATGACGTTCGGCGTGGTCGCGAGAGCGTCGAGGAGATTGGCCATGCACGACGGCTCAAGGCAACGCTCGGGGTTCAGGACTCGAGGCTTGGCGCAGCGCAGGCTCGAGCCCGACCAGGCCTTGAGCCCTGAGCCTTGAGCCCTGAGCCTTCCTACTGGTTCCTCCTGCTGTATCCCGCCGGGATCTCGAACTTGTCGTCGGGGATCGGATCGGTGGACACGCTGGTCACCGTCGTCGTGGTGGTCATGCTGGGCATTCCGCCCCTGCCTCGCATCATGTCCGCCATCGGGCCGCTCGCGTCCATCTTCACGGCCAGGGTCTGCTCGTACGGAATGCCTCCCGCTTCGGCGAGCGCCTTGTACAATGCCGCTTCAGTTCTGGCCTGCGGGTTGCCGGCGCTGCCTCTTCCGCCCGACGGGACGAACAGGCCGCCGGCGGCCACCGCCCTGGCGAAATTCACGAAGTCCTTGCTGCCCGGCGCATCCCTGGCGATCAGGATCGGTCCGGTGAGCGTCGTCGTCATCGCGCCCGGATTGCCGCCGGGCGGGTTCATCACGAGAGTCATGGTCAACTGATACTCGGTGCAGGTCTGACCGAGGATCTCTCTGGTCTGTCCGGTCGGCGTCACCGAAACCTTCGGCTCGCTCACGCCCGCGCTCTCCTGCATCCTCTGCGACAGCTGGCCGAGGTCGATCACGGTCGCCTCCCTGGTCGCGGAATCGAGCGTGATCATCTGTCTGGCGACCGGGTCGACGATCATCACGTTCTGGCGGCCGGCGAGGGTGGTCTCGATACGCGCCTTCGCGCCTTTGATGTAGTACACCGTCTGGCCTCCGCCCACCATGCCGCCCTTGACGGTCAACTTGATGGTGACGTCGGCGTACGCGGGCCACGCGAGTACGCACGTCAGGAGGGCCGCAACAAGCAGTCGCATCATGGATTTCTCCTCGGGTGGCAGGCAGGCGACTCGTTCCCAGCTTAGCAGATTCTGATAGACTCGCCGCCAGGCGGTCCCGAATCGGCTCAGGGCTTACGGCTCATGGCTTACGGCCTGGCTTGGTGAAGGCCATGAGCCCAGTCGGGCCCGAAGCCTGGAGCCCGAAGCCCGGAGCCCGGAGCCTTCCCCCATGACTTCGCTCACTTTTCTCGGCGCCGCCCGTACTGTGACCGGCTCGAAGTACCTGCTCGAAATCGACGGCCGGCGCCTGCTCGTGGACTGCGGGTTGTTCCAGGGGCTGAAAAGTCTGCGACTGCGCAACTGGGAAGGGCTGCCGGTTCCGGCCGACTCGATCGCGGCCGTCGTGCTGACGCACGCGCACGTGGACCACAGCGGGTACCTGCCGCGGCTCGTCGCGCAGGGGTTTGCCGGCCGCATCTTCTGCACGGCGGGCACGGCCGATCTGTGCCGGATCGTCCTCCCGGATGCCGGTCGCCTGGCCGAGGAAGACGCACGCGATGCGAACCGCCACGGGTACACGCGCCACAAGCCGGCGCTGCCGCTCTTCACCGAGGCTGATGCCGTTCGCGCGCTCGGGCACCTGCAGCCGTTCGGCTACGAGCGCGCCGCGCCGGTGCTGCCGGGCGCGGAAGCCGAGTTCGTCAACGCGGGGCACCTGCTCGGATCAGGGTTCGTGACGCTGACGATCCAGGGGCCGCCTCGCCTGCGCATCGTGTTCAGCGGCGATCTCGGCCGCTACGATCGGCCGATTCTCCCGGACCCGTCGCCGATATCGTCCGCCGATGTGCTGCTGCTCGAGGCCACCTACGGCGACAGGCTGCACGAGGCCGACGACCAGGCGGAGCGACTCGCCACCATCGTCCGCGAGACGGTGCAGCGCGGCGGCAGGGTGATCGTGCCGGCGTTCGCCATCGGCCGGGTGGAGGAAGTCATCTACTGGTTGAAGAAGCTGGAAGAGCGCCAGGCGATTCCGATCGTCCCGGTGTATCTGGACAGTCCGATGGCCGTCGAGGCGCTGCAGGAGTACTCCGCGCGCAGTTACGAGCTCGATCCCGATGCGCGGCCCGGCCGCGGCGAGCTGTCGGCGTTCTGCACGCGACGCTTCCGCTTCGTGTCGTCCACGCAGCAGTCGATCGAGCTTGCCGCCTCGAAGACGCCGGCCATCGTGATCTCGGCGAGCGGGATGGCCACCGGCGGCCGCGTGCTGTTCCACCTGGCGGCCGGCCTGCCCGACGCCTGCAACACGGTGCTGTTCACCGGCTTCCAGGCCGCCGGCACGCGCGGCCGCGACCTGCTCGAGGGCGCGCGCGCGATCAAGATCCACGGCCAGATGGTGCCCGTGGCGGCGCGCATCGAGCAGATCCAGTCGATGTCGGCGCACGCCGACCAGGCCGAGATCCTGCGATGGCTCTCGCACTTCGAGCAGCCGCCTCGCATCACTTACCTGGTGCACGGCGAGCCGGCGCCGATGGACACCTTGCGCGATGTGATCCGGACCCGCCTCCACTGGTCCGTCGAGACGCCCGAATACCTGCAGACGGTGAACCTGTAGAAGGCCCCTGTGGGACCGCCGGTCTTTAGACCGGTGGCACAGGCCAGCCCCTGTGGGACCGCCGGTCTTCAGACCAGCCACTCCACTTTGTGGGACCGCCGGTCTTCAGCGGGGCCCCCAGCGCGGCAACCGCGCTGGGGACCCCGAGACCGGTGGCAGTCTTGATATCATTCCTCCGATGACCCTTAAACCTACCGACGCGGTCACCACCGAACGGCGCCACCTGCTCGAACGCGTGGACGAGGCCGCCATCGTGCAGTTGTACGCGGACGGCTTCGACGAGCTCGCGCGCGAGGAGAAGATCCTCGCCTGGCATCTCTATCACGCGGCGCTGGCCGGCCGCGACATCTACTACGACCAGCGCTACGCGCACAACCTCGACATGCGCGAGCTGCTCGAGGCGATCCTCACCCACGCCGAGCACGTGAAGCCGGATACGCTCGCCGAGATCCAGCGCTACACGAAGCTGTTCTGGGTGAACACCGGTCCGTACAACAACCTGACCGCGCGCAAGTTCGTGCTCAGGTGCTCGCCGCACGCGTTCCGCCAGGCGGCCCTGGCTGCCCGGGACGCGGGCGCGAGGTTCCCGCTCGGCGACGATGAGACGCTCGACGCGCTGCTGCTGCGGCTCGAGCCGATGTTCTTCGACCCGGCATTCGACCCGATGATCACCAACAAGACGCCGGGGATCGGGAAGGACATCCTGTTGTCGAGCGCGAACAACCTGTATGGCGGCGTGTCGATGCGCGACCTGGAGGAGTTCGAAGAGCGGCATCCGCTGAACTCGCGCCTGGTCAAGCGCGCCGGGCGCATGGTCGAGGAAGTCTATCGCGTCGGTGGCCGGTACGGGCGGCAGATCTCGGCCATCGTCGGTCACCTGCGCGCGGCGCTGCGCCATGCCAGCCCGGCGACCGCCGCGGCGATCGAAGCGCTCATCCGGTTCTACGAGACCGGGACGACCGAGGATCGGCGCCGCTACGACATCGCGTGGGTGCAGGACCAGGCGTCGCCCGTCGATGCCATCAACGGCTTCATCGAGGTGTACCTGGACGCGCGCGGGATCAAGGGCGCGTGGGAGTCGGTGGTCTTCTACGTGAACCGCGAGAAGACCGAGGGCATCCGGAAGCTCGCGCGCGAGGCGCAGTGGTTCGAGGATCACATGCCGTGGGCGCCCGAATACCGCAAGCAGGGCGTCACGGGGGTCACCGGCCGCGCGATCGATGTCATCGTCGAAACCGGCGACACCGGCCCGATCTCGCCGGTCGGCATCAACCTGCCGAACGATCAGTGGGTGCGCGAGCGGTACGGGAGCAAGTCGGTGCTGCTGTCGAACGTTCTCGACGCCTACGAGCGATCGACGCCGCCCGAATTCCGCAGCGAGTTCTCGTGCACGCCCGAAGAAGCGGCGCGCGGCGAGGCCTGGGGCGCGTTCGCCGCCGAGCTGACGACGACGATGCACGAGGTGATCGGGCACGGATCGGGCAAGGTGAGCGAGCGGCTGCAGGGCAACCCCCAGGCCGCGCTGCGGGAGCAGTTCTCCGCGCTCGAGGAATCACGCGCGGATCTCGTGGCGCTCTACTACCTGCCGGACCGGAAGCTCGTGGAACTCGGCCTCGTGCCCGCGGAGCATCACGACGACATCGTGCGGGCCGAGTACGAGGCGTACGCGAGGAACGCCCTCGTGCAGCTGCGGCGGGTGCGCGAGGGCACGCAGCTCGAAGAAGACCACATGCGCAACCGCCAGATGATCGTGCACTGGTTGATCGACAATACCACCGCCATCCAGGTGCGCCGCCGCGACGCCAGGACGTACTACGTGATGACCGACGCCGCCCAGTTCCGTGAGGGCGTGGCGCGGCTGCTGGCCGAAGTGCAGCAAATCTGGGCCGAAGGCGACCACCCGGCCGCGCGGGGACTGTTCGAGCGCTACGGGGTCCATTTCGACGCGGCGCTGCGCGACGAGGTGGTCGGGCGGGTCGATCACCTGAACCTGCCGTCCTACACGGGCTTCCTCATGCCGCGCCTGGAGGCGGTGCGGAACGAGCAGGGCGAGATCACGGACGTGCAGGTTTCCTATCCGCTCGATCTCGCAACCCAGATGCTCGAGTATTCAGGAAAGAAGGTCGTCAGCAGGCGGTAATCAGTCGAACTGGTTTCAAAACCCATGCGGGTGGCCGCGGGCGGACCCCTGTCGCGGACGGGCCGTACCGAAGTACCTGTTCGAGGCCCGGGAGCGACAGTGGGTCCGACCGGCGGACAGGACCCGGACTGGTTTTGAAACCAGTTCTAGTCAGTGGGGCGGCCGCTGTGGTCGCGCACGGCTACGTGAGAGGCCAGAACACTTCCTCAGCCTCGAAGCCGAAGACCAAAGACCCAAAACCGTTACGCGCCGCCGTTGATCATATTGCGGCGCTCTCAACGCTCCACGGCCGCGCCGCCACTATCATTTCCACCGCCTCCGCCGCCAGCAGCACGTCGGCCTCGGTGATCCCCCGGTAGGTGACGAACCGCACGATGGTGCCCAGCCCCGGCAGGCCGCGCACGCCGAGCGCGTCCAGGTGCCGGGCGAAGGTGGCCGCGTCGATGCCCAGATCGCGCACGTCCACGTTCACCATGTTCGTCTGGACCGTCTCGAGATCCACGCGAAGCCCCGGCACGGCCGCCAGGCGCTCGCCGAGCAGGCGCGCGTGCCGATGATCGTCGGCGAGGCGCGCCACCATCGTCTTCAGCGCGACGATTCCCGGCGCCGCGATGATGCCGGCCTGGCGCATCGTCCCGCCGAGGGCGCGGCGGACCTTGCGCGTGCGATCGATGAACTCGCGGCGGCCGGCCAGCAGCGAGCCGACCGGCGCCGAGAGCCCTTTCGACAGGCAGCAGGAGACCGAATCGGCCGACCGCGTCAGCTCCCGCGCGTCGACCCCCAGCGCGACGGCCGCGTTGAAGATGCGAGCGCCGTCCAGGTGGACGGGCAAACCGTTTGCGTGCGCGATCTGCGCGCATTGGTCGACGTGGGCCGCCGGAATCACGGCGCCCCCGGCGGCGTTGTGCGTGTTCTCGAGGCACACGAGGCCCCGCGCGGGGAAGCCGGCCGCGGCCTTGCGCGCCGCCAGCCGCAGCCCGTCGAGATCCATCGCGCCGTGGCGCCCCGGAACCGGCAGGACGAGCAGGCCGCACGCGGCCGCCAGGCCGCCGAATTCCATGCCGTACAGGTGCGCGCTCTCTTCCACGATGGCCGCCGCTCCCGCCTCGCAGTGCGTTCGCAGCGCCAGCAGGTTGGACATCGTGCCGCTGACCGTCAGCAGCGCGGCTTCCTTCCCGAGCATGGATGCCGCAAGCTGTTCGAGTTCGACGACGGTCGGATCGCCGTCGCGCGAATCGTCACCCAGGCGCGTGGTTCCGATGCTCTGGAGCATTTCCGCGGTGGGCAGGCTCAGCGTGTCGCTTCGAAGGTCGATCATGGGAGTTGATGGTCGATAGTTGATAGTCAATCGTTGACTGTTGAGGTCAGCGTCGGCCGAGCAGCCGCTCGAGCGCGCCGAGCAGCACGACGATGTTCTCGCGACGCGACGAGTAGCCCATCAGGCCGATGCGCCAGGCCTTGCCCTTGAACGCACCCAGGCCACCGGCGATCTCGACGTTGTACTCGTCGAGCAGGCGCCGGCGGATCGCCGCCTCGTCCACGCCATCCGGCACGGCGACGGTCGTCAGCGACGGGAGGCGATGGGCGGCCGGCACGATCAACTTCAGGCCGAGCGCCTCGAGGCCTTCCCACATTTCGGACGCGTTGGCCGCGTGGCGCTCCCAGCGCTTCTCGAGCCCCTCCTCCTCGACGATGCGCAGCGCCTCGCGAAGGGCGAAGTTCATGCTGATCGGGGCGGTGTGGTGGTAGGTCCGGTTGCTGCCCCAGTACGACTCAATCATCGTCAGGTCGAGGTACCAGTTCGCCACCTTCGTACGGCGCGCGCGCAGGCTGTCGCGTCCCCGCTGGCCGACGGTCAATGGCGCCAGGCCGGGCGGACAGCTCAGGCATTTCTGCGTGCCGCTGTAAGCGATGTCGATGTCCCACTCGTCGATTTTCAGCGGGACGCCGCCGAGCGACGTCACGCAATCCACAATCAGCAGGCCGCCGTGCCGATGGACGATGTCGGCCACGCCCTCGAGCGGCTGTCGCGCGCCGGTGGAGGTCTCGGCGTGGACCAGCGCGACGAGCTTCGCCGGCTTCTTCGCGAGCGCGGCGTCGATTTCGGCCGGGTCGAACACCTGCCCCCACGGCCGCTCGAGCCGCCGCACCTCGGCGCCGTAACGGCCGGCCATGTCGCACAGCCGTTCGCCGAAGTAGCCGTTCACGCCGACGAGCACCGAGTCGCCCGGTTCGACGAAATTGCAGACAGCGGCTTCCATGCCTGCGCTGCCGGTGCCCGACACGGGAATGGTCAGCGAGTTCTTCGTCTGGAACACGTAACGCAGCAGATCCTGGACTTCGTTCATCAGCGTGATGAACAGCGGATCGAGGTGGCCGACGAGCGGGTGCGCCATGACGCGCAGGACGCGCGGGTGGACCATGCTGGGGCCGGGGCCGAGCAGGATGCGGGCCGGGGTGTTCAAATCGGGATAACGTGTCATAGGAAGGACTCCCTCGGAAGACGCGTCGCGACAGTAGATCCTACTCCTTCCGGACGGAGAATGTGGAACGTGGAATGTGGGAATGTGGGGGACACGCGGATACAATGAACGCCGACACGAGCGGGCTTCACGGGCCGCTCAGACCTGCCGGAGGTGATCGTGAGAATCGCCGCTCGATGGTTGCTGTTTGCGTTCGTGTGTGTCGTCGCCGTCGTCGCCCTGCGGGCGGCGCCCGCGGACGTGCACGGGAAAGCGCAGGCCCGGACGATGCGCAAGATCTTCATCTCGGTGGACATGGAAGGCATCGCCGGCGTGGTGCAGCCGGCGCAGCTCGGCCCCGACGGCTTCGAGTACGCGAAGGCCCGCGAGTGGGCCACCGGCGAGGTGAACGCCGCGATCCAGGGCGCGCGCGATGCCGGCGCCACCGAGTTCGTCGTCTGCGACTCGCACGGCAACGCGCAGAACCTGCTCATCGACCAGCTGCCCGACGATGTGCGCGTCGTGCGCGGGTTCCCGCGCCCGCTCGAGATGATGCAGGGGATCGACGAGACGTTCGACGCGGCGCTCCTCATCGGCTACCACGCGAGCGAGTGGAACGTGGACGCGGTGCGCAGCCACACGATGTCGAGCGCCAAGCTGCTGGGCATCAAGTTGAACGGCCAGGAAGTGATGGAGGCGGTTTTTAACGCCGCGATTGCCGGTCATTTCGGCGTGCCCGTGGTGTTCATGTCGGGCGACCGGATCGCCGTGGCGCAGGTTCAGAAGACCCTTCCCTCCGTCGAGGGCGTCGTGCTGAAGGAGCCCTACGGCT
>Ga0315279_10006908_pt1 | contig 14198 bp, 12 predicted proteins | sample YL17G06_20_MG_FD_203694 | JGI IMG/M metagenome (GOLD analysis project Ga0315279, IMG submission 203694) | Sediment microbial communities from Yellowstone Lake, YNP, Wyoming, USA - YL17G06_20 | ecosystem: Environmental > Aquatic > Freshwater > Lake > Sediment | place: USA: Wyoming | collected... | reverse complement strand
TTTTTGCAGATGCGCGATATTTGAGATCACAATCTGTGATTTCAAACCTTGCTTCAGAATCAAAGGTTTTCGATGAATTCTTCGCGGGTGACTTGCGCTTGTTTGAGAAGACTATGCAGTGTTCCGGTTGCGACTTCGCGATGCATAGGAACGACGCAACCGACAGCGCCACCTGGCAATATTTTCTTCATTACCACATGGCTGCCGCGCTGCCGTGCCTGGTAGAACCCCATCCGTTCGAGGGCCTTAACGACTTCTTGCCCGGACACCCGCTTAAGTTTACCCATGAACGGCCTCAAAGGTCGTCATGAATGTGCGTTCGACCTTTTGCATAGGGAATTCCTCGAGATAAAGCTCAGTAGCTTCCTTGAGGTTGGCCAAAGCTTCTTCGACGGTTTTCCCCTGGCTTGCCGTGCCCACTTCGGGGCATTGGGCTACGTAAAGATCATCTTCCTTATGAATGACAGCGGTAAGTGTTTCTTTTGTCATCTTTCAATCCTTTTTACATGATAAAGGCAACAGGCGTTTGAGGATATGCTACAAATATAATGATTCGCCATCATTCCAGCACAACAGCGGACCGGGTCGTCTGGAGCGGCTTGCTTCGCCGCTTTTCCCATCACCCCCGCGTCTTCTCCAAACAGCACCCCACGACCCGTCTGATCGCCGGATATTCATCCATATTCCGCATGACCAGATCAAGCCGCTGCAGCGCCGGGGCCACGAATTCGCGGTAGCGCTCCTTGTCTTTGTGGATTGACAGATTTCCATAGGCGCCCAGGGCCTGCATGAGCCGCTGCGCCGCGCAGATGCCGAAGTCCCGGTCCGAAAGCCCCGTTCCGACCTGCGAGCGATAATACCCAAGCAGATATTCCACATGCTGCGCGCCCAGGTACTTTACATACGGGTCGCAGAGCAGGGACGCCAGGTCGTATCCAGCCGGCCCAAGCCGCGCGCCCTGATAATCCACGAACCGTATGCGGCCGTCGCGCGCCATGATGTTCTCGGATTGGAAATCGCGGTGGATGCAGACGTGCGGCAGGGACGAAGCCGCAACGGCAAGCCGCCGGCGTTCCTCTTCCCATGCGGCGTCCAGGAGAAAGTCGCACCCGAAGAATTCGGTGACGCAATGAAGGGCAAAATAGCTGGTCTCCCATAAAAACATCTCCTCGTCCATGGCGCGGCCGGCAATGGTGGCGCAGGCCGACGGGTTGATCCGCTGCCATAGCGCGAGCGCATCGATGGTCATGCGATACAGGCGCGCAACTTCGTGGTTCCATTCGCCGAAGCTTTTACAGAAGGAGTTGAGCGTCACGCGGCCGAGGTCCTCCTCGAGGATCAGACCGTGAGTATTGTCAAATGCGTAAATGACCGGGAGGACCGTGACGATGCGCATCAGGTCGTTCTGGATGTCGATAAAGCGCTTCCAGTCATTATCGCCGCTGTTCCAGATAACCAGCACATAGGAATCGTCCGGCGCGCCTTTTTTCTGCGCGCGCACGAACCGCCGGTCCGAGCCCGCCTGGCCTGCGAATTCGATGATCCAACCGTCAATTGAAAACCCGGGGACCTTCGCACTGAGGAAGGAAATCTGGGCGGGCGTGAGAACGGGTATCTGTCCGGTCATAGCGCGCAAATCCCCCACGGCGAAAGCAGCGTGTTGGTGATAATGGTATTGCGGGTTATGATCGAGCCGGGCATAATGACCGAATGCGAGATACTGCACTGTTCCGGCACATTCCCGATATCGCACCAGACATATCGGCCGAACCAGTTCTGCCGGTCCTGACCGACCGAGGATGGCGCGGCAATGGTGCGGTCCCGGTCCACGATCATGTCCGGCGCCACGGGCAGGTGAGCGCGGCCGTCAATGCGGTCGAAATGGATCTGCGCCAGTGCTGAAGGCGAACCCGTGTCCTTCCAATATACGCCGGGGGTTTCGTAGACGCGTATGGAAAGGCCGTTTTGCCGCGCGCGTTTCCATACCGGCACAATGGAAAAATCATCCGCCGTCAACTGTTCCAGGAATTCCCGGCGATACATCGCCACCCCGTAAAACAGGGCCTGCGCCGCGCCCGCGGGCACGGCATTGTTTGCGCATGCGTCAATGAACAAGCCGGTTTTCGGTTCATAAACGACGCTGCCGTCGCGGTCCGCGGGCACGGCCGCGAGCGCGCACAGGTCTTCCGATTGCGCAAAGCGCCGGACCAGCTCCGCGAGATCCAGTATCGCTATGATGTCCGCATTACAGACAATGAACAGATCGTCGCGCCCCAGAAAATCCCGCGCGAACCAGAGCGCGCCGCCCGTGCCGCGTATCCGGTCCGCCTCATGAAACAGCGAAACCGGCACACGCGATCGGGCGCACCAGGCTTCCATCTGATCGTGCAGGTGGTGGGAATTCACGCCGATCGTGGCGCAACCGGCGTTGTGCGCGAAGTCAATCGCCCGTTCCAGAAGCGGTATGCCGCAGACCGGCACTAACGCCTTGGGGATACGATCGGTGATCGGTTTGAGCCGCGTGCCGAAACCGGCTGCAAGGACGAATCCGGTCATCGCGGCGCCTCGGGATAGTGGGCGATTTTGCGGAAGACCGGTTTGAATGCCGCAAGCTCTTCGCGCCACCCGCCGGTCATTGATTGGAGCGATGCGCCGGATTCCAGGGCAGTCCGCAGCGCCTCGCTGCCTGCCAGTATGTCAAACGGCATTTTAACGGTCTCGTATTCATAGGGTGGCGGCTTGAATTGAAATCCGTCGCAGGTCGTCATGATCGCGCGGATAATCGCCACGGCCGTGAGGACCGGCTTGAATGCCGCGGGTCGGGTGACATGGATCTGGAAGCCCCGGCAGAATTCTCCGCGCCATTTCTGGAAGGTCGGGATAAAGTCGTGCTCCCGGAATACACAGCCCGGTAGTTTGCATGCGTCAATTTCCGCGCGGAATTTTGCGGCATCCAGCCACGGCGCGCCGAAAATCTCAAATGGTCGCGTGGTTCCGCGGCCTTCGGAGATAGTGGTAGCCTCAAGCAATACCATGCCCGGGTAGACGATGGCAGTATCCGGAGTCGGCATATTGGGCGAGGGCATGACCCAGGGCAGTCCCGTATCGTCCCAGAGCGACCGCCGATACCAATTATCCATCCACATCACATGAAGATCCAAAGCGGGGAAAAATGTCTGCTTGAGCAAAATTGCAATTTCTCCCATGGTAAGCCGATGGCAGAGCGGGATTTGCGCGCCGCCGACGAATGAGAAGAACTCCGGCGACAGCATCGGACCGTCCCATGCCAGCGCGCCATTGGGATTGGGCCGGTCCAGGAGCCACACCGGGATGCCGGCCCTGGCGCATGCGTCAAGACAATTCTTGACGGTCCATGCATACGTATACGGCCGCGCGCCCACGTCCTGGAGGTCGATAATCAGCGCGTCGATCCGGGAAAGCATGGCCGCGGTGGGCGTGCGCGTGGCGCCATACAGGCTGTAGACCGGGATACCGAGCGCCGGATGCACGGCGCCCTCCCACTCGACCATGTTGTCCTGCGTCTGGCCGAAGAGCCCGTGCTGCGGGCCGAAAATCGCCGAAAGACGGCAATCCTTGCGGCCCGCGAGCGCATCCACGATATGCACATAGTCCCGGGTAATGGACGGATTATGGCACACAACACCCAACCGGCGACCCGCAAGCGCGCGAGGGAAGCGGGAAAGCAGGATGTCAAGACCCGATTTTGTTTTCATGGTTCGAACCCGGGGTCCAGCGCGCGGCACAACCGGACCATGTCATCCGGCATTCCGGCATTCATAACGCACTCGCGTTCGGTAAACGGATGCTGAAAGACAAGCCGCGCGCAATGAAGCGCCTGTCGAAAAATTAATTCGCGGCAGCCATGGGTTGCGCCGATTTTTCCGTCGGCATTTCGGGGCTGCCGCGCATCGCCCGACCGGGAATACATCGAATCGCCCGCAATCGGATGGCCCGACCAGGCAAGATGCACGCGCACCTGGTGCGTTCTTCCCGTTTCCGGAAACAGCCGGACCAGCGAATGTCTCTCCCCTATCATTCGGATGGTCTCGTAGCGCGTGACCGCGGACCTGGCGCCCGGAACATCCACCCATTGCCTGCATCCCGTGGGAAACGCCGGATCTTTGCCCACGGGATGATCGATGACGCCGGCCGGCGGATTGATGCTCCCCTCCACCACGGCGAGATACTCTTTGGCGATCATTCGCGCCGCGAGCAACCGATTCATGGCAGTCAGCGCTTCCGGGGTCTTTGCGATCATGACCAGACCCGATGTTTCGCGATCGAGCCGGTTCACGCTGCCCGCGTGTGGAAACGCGCGACCATTGGCGCCCGTGCGCAGAAGGTACATGAGATTATGCGTCACGGCTTTTCCCGCCCGGTGCACCAGCAGATTGCCCGGCTTATTCACCCCGAGCAGCCATTCGTCCTCATACGTAATGGAAAACGCGAGGTCGGCCTCCGGTTCTGTAAATGCCGGCGGATCGTACACGATCATGTCGTCCGTTCGTACCTGCGCCGACGCATCGGCCACGACGCCGTTGCGGGTGATCCTTCCCGCGGCGATGTGTTCGCGCCAATCGTCGATCGTGCGATAGGTAAACCGTTTCGCCAGATATTCCGGCAGCGGCAATCCCGAATAGTTCGGCTTTACCTTAGAAGAAAAGGTCATATGGTATATTCATACGCCGGAATCGGCTTTCTGATTGGCCCTGCCGGGTCGCTGTCTGCAGCGTCCCGGCAGCAGATGGTTTTCGACCGGCGCATGCGCTTCGATTTGAATGTGCGCGCTATGTGGCGGCATGTCATTGCGAGAACCCCGCCGACGGCGGGAGACGAAGCAATCTCTCTTTTCTAAACGGGAAACGCGGGATTGCTTCGCTCCGCTCGCAATGACGGACGCTTTGGTTCGGATTGTATAAGGTGCTGCAGATATAATCATAATGAATGCAAATTCGTAGACAATGGAACCTTCCTATTTAAAATACACGCCGTCCCATGGTGACCGAAAATGCGCCGGATAGCCCGGATCGTGGAATTCATGCAGCGCACGTTCCCCGGCGTTGCGTATTGGCTCCGCCTTCCCGCGTTCATCGGCTGGCTCTGCCTGTCCGCCGGACTGGCCATCGCATTCGCATTCCGGTTTGAGCTTCCGCCGCAAATCCCCGGCGCGGCGGCAATGCCGCTGATCGGCGCAATAATCGTCGCCGCGGTTCTCATCCGTAAATCATGGACGCGCGCGCTTCTCTTTTTTGCCGCGGGCCTTCTGCTCCTTGCCGCCCGACAGACGGAAGAGCGGAACGTCATGGCCGATTGGTCCTGCTGCCTTGACGCCGATTGCCCGGTGCTGGTTTCGGGACGCATTATTTCCCCTCCGCTTGATTATAAGGGAAGGTATCGGTTCTATCTCCGCGCCGACTCTCTGATGGATGATATCGGCGTTCCGGCGTTCCGCCGGAAAACGCTGGTCTGCATTACCGATACGCAGCCGCCGTCTTATGCCCGTATCACGCTGCGCGGCCGGTATCTTCCGCCCCGGCCGCGCGAAAATCCCGGCGGCTTCGACCAGTTCCTGTACTGCATGGCCAATAATCTGTGGGGCACCGTGGATGCGGAATCCATGGTCGATATGCAGCCGGCCGATGATCCGGCGTCGTACGCGGGCGCATGGCTGCGTTCAAACGTTTTGCGCGCGCTTTCTTATGTGTCAAATACCGACGACCGGGCGCTCTTACAGGCGTCGTTTCTGGGCGACCTGGATGTGCTCTCGGACCAGGTGGCGCGGGATTTCCGCAATGCCGGCATCTACCACCTGCTGGCGCTGTCCGGCTTTAACGTGGCGATGATCGCGGGCTTCCTGCTGCTCCTGCTTGCGCCCTTGCCGCTTTCCCGCGAAATCAAGATCATCATCACCATCGCCGGTCTCTGGGGCTACCAGCTTTTTGTCGGCATGATACCGTCCCTTTTCCGAGCCACGATCATGGGAACCGCGGTATTGTCTGTCTATCTGGTCCAGCGGAAAAGCCATGCGCTCAATTCCCTCGGACTTGCCGGCGTCATCTGGCTCGCGCTGTCGCCCGAAAGCCTGATGACCCCCGGATACCAGCTCTCATTCGCCGCGACGTTCGCCATCATCGCCTTTAATGACTTGACATCAGGCATTTCGCGCCGGATCACGTTCGATTCGCCGGCGTTGTCCTTCCTGATAAAAGGCGGGCTGACGGCATTCATAGTTTCGCTGTCGGCATTTCTGGGCACGCTGCCCGTGATCATCTGGCATTTCGGCAGCGTTTCGCTCTTCGGGCTCGTGGCGAATTTCGTGGCCATACCCATCATGAGTTTCGCGCTCTGGGCGCTCTTTTCGGGATTGCTGGCGCAGGTTTTCATTCCTCCGCTCACGCCGGTCATCATGTGGTGCGCCGGTTTTTTCATCGAACTGCTGATCCGCATATCATCATGCACGGACCTGGTGCCTATCAGCGTGGTTCAAGTACCGCAATTGCCGATAGGATGGTTCATCGGTTATTCGCTTGTTTTCATCGGCGTAATTATCGTGCGCAAAGACCGGCGGCTTTTCTGGACGCTGGGAAGCACAGGCGCGATCATTCTCCTGTTCATCGGCATGTTGCTGGTGCGGGGAGACCGCGGATCAGCCGAGATGATGGTCTTCAAATCACGCCCGGGATTGCTTTCCGGAATTCGCTGGCCGGACGGAAGGATCTGGATCATCGGCAGCGGCATGGAGTCGCGCATCTTTTCCACCTGCGACCGGATCATCGCGCCGTGGCTGCGGCGCAATCCCGGATGCCGGCTGGATGTGCTGATCCCGTTTCCTGGCACGGCGGACCGCCGGTTTCTGGATACGCTCGTGCGCCGCGGGATCAAGCGCATTCTGCAAATCGATCCGGATGGTTTGCAGGGTTCGCCGAGTCTTTGGACCGTCCATTTGCGCGGAGATACCTGCTTCGAGCCTGCGCCGCGATGTTCGTGCTGTATCGCGGACCGGAACATGCGCCTTCTGCTCAATCGCACGCCGGTGATAATTGACAGCAGCGAAAGCGGCGTCGCTTCGGCCTATGCCGAAGCGAAACATCATGCCGTCGTGCTGATCGTGCCGGAAAAGCGGGCGATGACGCTGCGCAATCCCCCCGGCAACATGACCATTATCGCGTATGCCACGGGAATGCGCAGAAAGAAAACGGAGGCCGTCCTGCCTCAAAAACCGGGGATGTATCCCGTATCCACCTGCGGCGCGGTCCGGGTCCTCGCGCATAAAAACGGGAGCGTGGATGTCCGCAGCATGGTTTCGCCGCTGCATCCGCTGTATCGCATCGAGGCTGATGAAGAAGAGGAATGACGCTCAGCCGGATCACAATCTCGCATTTTCCGCCCAATAATGCAATGATTTTGGAGATAGAATCCCGAAAACCGCCGTTGCCGGACAGATCCCCACGCATCGAAAGCAATACTGGCAGCGGTCTCCTATCATGACCTTCGAAGTCAAGACGATATTCCCCGCGGGACATTTACGCACGCATATTCCGCATTTATTGCATTTGTCATTTTCGACTCTCATCTTAAAAAGCTTCTGATGCAACGGCATTTCGGCCAGTTTGAATAATGCTGAGCAGAGGACGAACATCAATCGTGAGAGCAATGGGATCTTGCGCCATCTCGAATTCCCATCGATCAGCTGATTGACAAACTGTAGGGCATGAAGGAAACTTCGCTCAATCCTTGCGCGCCTCATGCTCTCCGGAATTTGCGCGAATATATTGGGCGGCATGATGAATTCATGGAACCCAATCGGGAGATATCCCTTGTTTTCAAGGATGGTCTTTAATTCACCCTCGATGGCCCACAATGATATCCCCGCCATGGTGCAGAAAGCGAATAGCGGATTCCGATGCGCGTTGGGAAGGTTCCGGATGAATTGAAATACCAGCGGGTAGGTCGAACACGCGGCAATGGGGAATCCGATGCCGATGATCTCGCTTTCATCGATAGTAATGGACTTCACATCCTCGATCCGCACCGCCTTTACGGAAAACCCTTTTTCAGCAAAACACTCCGCCATTTTATTGGCAACGATCTGGGTATTGCCGGTGCCGGAGAAGTAGTAGATTGTGACGGGCTGATTTTTATCCAAGGGAGAACGCATTGGCTATTCCTTCCATTTTAAAATCCAGCACATAACGACCTGCTGACAGAGAATACGCATGCATATTGCGTTCATTCCGGTTTCTGCAAATTTCTTGTCGCGCTTCGCTATTATTTCAATGCTTGGAATACAATTTTATTCGGCGGCGTTTTTGAAAAATTCTGGCTGGCCGCGATAGCATGCGCCTCTCTGTGGAGATTTCGCGCTTTAGATAGGTCTTGATGAGACTCTGATAAGGTATATCTTGTCGATTGGCAATTACTTTTAGCTGTTCAATCATGTCAACCGGCAAACGAAGGGAAATTGACCGGAGAGTCGGCTTAAGGTTAGGGAACAGAGCGCGATGAGCGGTGTTTGTATCAAAATAGTCAAGCGGGGACTCGGTAGCCCAGAAGTCTCTCTCGTCGTCTTCGTTTGTAAAATCTGGTATTTTTTTATCCATTTTGCCGGCAAAACTCTCTTTCTTTTTTATTCATATCACGTGCTGATATTATTCTAATTTGTGATCCACGCATTGTAAAAACAATCGTCAGTTGGCGACCCGCATCGGTCTGGCCAAAAGCAGAAAGCCGTTTCTCCAGGCTTGAATGCTTTATATCAGGCAATATAACAATCGGCTTATTAAAAAATATTTGCTCACATTCATAACATCCAACAGAATGCTTAATCCTGTTTTTATCGCTATTGCCTGCATCCCAGTCAAAGCCGACAAAATCAGGAAAAGAAACCTGCAGCATATATGAAATGTATATCTATTAAATATACAAGTCAAGAGGATATTTATATTTTTCAATATTGAAGATATCAATAGAAGATGCAGACTGCTTTTTCATTGAACCATCACAACCCTAAAGCAAGCTGCTGCGCGCCGCCATCTCCGCTCGCTTTCATGTCTTTCCGCGCGTTCTTCGCCCTATCCGGCTCCCCCACTTTTTCATAGGTCACCCGCGCTTCCGCGCCATCAAGCTTAATATCGGCAATCCTGAAAAGCCGGATCCCCGTCTCCTGCCGCGTCATAACCGGAAAGCCATGATGTGCATTCCGGTATTTCAATGCGCCTTTTGACCGCGTACGCGATGCGACAAACGCCTTGTGCGCACTGATGCGCGAAGCCAGCAACTCATTCGCCACAGGCGCGAACCGCTTTTCCTGATCAGCAATATAGGAGGAAAACGATTGGTCGATCTCAATGCCTATGCTGTTGCGGCCGCAGGCCATCGACGCCAGGGCGGTTGTTCCGGTGCCCATGAACGGGTCCAGAACCGTGTCGCCGTATAGCGAAAACATGTTTACGCAACGATAGGCCAATTCTAATGGATATGCCGCGCTGCGGCTGCGAAGGTCGCCATCCAGGTCTTGGGATGCGCCCTTGAAATCCCAGACATCGGAGAACCACTGGTTTCGCTCTTCCCAGAAAAACGCGCTCTCCATGCGCGCAGCCTTGTCTGCACGACTCTTGAATTCTCTCTTTGGCCCTTTGCGAAAAATGAGAATATATTCATGCTCCAGGGTGACATACGCGCCGGCAGGCAGCATGCCGGAACCCATGAACTTGTTCGGCGCATTGGTCTGCTTGCGCCAGAGAATGACCGGCAGGGCATCCATGCCCAGCGCGCGGAATGAGCTGATGATGCGTGAGTGGTTGGAATAGAGTTGGAACCGTTCGCCGATGGTCCTCGTTGCGTCCCCGATATTGATACAGGCGAATGCTCCGGGCCTTAGAACCCGATGGAGTTCCCGCCAGACCTTGTCCAGTTCGAGATGCATGGCCTCAAATGCGGTATTGCCGTCACCATCGGCCAGGGCCTTCTTCGCATCAATTGACATTGAAGAAAACAGGCCGTCCCACATCCGGATCATCGGGTACGGCGGCGAGGTCACGACGAGGTCGATGCTCTCATTTGCACGTTGCGCCAGTGAACGGGCGTCGGCAAACAGGAATTTATGATTGGTTTTCAAAATTGGTTTCCCGCGTTTTGCGGACCAGGCATGATGCGCTTGGATGGCGTTTGCGCAAAGGAAGAGGAGATCGAAAACGCGCCGGCCCTGCCGATCGCAGGGCCGGCGCGCAAATTATCATTCGTTACTGGGTGCTGACCATGGGCTGGTCCGAGGATGCCGGGGCATCTGGCGCAGGCGCCTGTTCCCCGGGCTGTTCAGCGGCTGCTTCCTGCGCCGGACTCTCCGCGACCGGCGCAGACGTTTGCCCGCTGGTTTCCATGGCTGTGCTCTCTTCCTCTTCCTCGATTTTCTCTTCTTCCTCTTCCTCACCGGCAGGCTGCAACCGTTTTGTCTCTTCGATATAGGTTGCAAGCGCATTCGGCTTGGAGCGCAGGTATTCCAGCAATTCCCTGGCCTGTTCATCGGAAAGCAGTATTCGCGTCTGGCGAGTGATAACGGATTTGTGCCCCCATTTTTCCAGGGCCTCATTTGTCAACACAAACGCATCGGCAAGCGAAACAAAATGCACCTCGTCAGCCCGCAGAGCAATGCACATATCATAGCCCATGCAGGGCGGCTCGGCGAGATAGCGCGCGTGGATTTTAACCACATCCGCGGTTTTCACGATCCGATAATATCCGGTCATGATGTATTTATCGAGGAGTTCCTCTTTGCGGCCTTCATATTTTGCCGCAAAAAACAAATAGCGCATCTTGGATTTATAAAATGCATTGCGATACTTGTTTTTTGGGCACGCATACAGGCCGTACGTACCGGTTTCATAGTTCGGCTCAGGCAAAACATTCGAAGGATACTCTTCGGGCACTTCGCGGATAGGGATCTCGGACACGGGATCAAGAGTATAGGTAACGATCATCCCTGTGTTCGCTGCACGATAGTCCTGCCACGGAATGCTCCCGACTGATTTTTGAACGCGACCATTGAAGTCCATGAAATGCTCCTTTCAATACCAACCGGCGATTTCAAATGACGCAAATCCTTATCCTATCATTGTGAGGATACGAAACCGGTCAATATTAGAAAAATGAAGCCCGCAAACGCAAATGCGGGCTTCGTGCAAGACCAACTTTATTTAATGAAAATACGTGATTAAATAATCGAAGTCAACGGGTTGCTGGATTTTAGGCGGGATTTCGGATTTATCGTATGTACATGGCATCCCCATAGGAAAAAAATCGGTATTTTTCCTCTATTGCAGCATGATACGCATGCAAAATCCGCTCTCTGCCCGCGAATGCACTGACAAGCATCAGCAGCGTTGATCGGGGCAGGTGGAAGTTGGTAATCAGGCCATCGATAACTTTGAATTCGAACCCCGGGAGAATCAGCATTCGCGTTGTCCCGAAGGATTGATGCAGCCTGCCGGAAAGCGCGCAATGCTCCAATACGCGCACCACCGTGGTCCCGACGGCGATGATCCGGCCGCCGTCGCTTTTCGTCTGATTGATCTCCCGCACCGCCACCTCGGACAGTTCGTACGATTCCTGATGGATCGGATGATCGCGCGGATCATCGGCCTTGACCGGCCTGAAGGTCCCCAGACCGACGTTCAGTGTGACATTTGAGAAATGGACTCCCCGGGTCTTCAATTCCGACAGTAGTTCATGCGTAAAATGCAGCCCGGCAGTCGGTGCCGCCACAGCGCCCGGCTTTTCGGCATACACGGTCTGATAGCGTTCCCGGTCGCTCGTTTCCGGATCGCGGCGGATGTAGTGCGGAAGCGGGACCTCCCCGCAATGCTCAAGCAAGGCATCAAACCGCGGCGCAAAGACAATCGCGCTGCCATCGTCCGGCAGGGATTCCACGGCGACCTCCGTTTCCGCCGACTTCTCGACGGTCAATACCATGCCCTCACGCAAGCGGCGGCGCGGCTTTGCCGCGGCCTTCCATCGCTCGCCGTCAATACGTTCGGTGCACAGGAGCTCCACCCGCGCGCCGGTTGACTTTCGGCACCAGAGCCGCGCGGGCAATACGCGGGTGTTGTTGAAAACGAGGTGGTCCCCGGGCCCAAGCAGCAGCGGGAGATCGGAAAAAATGCGATGGTCCAAGGCTCCGGTCGCGCGGTCCAGGCAGAGAAGCCGGCTCCGGTCGCGCCTGGGCGCGGGGTATTGGGCGATAAACTCCGGAGGAAGATGGTAATCGAAATCAACAGTACGCATTGGGGTTAAAATACTTTTCGGTTTTTTTTCCATCATATGAGCATGCATTCATGATGATGTTATATAATAGTGTCATTGTGGGTGAAGCACGGCGATCTCATTGGGGAGATTGCTTCGTCTCCCGCCGACGGCGGGATCCTCGCAATGACATCCAAACGTCTTAAATGCAATTTGGCATAAGAAGGCCGGGTCACCTGCCTTCGCAATGCAGCTTCGGCATGGCAGGCGTGACCCGGCTTTCGAATATATCATCATGATTTATATTTTGCTGCTTTGAATTCCAAACGATGCAAGATACATCCGATTTCCCCATACCACTAATTATTTTATACTTTCTTCCCCGCCGCGATCTGCAATGACGCTTCTTATCACCGATCAGAATTTGCGTCTTCGCGTACAACGCGGCTGATTGATTTTCATTTTATTCCGGAGCATTCATGAGCGTTCGTACCAGGGAAAGCCTGAACGGCTGGTGGGATTTTATCATTGATTTGTCGCCTGAATCGCGCGGTCATCACGCACCTGGGCCTGTTCCCACCGAAGGATGGATGGAAAAAGCCATCCTGGTCCCCGGATCGTGGACCCGCGGCGGCGATACGCCGGATGATGAAAAGCTGAAAAAAATCCCGTGGGCATCATGGCGCACCTTCGACAGCATGGGCTATCCGGCCGAATGGGACGCAGCGAACACCGCATGGTATCGCTGCATCTTTTCCATTCCGGACAACAGAAACGGGCGGCGCTATTCGCTGCACTTCGGCGGTATTCTCCGGGAAGCCTGGGTATTCGTTAATGGAAAAGAAGCCGGCCATTCCGCCAACGGTCTGCTTCCTCTTGATTGCGATATCACGCATCTTGTCTACCAGGGCGAAAACCGGCTGGTCGTGTATGTTACCGACTATCGGCGCGATGAAAAAGGCAAGGTCTTCACGCTCAATGGCGCGGGACAGATGGAGTGCCAGAAGGGCATCTGGCAGGACGTACACCTGATCAGCCACGGTAATGCCTATGTGGATGACGTCACCATTCGCACAAGCACGCGCAAAAACGAGCTTGCGCTTCTCGTGCGCATTAAAAATTCCTCCTCCACGCCGCGCACGGTCACGCCGCGTTTTGAAGTGCTGGACGGCCGCAATCCCGCGCTATCGTTCAAATCGCCCAAACTCACGCTTGCCGCCGGGGAGGAAAAAACCGTGACGGTTTCGCAGCCATGGGCATCCTATCAGGCATGGTCGCCGCGCACGCCGAAGCTTTACACCATGGAAGTGCATCTCGATGAGGGCGGCGGCACCATCGACACCTGGAGCGGCCGATTCGGCTTCCGTGAAATCTGGATTGACAAACAGCATCTGATGCTCAACGGCTCCCCCATCCACCTGCGCGGCGACTGGTGCCATAAGCACAGCCTGGACAGTTTCCGGCCCGAGTATCTGCGCCAGTGGTTCGGCATGATCCGGGACTGCAACATGAATTACGTGCGGCCCAGCATGTTCCCGCACCCTGAGGCGCTGCTCGACATCGCCGACGAAATGGGGATTCTGGTGGCCGAAGAAACCGGCTGGATGTTCGGCAGTCATCTGGCGCTGGACAAAGAAGAATTCTGGCAGGGGGCGTTGCAGCACGTTCGCGACATGGTGCACCGCGACAAAAACCATCCGTCCGTGATCCTCTGGAGCGTGGGCAACGAAATCCTGTGGGCCGACAACCGCGAAGCCGTGGTGGCCAATGCGCCCCGGCTGTACGCGCAGTTCGAAGAACTCGATCCCACGCGCTTTGCGTTCCACGAGGGCAGCAGCAGGCTGTGGGACGAAAAAACGCAGCATATCATCAACCGCCATTACGGATTTTCGGAAATCACCGGCGAAGGCTGGTGGGACAAATCGCAGCCTCTGCACGTG
>Ga0315279_10006907_pt1 | contig 14198 bp, 10 predicted proteins | sample YL17G06_20_MG_FD_203694 | JGI IMG/M metagenome (GOLD analysis project Ga0315279, IMG submission 203694) | Sediment microbial communities from Yellowstone Lake, YNP, Wyoming, USA - YL17G06_20 | ecosystem: Environmental > Aquatic > Freshwater > Lake > Sediment | place: USA: Wyoming | collected... | reverse complement strand
TTCCCCAAGACGACGAGCGCCCTCGACCTGATGACCGGCTCGCCCTCGGCCGTTTCCGACCGCCAGCTCGAGGAGCTCGGGCTTAAGCTTCGCGGCTAGACGCCATCTTTTTGCACCGATCTGAAAAATCCGCCTGATCTATCATTAATCATATTTTAAGCATCTTCTAGTAGTGTAAGGAGGTTTGGAGTAATCCATGAAATTGCCTAAATCTAAAAAGAACTTGACAAATCCAATTATGTATTATATACTATTATATCATATTATGTTATAAAGCATAGGAATCCACATGACCATCAATAAGAGCGCCCGTAGTTGTGTCCAGATAGCCCGTGAGTCTTTATTGAAAATACAAGATATGTTGATGGACAGCGCAAGGGCATCAGCCAAGTCGGGCGAAGTTACGGCGTGGCAAGATGCTGAAATGCTTTTCCAACTCGCTAAGGAAGCAGACGGTTTTAGGAAGCGGCTTAAAAGTCTGCTAGGCAACCCTGCTCCAGAGCTAACATGCGTAGCCGCCGTTCCTCAAGACGCAACCCAAAAACATAGCCGCGTGACAACTCACGCCCAGGAACCACTTTCAAAGAAGAAAAAGAGCGATTATCCAAGATATTTAATTAGCGATAATTGTCTTCTAAAAATCGGGCTTCAACGGGATCGCAAAACTGAATATCAACATATTGTACAGAAGGCTGCGTTCGATAAGATTGTTTCCGTTATTGCGAACCACCTGGCAAAGGATAAAGACTTTACACCGGAAAGTATCCAAGGTGAACTCAATATCCCCTCTTATCAGACATATGTTGTATTGGCTATGCTCCGTCAAAAGGGCCTACTGAAAATTCCGCGACGAGGACTATATACAGCATCTAATGCGCCGGGCTTTATTTCCGCCGCTTCAGATGTTTGGAACAAGCTTTCAACGATCGGTGAACACAAAAATGACAATAACTAAACCTAGAGCTGCAAACGATCTTCTAAAAGTAGATCCCAAGTCGAGAGATGCATACCGCAAGTTCTCCCTTGCTCACCTTACTGCCTACTCAGTCTATTGGCTTTCTCTGTGGGAAATGCATTCCACTTACGAAAACATTAGCGTTCTTAATGCACGCCTTTTTCCTCAAGATTTCGGCCTCTCGGGTTTTCCTGGCATGCCCGATGCTATGCGAACTAATAGGTGCCTCCTTCAGCTGAGGCCGAAATATAGAGGATTTGCAACGTCGGATCCTAGGAAAGGCGTCTTCTTGACAGATCGCGGCAGGAAAGAAGTAAGCAAAGTGATTCAGGCCCTCGGGAATCCAACGTTTGAAGGTAGCCAAGTTGAGACTGGGATGCAGGAAATTGATCCGCGCCGACCAAGCAAAAGTAGTGAAAAAACCAGGAATCCTCTAAGTGAAATAGAGAAAGCTAAATCAAAACTCCTCTACCGACTTTATAAAGAGGGGCGTTTGGCCGACGCTGACGTCGTACATTTCCTTGGCTTGGTGGAGCTCTACGATCATACCCCACCCTCAGAGATTCGAAAACAGCTCAGGTTACTCCGGACGGATGCCGAGACACCCAAAGATCAAGAATTTCTTGAGTTCCTTGATACTGTGTCAATACGTTTTCGAGGATATATCAACAGGTCCGACTCATCGAGTGATAAAGGGGGGGACTAATCATGCCACATAAGGTTTTTGAACCGAGGATTGCTGTCCGAGAAGAGAAGCGCCAGGTAAACGAGGCGCTTGGCAGAAGCTTCTGCAAAACGCTAACCGAACTTATTACCAATAGCGATTCGAGCGCCAAACGCAAATATAATCTCCCCCAGAGTAGCGGGCTCGCTGATCTCATGTTCCAGGTACCAAAGGGCACCCAATTAGATACATCTTCAATGCGAGCTAAACTCGCTGACAAGTATCTCTCGAGGACTATCATAATCGAGGTTGTTACAGCGAAGAGCAGCGGACGCCCTGCAAATGAGGTAATTGTTACAGATGAAGCTCAAGGAATGAGCGCTGCCGCTCTTGAAACAGCGCTGATGGATATCGCGGGCGATAGGGCTGATCTTTATGGAAGTGTTGTTGGAAGAAACCTGTTCGGGCGCGGATTATCAGATGTTATACGGGCACATACAGGTGCCGTGATCCATACCTTTGACGGCAATCAGCTTACCGTTGCGCGGGGAGATTGGCCCAAGGGCGGGCGCTGGAAAATCGAGATGGATTATGAGGATAGCCCGCAAATAAAACATTTTGAGAAGACTCATCTTCGACCCCTCCAAGTTGGCACAGCAGTGCGTTTTATCATAGGCGACCGAAAACGGTGTCACATTCCAGACCCTCCAGACATCATATTTCGTCTCGGCAACTTTTTTATGTTGCGACTTATCGCCGCTGACCCGAATGTATGTTTGAACCTTAGCCAATTTCGCGCTGCTGGTCAGGTATCGGATCGTGTTGTCTTCGATTTTCCGGTTGGGCAAGTAATCGACTCTTTTTCGCGCCCCTTCAGTCCGTCAAAGGGACTTTTAAAATTTGATCCCCTCAAAGTGGATTTTCTTCTGGTTAGGTCAGAACGTGAGCTTAGAGGCGCAGCCGTTGACCGAGAGGCTCGGGAGAATGGGCTGCTCATCATCGACGAGCTAGACGCTGTTTATGATCTTACATTTGCAGATCCGGATTACGAGAAGGCAGATTTTCTAAAACGGTTCTTTGGAGTTGTGCGCATCAATGGTTTGAGAACGATTCTCGAGCAACACCTTAACTCTCCGGACTTTCCAACTTCCCCATTGCGAGTAGACCGTGATGGTTTTAACATTGACCACGAATTCAGCAAGGCGCTCTTCGAGTTCCTCTCATCAGTACTCAAGCCCTACTATGAAAAGGAGAAAAAACTCGCGGAGGAGAAGGAACAGGGGGCGCTTTCTGCAGAGACTCGAAAAAGACTTGACGAAGCGCTCAAACACCTTAACAAATACTTTAACGAAATAACGGAGATGACTGGACCTGGGGAGGGCAGCCCGGATCCAGAACCTCCTAAGGATCCCGTCTCTTTCTTCCCTCGAACTACTCGATTGATAGCAGGACGTCCGCGGCACGTGCTCTTGTTGGTTCGCGATGACGCAGTAAGTGATGGTTGCGAAATGGTCGCGACTGCCAGCGAAGGCATTTCCGTCCAACCCGAAACTGAAACGATCTACAAGAAAAAGAGCCCGCGCTGGAATATCCACGACAACTTCTACTGTTTCCGGTTTACCGTTTCCTGCCCTCTCGTCGGGCATTCTGGAGAGGTGACGGTGCTTGTGGAGGGGGCGGATGGGACCTGTCTTCACGAAGCCAAACTCAAAATTGAGGACGTTCTGTCCGAGCCTGAAATCTTGCCGCCAGACTTTATGGAGTTTCGGCCGACGATCTCGATGGGCCGCCCAGGGAGACGTAACAACCTCGTGCTGTTTATCAATCCTAATATTATATCCCTTGGGCATCATATAAGGTTCACTATAACAAAGAAAACCGGGGACGTTCGCCTTATAGATGCAGCCGGAGAGCGCTGTGACGAACTTGACATAAAACTTAATGCGACTGAGCATCAAGTCGATGGACAACAAGTACTACGTGTGCTTGTTCCGTGGAGCGGGACTACATGGAATCAGCATGCGACTGTTGAAGCAAAGGCTAAAATCGGGGGGCCCGCGCCGATCATCGCTATCGCGCACATTCGCCTTGACGAAGAGGATAATAAAGGCGGCTTCTTCAAAGAGGTCAAGTACGGCCCTATCGATCAAGAAGCGCCCAGCCAGTTTGCCGCGGGAATAATCACAATCAACGATCAAGACCTGCTGAATCAACATCTGCTAGGCAAAACAAAGGAAGAATACGATCGGCGGGTTAGCCAAGATAAGCTTGCCCAACAGCGTGTTGCCACGGTCCTTCTTGAAGAAGCGTCATTTAGAGCCCTACAGCAGAATTATGACAATAACAAAGTACAATTTCCTGAGCGCCGGGAAATTGGAGAGATTCATCGATACGTTGATAAATATAAGTTCGCTTCCGCTATCAACGTTTTCAAGGCGATGCTGAAATAGAGGCCTTTTTTTATTAATATCTACGCTAACTATTTCTTCTGCGTTTTACCAATTCGACAATGCCCGGCACTTCAGACAGCGAGCTGACAACCCATAACCTCTGCTTTTCAATATACTCCGATAATCCGCCCCTCTCTTGATTCCAAGGTTGATTTACCAATATTGCAGAGCCCGTCGTTTTGTCCAGAAATTCCATAATATTGCCAATATAATCATCAATTAGCAGCTCTAGGGCATATAGACTTTTTTCTTTTTCCTGAACCGAATAGAGGTTATCATATGAAATCCCCTGCTTGGTGAGCCATAAACGCGTCCAGCTTTCGGTATGAGGGGGTCGAGCTGTTATAATCGATATATTATTTTCCTCGTACAGATCATCTAATATCGCCCGTGCGAATGGATGCATTGGCATCGAACGTATATAGCTGCTATCTTCCATCGCTAATACGATTTCCTTGTCAATACTGGACTGTGCTAGGGGCATTTTCCAATGAACAACATCCTGGTAACTCAGAGAAATGCCTAGGCGACTCTTTATCCTTGGAATTACACCGGTAATTTGATTCGCGATAACGCCGTCTACATCGATTCCGATACGTAAGCCCGCTTTCTTCTTTTTTCTTCCTTTTTCTACGGATCGTGATCGCCAGAACCTATAGAGCACCATAGTAGCGAATAGTAGCGCAATCGCTCCCGTATTAAGGGCGGCACCCTTTATTAGTTCGAGTTTAAAGAGGTACGCATAAATAAAATAAAATGCAAAGAAAATGATCTCGAAATTGAATATCAGTCCTATTTTCGAGGCTAACCGTCCATAGACTTTACGCCGCAACGTTCCGGAAATTAGGTAACCGGCATAAATATACACAAAGCCTAATATGAAGCCCGAAATATCTCCCGAAGCATCATCGGAGAATTTCTTAATAGCAAATAGAATATACGCGTATAGGGTTACAACGAGGACGTCTGAGAAGACTCGTAACGTATGATAAATGCGAAGCGGTTCACCGGCGCCAAGATTATATGGACGCTTTTCCATCGTTATGTGCCAATCGATCCAACTAAGAATAGTTGCAGTGAAAACCGTTATTAAACCGCAGAACGCAAGAATATGATTCTTGGAAAAGGGAGAAAGTATAACGGTGTCGTAGCGTACAAGACTTTGTGCAAGGACGATCCCAAAAATGACCTGGATTAGCCTAACGAGCTGGTCCGAAACGCGCCTATCTTGTTCTGTCAAGGTAATCTCTATCAGAAATACTATTCAATATCGATCAAGATAATCTTCACGGGGACAGCGGGGAAATGTCTTTTGAGCCGTCCTATATCATAAACCAGCTGTTCTCCATAGGAAACCCCCGTTGACATCTGTTTATGTAAGGAATGACATGGGACAATTTCAATTCCAACATCGGCCTTATTCTCATTGAAGAAATATTGGAACTTCGCCATATCATAAAACATAAACGCATATTTCCCGAACTGGACCTCGACGAGAACCTTCTCCTTAACAAAATCAATTTGTTTAAACGCTCCAGGTATTTTCTTATCATAATTGGGGATAGTGATTGTATACGTATCGCGAATCTCTCGATAGCCCAGATTATAAAATGTGTTTTTAAATTGTTTATTCATTGCTTTGGGAGCGATAAGTCGTTTCCCCTTCATCGTTTTTTCTTTGCTGATTTTTGTCCTGGGGGCCGTTATCTTGTTTATTACTGAGATGATCTCGTTATCTATCCCAGGGTAGCGAACCTTCAGAATCTCGCTTCCCCCCAGGTGAGAATATTCATAGACAATTTTCATCTTGTTCTCTCCGGAAGGCTATCTTCGTTGTTAATCGAAACAAGCTCAAGCTGGCTCGCCTCTTGGCGGAGATTGATATATTTTGGAGGGACATTCTTTTTGCCGGAATTTGGTTCGTATATAGTGCGCTCCACCGGGCGAATTCTAAGAGAACCCCGCTCAGCATCTCTAATACGTTCCTTAGAGATACGAATATATTCAGCAAGTATTTCCGCTCCAGCGGCCTTTCTTTTATGGATAATCGCTCCTATTGCGGTTGTCCCTACCCCCATAAAGGGATCAAGTACCCAATCCCCGACTTGTGTCATGGAAAGGACAAGCCTTTCCACAAGCTCAACCGGAAATTGACAAGGGTGTACAGTCTTTTCGACATGGTTCGCTTTTACGTTCGGAATATTCCAGATATCAGTGGGGTTCTTTCCGAGCGGATTGCATGAGAGTTGTCCTCTTTTTGGGCCTTTAAAATGCTTTTTTTGAGGATATTTTTGGGGGATTCGAACTGCGTCTAGATTAAAAAGGTATTGATTCGATTTCGTAAACCAAAGGATAACTTCATATCTGCCGGAAAAGCGCCGCGAAGCATGAAGGCCGTGTCCAAATGACCATATTATTCTGTTCCGCAGCTGACAGCCGAGTGATTCGAAGATGGGATAGAATAATATATCCAGCGGTACTATTCTTCCCTTATTGACAAAATTCCCGACTTGCCAGCAAATAGACCCAGAATCAGCAAGCGTTCTATAACACTCCTTTATAACGGAGGTTTGCTGAGCTAAGTACCTATCCATGTCCATGCGCTTCTCATAAATCTTGCCAAGATTATAAGGCGGGGATGTGATTATTAGCTTGAAAAAGCGGTCTGGAACACTTCGAAGAAAATCTAAGCAATCTCCTTGATACAAGACGACATCGGCGGTGGGATCGAAAGCTGATAAAATTTTTACCCTATTTTTCATACTAGCAACGGCGATATCTTGGCTCATTATAACATAATCCTAAGTAAGGTAATCCGGCTGATATAATCAATGACGTGACTTTGTTGGATAATTCTCACTATGGAGAATAGAAAGTGACTAAATAAGGGCGCGCGACCTTTTCTTTTCAATTAAAAGGGCGGACGCGTCTCGGCGACGAGGGCGCCGGGGATCGCGAGAAGCGCGAAGATGAAGACCTTCCAGAGCACGGTCAGGGCCAGCGCGCCGTTCAAGGCCACCGGCCCTGCGGCCGCGGCCAGACCCGGAAATAGAGGCGTCAGGAACGTATTGACGGCGCCGTAGGCGAGCCCGGCGAGGGCGCCGGTCATAACCCCGGCGACCACCCTCTTTCCCATCCGTTTTTTCCGCGACCACAGGGAAGCCAGGAAACCCGCGACGACGGGCACGATGAAAGCGGCCCACCAGACGTCCTTGAGGATCGGCACGCGCCCGGCCGAACGGACGAACAGAAAATCGAGAAGCGCGAGCAGACCCGTACCGACGAGGAAGGCCAGCGGGATCGCCCAGGCCCGGGGTTTCGTCCTGGCCGCGCACTCGTCCCGTTCCCTGATCCTTATCCCCAAGCTCAAAGGATAATTGTAGAACATGTCGAAGACGGCGTGCTCGAGCCAGGCGCCCCGCTCGCCGAAGATCGGAACGACATGGACGGCCTCCGTGGCCCAATGTCCGGCCATGAACCGGGCCAGTTCCGGATAACGGTAGGCCATCTGAATGGGAAAAGCCAGATACCCGATATACTTGAAATAGCTGATGGCGAAGGCCATTTTATAGTCCCTGAAATTCCGTTCCTTGAGGACGAGGAACGTCGTGTACACGCCACGGGCAAAGGACCCGGGAGAGATGGGAATGACCTGGAAGAGGCCGAGAATGACCCCGGCCGCGACCGACGCCTGCTGCCACGTCAGCTCGGGATGCGTCCTAACGTAGTAGAACGCGAGGAACACGGAGACGATCTGGGTGATGGGCAGGGTGAGAACGTGGACGGCCATGCTCTTGAGATACTTCTGTATGAACGGCTCCTTGATTTGGAACAGGATGTGATCGGCCTCTCCAGGCGTCAGCATCCCGTTCCTCTTCCCCTCGTGGATCATGTCGCGGAGCCACTTCTCGCGGACGGCGGGACGGAAATAGAGCTGGACAGGCTTGACGAACATGAGATAAAGGCGCTGCTTGAAAAAGGCCTTGTCCGTCAGGAACCTATGCACTCCCGCGGGGAGGAAAGCCAGCGGCCGGTGGAGGATGTAAAGCCCGGGTTTCCGGGCGATAGACAGGGCGCGCTTGTCGCTCACGCGTCCCGAGCGGTGCCAGCGGATGAGGGCTTCGGCCACGTGCCCCCGAAAGGCACGGCCAAGGTAATCCGCCTTCGTCATGAGGGCCCCAACGTGGCGGCGATAATCCGACCCACCCCAGAGCTTCCGGACGAAGGGGCCGAAGAGCGGAGCGAGCCAGAGGAGCCACAGGCCGGCCGCCCGGCCCGGGAATTTCAACAGAAAGAGGAATGGAGTGAGGATGGGCAGGAGGCCGAGAAAGAGGAAGAGGAGCGCCGCGAGCCGGCTTTTCCGCAACCGGCCGGCCGCCTCCGGGTCGGCCATGCGCCGGATCTCCCAGCCCCGAACCCAGGCCCGGTGGATGGCCGTCCAAAGCCGCGGCCTCGTGATCAGCCGGATGTGGTGGTGAGCGATGTCGGGGAGGGAATCCCGGTAGGCTCGATCAGCCTTCTTGAGCTCCTCGAGCGCGCCCATCATGTCTGCGAAGGCCGGGCCGTGCGCCGTGACATAAGATTCGAGTTTGCGGATGTCCCCCCGATCGAACTGGACGAGACTGCCTCGAGCCGCGCCCCGGGCGATGAGCTTGAAATCCGCGGGACACTGCGGCAGGAAGGGCAGGAGGGTCATGCCGGCCCGAAAATCAACGGCGACGAGCCCGCGCTCGGGGTCGGCGTCCTCTTCCAGGCGCTTGAGGGCGTTCGGCTGGCTCTTCATCGTCCACCATTCGTACTGACGGGCGAGCTCGGGGGCCCCCATGTCGTGCATGAGGCCGACGAGATCCCTCATGAACGTCCGCTTCTTCCGGTATTCCGGCGAGCCCAAGCCCTCCGACGGCCGGCCGGGCTTCCAACCCAGCCGGGCGAAGAGGTTGTCGTCGACCTCGTAGCGCCAGAGCCGGCCGTCGACCCATTCGCTGAGCTCGCCGCAGCTGCCGAGGACCGGGTCGACGAGAGTGGCGATGACGTCGACGACGGCCCGCTCCGAGCCCAGCCGCTCCCGCGCGCCCCGGCGGATGAACTTCTGCCACAGGGCCCCGGCCCGGGCGGCGTCCGGGTTGACCTGGGGCGAGAACGGCCCCTGGAATCCGATGCCGAAGAGGAGGTTGCGGATGAAACGCCCGAAACCCGAAACCGGGACGAGGATCTTCAGGGCGCAGATCCGGCCCGGTTCGAGGCCCTCGACCGGGCCTTCCGGGGCCTCGGCCTCGAGGATCCGGACCCGGTAGACCTGGCCCGCAAATCCGCCGCCGACATGCCGTTCGATGGAAATCCTGACGTGGGCCGGCCGGGAAGGCCAGACTCCCCTGATGTCGTATTCGAGGACCTCGCTCGGCTCGTAGCGCCTGAGGCAGAGCGGCCGGAAGAGGGCCTCGGCGCGGAAGCGTTCTTTGAGCTCGCGGACAATGTCGCCGGAATATGCAGAATCTGTCATCGTGTCTCTTTCACTTATACATGGACGACCGCGACAGCGGCGTCCGCCCCTCAAACCATGCCCGGTATTTCTTCGGCCGTTACGGGTTCTTGATCTCCTCTCCCGTCATCGGGTCGGTCAGGTTGATCCTGTGGACCTTGCCCAGCTTATCGAGCGGGCCGGGCCACTTGTCGCCGCCCTTGTTACAGGGCTCGAAGTCGCCGACGATCATGAGGACGGCCTTGTCCGGATGGATGTATTTCGCCGCGACTTCCTGGACGCGGGCCTTGGTGACGGCCTGGATCTTCGACCGGTAGGTTTTGTAGTAGTCCCTGGGCTTGCCGGTCATCTCCAGATTGGCGAAGCTCGACATCGTCGCTTGCGCGGACTGGAAGGCGTCGGCGAAGCTCTCCAGGTAGTAGTTGATGGCGGTCTCCATCTCGGCCTCGCTCGCCGGCTCCGTCCGGACGCGGTTGAACTCGGCTAGGATGAGCGAAATGGCGTAGCCGACCGTCGACGACTTCGTCTGGACATAACCCGCGAACGTACCCGGGAAGCCCCAGCGGGTGGTGAACCGGCTGCCCTGATTGTAGGACAGACCCTCGTCGGAGCGGACCTTGGTCGTGATCCGCGAGGTGAAGCTGCCGCCGCCGAGGATGAAATTCATGACTTGGACGGCAAAGTAGTCCGGGTTGGTATCCTCGATGCCGAGGTGGCCGAGGCTGATGTAGCCCTGGTTGATGGCCTTCTGGATGAAATAGACGCCCGGCTCGGGGGCCGGGAACGACTTCGGCAGCGCTGGGAACGCGACGGTCTTGCCCATCCAGCCGGCGGCGATCTTGTTGATCTTGGCCTTGAGGTCGGCCTTGGCGAAGTCCCCGGAAACGGCCAGAATGACGTTCTTCGGCGAGAAGTATTTCGCGTGGAAGGCCTTGAGGTCGGCCACCGTGATTCCCTCATAAGAGGCCTTCATCGGCTGCCAGGTCAGGGCGTTGTCGCCGTAGAGGAGCTTTTCGTACTCCCGGCTGAGAACACCGTTCGGTTGGTCGTTCGCCTGGCGGAGCTGTTCGACGAAACGGGCCTTGGCCAGCTTGAGGGGCTCTTCGCGGAAGGCCGGGTTCATGAGCACATCGAAGAAAAAAGCCAGGCCCTCGTCAAGGTCCTTGGTCAGGACCGACAGAGTCAGCGTCGACGTCCTCTCCCCGACATTGAAATTCAGCGACCCGCCGAGGAAATCAAGGCGATCTTCGATGGCCGAACCTTCGAGAGTCTTGGTCCCGCCCTTGATGAGCTGGTCGCCGAGGACGGTGTCCAGGCCGGCCTTATCCTTCGGCGCGTATAGGCCGCCGCAGTTAACGATGGCGGTGATGTTAAAAAGGGGCAGGCTGCGGTCCTCCTGGACGTAGGCCCGGAGGCCCCCCGCGTATTCGACGCGGAACGCCCTGGGGTCGGGCGGCTCGAACTTGAGGGACGGGTATTTCAGATCCGAGGGGTGCTTGGCCTGACCCAGCCCCAGACCGACGCAGACGAATGCGATCGCCAAAATGGCTGTCAATGTTCTTTTCATGTCGTCCTCCTTACCTTACCGCCCCGATTTCCGGCGGTAGACGGCCGTGAGGCTGTTGTCTTTGACGAAGTACTCGGCGGCGACCCGCTTGATATCGTCGTTGGTCACCTTCTTGAGGTCGTCGAGGTCGGTGAGAATGGACCTCCAGCCGCGCTTGAGGTCGGCCCGGCCGACCCGGCTGGCCAGTCCGGCGGTGCTCGCCAGGCCGCGGATGAAGGCCGCCTCACCCTTGTTCTTGGCCTTCTGGATCTCCTCCTCAGTCAGCCCCTCTTTCTTGACCTTCTCGACTTCGGCCCAGATCTCCTTCTCCAGGTCCTCCGGTTGGACGCCCTTGTCGACGCGCGGCGTCGCGCTGAACTGGAAGGCCCCGACATACCACTGGGGCCGGCTCGACGCCGAGGCGCTGACGGCCAGCTGCTTATCACGGACGAGGAGCTTGTAGAGCCGTCCGGTCCCGCCGCCGCCGCCCCTGCCGCCGCCCCTGCCGCCGCCGCCCGAACCCAGCGTGCTGGCCAGGATGGACAGGGCGGCCGTGTCGGCGTGGCCGTCCGGGGGCGTGTGGAACATCATCTGCAGGCTTGTCGGCGCCGGGCCTTCCCCGAAAAGCCTCTTCTCGCTATACTGCGGCGGTTCGCCCGTGCGGATGGGCTCGAGGTCCGGTCCCTTGGGGATGCGCCCGAAGTACTTTTCGGCCATGGCGATGACAGCGGCCGGGTCGAACTCCCCGACGTAGATGGCCACCGCGTTGTTGGGGACGTAGTAGCGGTTGTGGAAGTCGATGAGGTCCTGCTTCGTCATCTTCTTCAAATCATCCATCCAGCCGATGACGTCCCAGTGATAGGGCGAAGCCGCGTAGAAGGCAGCGTTGACCTGTTCGCCGAAGAAGTAGCCCGGCTGGTTCTCGCTCAGCCGCCGCTCCTCCATGATGACGTCCTTCTCGGAGTAGAACTCGCGGAAGCGGGCGTTCATCAGCCGGTCGGACTCGAGGAGCATCTGGAGTTCGATCTTGTTCGAGGGCAGGGTGACGTAATAGCCGGTCGTCTCCTGGCTGGTCGAGGCGTTGAGCCCGGTGCCGCCGTTCTTCATGTAGTGGGTCCAGAGGTCGTCCTTGATGATGAAGGCTTTTTCCGCCGCGGCCAGTTCGCCGACCTCCTTCTGCCAGCCGGCGATCTTGGCCGCGTCGCCGTCGGCCTTCCAGTATTTCTCCCGGTAGATCCTGTCCATGAGCGCGTCAACCTTCCGGTCGATCTCGGAGTCCCTGCCGTAGTCCGTGACGCCCATGACCTCGGTGCCCTTGAACATCAGGTGCTCGTGGACATGGGCGCTGCCGGTGATGCCGGGGCGCTCGTTGATCGAGCCGACCCGGAAATAGATATGGCAGACGACGCGCGGGACGCCCGGCTTGGGGATCATCAGGATCTTCATGCCGTTCTGGAGGACGTGTTCCTTGACGTCCAGCGTGACCCCGGCGGCCTGAGCGAACGCCGCAAGGACGAACGCCGCCGCGACAAGTCCTAGAATCCGTTTTCTCACCTTCGACACCTCCTTGGAGATTTGGGTTTCAAATATATTTTTTGTGCTTTTTCGTTTTCTTCAACGCGTCGACGATATCCTTGACCTTCTGGTCGAGGGCCGCGTCGCAGATGAGCAACGCATCCCCGGCCTCGACGACGACGATGTCGCGGACGCCGATGAGGGCGGTCAGCCGGCTTGGATTCCAGACAAGGCAATTCTTCGCGCCCAGGGCCAATACTTCGCCGCGGCAGGCATTGCCGTTGCCGTCCCGGGGCCAGATATCGAGGAGGGTCGACCAAGCGCCGACGTCCGACCAGCCGAAATCCCCGTCCGCCACGAGGACGCCCTCGACTTTCTCCATCAGCGCGCAGTCGATGGAGAGCGCCGGGGCCAGGGCGAACGCGGCCAGGAGCTTTTTCCGGTTCCCCGACCCCAGCGCCTCGATCATACCAGTCCAAGCGGGCATGAGCTCGGGGGCGAAGACTTCGAGCTTTTCGGCGAACGCGTCCGCCCGCCACAGGAACATCCCCGAATTCCAGGCGTAGTCCCCGGAGGCCAGGTACTCGTCGGCCTGGGCCAGGTTCGGTTTTTCCTTGAACCCTTGGACAGGATAGAAGACGGCGCCGCCGATCTTCCGGCCGCTCTCCCTGTCGTGACGGATGTAGCCGTACCCGGTGGCGGGATAGGCCGGCGGGATGCCGAAGGTGACGAAGGCCCTCTTCCGGGCGGCCGCTTCGACGCCCGCCCGGAGGATCCGCAGGAACCGCCCCTCGTCCCGGATGAGGTGGTCGGCCGGGAGCACGGCCACGACGGCCTCGGGGTTCTCCAGCCAGACGCGCGCCGTCGCCAGCATGAGCGCCGGGGCGGTGTTCCGGGCCAGGGGCTCGACGAGGAAGCTCTCCTTGGGCAGGCGCGGCAGGAGCTTTCGGGCCAGCCGCGTCGAGGCGGCGTCGGCGACCAGGATGACCCGCCGCGCGGGGACGAGCGGCCGGACACGGCGGACCGTTTCGAGGAGCATGGGCTCCCGGCCGGTGATGCGGAGGAATTGCTTCGGCTTGGCCGCCCGGCCGAGAGGCCAGAACCGGGTGCCCCGGCCGCCGGCCAGGATGACGGCACGGACGTCCCGGCCGGCTTTTTTCGCCCCGCCCCGGCCGATTCGTTTCTTCACGACGACCCGAGCGTGTTGATGACCTTCTGGAGGACGCCGCGGACCTCCTTCTGGATGGCGGCCAGATCCGCCTCCGTGTCCGCCTCGAAGCGGAGCACGATCACGGCCTGTGTATTGGAGGCCCGGACGAGACCCCAGCCTTTGGGGAAGATGGCCCGGACGCCGTCGATGTCGATGACCGGATAGCGGGCGGCGAGCTCGCGCCGGACCTCGTCGACGATCTTGAACTTGACCTCGTCGGAAGCGTAGATGCGGATCTCCGGGGTCGAATAAGTCTTCGGCAGGTCGGCCATCATCGCCGAGAGCTTCGTCTTCGACCGCGACAGGATCTCGAGGAGTCGGGCCGAGGCGTAGATCGCGTCGTCGAAGCCGAACCAGCGGTCGGCGAAAAAGATGTGAC
>Ga0315279_10006906_pt1 | contig 14198 bp, 13 predicted proteins | sample YL17G06_20_MG_FD_203694 | JGI IMG/M metagenome (GOLD analysis project Ga0315279, IMG submission 203694) | Sediment microbial communities from Yellowstone Lake, YNP, Wyoming, USA - YL17G06_20 | ecosystem: Environmental > Aquatic > Freshwater > Lake > Sediment | place: USA: Wyoming | collected... | reverse complement strand
GTCAAACTGACGGATACTATTACGTGCCTGATTTGGTCGACGCTATGGAACGTGCGATTAATGTCAAGATAAACGACTATTTGTTTGGAGGTGGTTCACAGAAGTATCGAGCCCGCGAAATTGGCAAATCCCGCCAAGTTCTGGCGCGCCGGCTAAGGAAGCTCCGCGACGAATGCCTCGACGATTTGGGCATCATCAGAGAATTCAAGCCCGACTGGGCTGAAAATAGCCCTAATGGGGGTGTAATAGCGTTCGACGCAACCAACCCCGAGGGAAGCTCATACCTAGAGTATCTGGCCTTCGATGAGAGATCTGGCGATGCAGTCTGCTACATGCGGGGTGGCCGAGTGGAGAACGAAGAGGACTGGATCAGTTTCTTTCGACGTTTCGACCGGACAGGCTACGACATCAAACTAATCAGTAGTGACAAAGGTCTAGGGCGTTGCCTTCTTCGCGCTGTGGCCAGACACTTCCCAGGCAAGCATCACCAAATCGATTGGGAGCATGAGATGCGTGAGATTCTCAAGATAATGCCTCTTCCGCCACGCAATCCGGAGGAAGCGAAACGAAGACGACGCAAGGACTACCAGAACGAAGACGAACAACAACTCTATGAGCTGATAGTCAAGATGCGCTACGCTCGCAAGGAAGCCAAAGAGGACAAAGAAGACAAAGACGAAGACACTTTCGATGAAATATGGAAGAGCATCCTGCAAATGTTCGCAACAACAACCAAAAGAGGACGCGAAGTCATTCTCCTCCTCCAAGAGGATATTCCATGGCTGAAGGCACATTATGCTGCTGATCGCGATGTCACATCATCCAATGCCGCCGAGTACGGCATCGGTAGGTTCAAAGTACTGTTCTTGCGTGCTAGGAAAGGGATTCACGCGACCTCACCTTTTGCCTTCGTGAGAGCAATGAATCTCTTGTTGGCAGCGTTCAGAGCAAGACCGATGTATGACTCCGAAGTCGATCGGAAGAAGGATAAGGCACCACTTGAACTCGCTCGCACGAAGGTTATCCCGAACGACATTTGGCAATTTGCGAAACGACAAAAGACAGACAAGAACACTTAGCAAGTCTCGGGCTTGGCTGCCACAATTTCACAACCCGCTCTCACAATTACTCGTTTCAAGTCTGCAAACGTTACCAAAACACTCTCCGACATGCAGGTCTGGAATCGTTACAAGTCGCTAAAGTCAGACAAATAACACCGGTGTCATGTAGGACACCGGTCATGTTTCCAGACTTTCTGCGATATGTAACGTTTCCAGACTTTCCCAACAAATCGTACAATGGCTTAAAATGAGAATGGCTGTGTATGTTGGGCGCGAATTGAATCATGGTAGTTGCCCTAGTTGACAAATGTGCCGCTCGATGAAGAGGGCGCAAGAAACTTTCTCGACCAGATATTCGAAATTTGGATAGAGCCTGAGATTGCACGTCGCGGTAGAACTGGAGAGCCTCAACAGTCTACTGCAATCGACAGATGCCTAATCAAGCTGCCGAGAGATATGCCTCCGATTATTACGTTCAATAGTGAAATTGACTGGATCGCAAAAGTCGTTGTTCCTCCGCACACTTCGATAGAAAAGGGACAATACGTGTTGCTGCATCAAATACAGGAAATAACTGATGTTCAACCACCAGTGCTTGATAGTAAACCAGTTCCCTTCGTCTACCTATACCGTGAGGGTTTAGCATACCACATTGTGTTTGATTTTGCGCCCAATGAAGCCGATATGCAAGAAGGCTGGAAGTTCGGGAAGGCTATCGCTGAGTCACTCCAGCAAGTCCTCATTGAAAGAACCGTTCGTGTTCAAGACAGCTTGAAGGCACTTCTAAGAGCACATGGACTATGGGCGGCTCCCGCACTGTTGCCATATCCGTTGAGTCGGATCGCAAAGCAGCTTGAAGAAGGAGACACTGAGGGGGCGCATCTTACGCTGCGAGAGTACTGCACACCGGAATTCTTGGCAGAAACTACATCGAAATGGTGGTCCATTGAGCAGTTCGCCGTGCGCAGACAACTCATCGAAGATGCTCTAGGAGCTCACAGAGAAGGAAAGTATCGATTGAGTATTCCTGCGCTCTTGCCACATCTCGAAGGAATTATTACGGACTGGATATTCACGCAGCTACCAGAGGACAATGTTCCTTGGGGAACTGAATCCAAGACGAAGAGATTTCGTGACCTTGTCTTGGACAAACCTCCTACTGTCTCTACGTATGAGAGGATAGTGAGTTCGGTAATCGATTTCATAGTAGATGGTCCCGTCCTGCAAACATTCAGGAGATGGTTAGACCAGATTGAAAGAGCCTTTCCAAATCGGCATGTTGTCGAACACGGTAGATATGATGATTCGCTTTTTGACCAAGAGAATTCTATCAAACTTTTCCTCTTGTTAGATACAGTGTACTACATCTTGTCAAACAGGGCCCCCAACGCGAGCCTGCATGTGCCCTGATGCTGGCGAGCCTACTCTGTCTGTGCCCACAATCGTGCCATTAGTCTGACAGAGCTGACATTGTATTCACAATGCGTGGCAACGTTGTACGTCTGCCCTGTAATGGGCATCAGAGTGTGTGCGCGTATGTAACGTGTGCTGATCTTCTCTTGTCGTCCAGCTGGAGATTTCTCTTCGATCTCTCGCATAATTCCAACAAGCAGAGACAGCGCTGAAGTGAAGAGGAGAGGCAGAATGACGAAGGATGGCTCATCCATCGCAAGGTGGGCGCTGTCGATTATGGTTGACACGGTGATGCGACACAACGAACCGGTGCGGCAATACTACACGTCGGTGAAGAAGAGGACAGGCTCCGGCAAGCTTGCCCACGTCTCAACGATGAGGAAGCTCACAAGGATGCTCTACCACATGCTCAAGACCAGGCAGCATTGGAAGTGGGAGAATCCGCGGCTGACAGAACGGAAGATGGCGAGACTTGAATTGGGGGGAGGTGACGGGTCCTAGCTCCGGATGGAAAGGGATCGAGCAGCACGCTGAACCACTGGTGTGTGCGTGAACCCTGTGAGTTCTTTGGTGTGAATGTGGAAGCCCGTCTCCACTCAAACGTCAGAATGCGCCAACGAGCGCTAATACGCGACTGTGGAAAAGACGAGGGCACGGTGTGCTGCTACCCCCATCGAAAGGAGTATAGGGATGTGAAGAGACATCCATAGCCAGGCGGCACAAGAAGACTATCAAACACGTTACATACGCGCACACACACAAAAAGACGACGACTGACTGATATGACATACCTGCGTTCTTTTGACAAACGGTGCATAATCTATTCAATCGGAACGGCTGACCGGTAATCTTGATCCATCTAACGCTGTGGCGGAGGTGATGGGATTTCGTAACGATTGTCGTTAGTCAACTGTGCTAGAGCGCAGAAGAACAGACGACTGTTGGCGAGTATGTCACCTTGCAGAAGCCCTACAGGGATTCTCTGACGTGGCACTATTTCCAAACTGGGGAAAATTGCTTCGTGAAGTTCTCTGTACAAGTCTTCCATATTCATTCCAGTGTCTTGGTATGTGGACCCAGTGATCCTCCCAATTACAATCTTATGATTGAGGATGAGAGCAGGCCAGTAACGGCGACAAAGAACCGTTAGGAGAAAGACTCCAGCCAATCCGTTTAGAACTTGATCAAGGGTTGCCTGGTCAATCTTGTCTGGGTTTAAGAAATCGTGCTTTGACTCCACGTATATCCGCCACCAAGTTGGGGCGCTATCAGCGAAGGAGGAGAACGGAGTAAGAACTCTTGAGTAAGAGAAATGCCGAAACATTACGTATCGCTTACTCAAATTGAACGTGGGTTCCAGCACGCATCTGTAATCACTGATGTTCGGAAATGGGTAGGCAGTTCGTCGCGCTTTCTGTAATGCTTCGTGTAGATGAGCGTCCTTGTCCAGCGCGTCATCATTAACTATTTTCTTCATGATACCCTCTGCCGTAATCCCAATATCAAACAAGGTTCTTGCGATACTTCTCGAAAAGACGCCCAAATGATTCGGCTTGAGCTCTACGTTATCAGCAATTCTGATCAGTGCGTCCTCTATCTGCTCTAAGAGGAACCAACCGAGTTCGCCTTCTCCAAGGATTTCAGGTCCTGACCTTGACAACGTATTCACTCCGACACAGCAACTCGCTCGAGTCTTCTTGCCACCTTGGAATATACGTTAAAATGACGATCGTCATTAGCCCTCTTGTGCAAATAACGGAGCGTACTCTTTCTAATACCAACCTTTCTGGCTTCAGACTGCGTTAGATTAAGAATTGCTGCCCTAATCGCTTTATTATCTCTCCTCTCAAGAACAGGAACCGGTTCATTGAAATCAACGCGATGCGCTCGACCGTTCACGTATCTTGCAAGTTCGCTTGTTTTCTCTTGGATTACAGTATCCCATTTCAAGACACGCTCCTTGTATTTTACGCCTGAATTGAACCGCTCACGAAGCAAGTCGAGGAATCGTTGCTTTGCGTCAGGCTCAAACCTGTATCGGTAGTCGTCGCCAGTGAAGTAGAAATCCGGCAGATCCAACACCTGCGATTCGAAGGCTTCCATTACCGCCACATCAGCTATCCAACGGAAGGGCTCCTGCAAATCATACACAAGCGACTGCTTTGTCTGATAGCGAGTAGTCTCGTGAAGGAATCCTACCGACGGCTCTGAGCCTACGATGTTTGTGGCTGCTCGACACTCGCCTTCCAAGACGCCATATCCATAATTCAACGCTAAGTTGACTGGATCTGAGGCATTGTTCTGGTGAGTCGAAGTCATCCGGCCCTGAAAGTCTAACGATTCCGGAAGTGCTGAAGAGTAGGCCTGCCAATACCTGAGCACAACTCGATCCTCCACCGTCCTAAGATCCACAACACTCCGCGCTCTACCAAGCTTGAGCGCTTCATGCATCGTTAGTCGAACTCGTTTTTCGAGCTTTCGTAGATACTTAGCCGTTGAGTAGTCCGAACCATCTGTTGGGGTGTCTGGCCGCGTGCTTTAGTCCTGCCGCTTCTGCCGGGGTTTGGCCGCCTAACCCGCCGTGGGGACGAATGAAGTTATAGTAGAACCTGTAGTCGTCAGCAAACCGCTGAGCCGACCGCATGGTACTGAAAGCCCTCATGGTTTTGGTTCGTTCTCTAAGCGTGTTATTGAGCCGTTCCACTCGGTTGTTCTCGGAAAGGCGCGTGCTTCTTGTATGCTTGAACCTGACTGAGCGTTTCCTTTTCACTTGACTTGTCCCGGCCGTGTATGATACTAGACCGTCGGTGACGAGGCATCTTGGGGTCGCGTGTGCTGTGAGGATTCCTTGCTCAAGTAGCTTCTCCGCGTCAGTTGCACCTCTGTGTCTGGAGAGGTGTGTTGCGAGGAAGAAGCGGGTTTTGTTGTCTATCAGGTTCCACTGGTAGCAGTACTTGCCTCTCACGTTCTGAACAGTCTCGTCAGCATTCCACACCTTTGAGACTTTAGGCACGAAGCCCTCCACGCGCTGCCTTGCCAATGCGAGATACTTGATGATCCATCGGTAGACTGTCTGATGTGTCACTCGTATGCCGTACTGCTGGTTGAGATGGTCAGAGATCTTACGGAGACTCAACCCCTTGAAGAATAGGTCCAACGCTCCGACGATGATGGAAGCCCGGTAGCGTGCCCCGTTGAAGTCGGTTCTCAAGACGAACCTGATCCCGCAGACCTTGCAGCCGTAGCATTGGACTGGTCCTGACCTGTTCTTGAAGACGCCACGTTTTGTTACGGTATCAGAGCTTTTGCAGTTTGGGCATCGAGGAATCCCTTGCGCAGTTGCATCATCTGGGCGGCCGATGGTGTAGATGACGGCGTAGATGTGTTTGCATGCGATACGATTCTTTATGCTGAATTTGCATTGGCATGCCCACCGGCGGCCATTCCAGAAGACATCGTACCAGCCTTGATTGGATTGCGAACGCACACGATATCGATCCGTATCTACACGTTTCACGTGGCCATGCTGCGAAGATATCGCTAAACCTCGCAGTTGAAGCAGGTTCAGCCTACGCGGCTTTGCTCCTGAATCGTACGTGGAACAGGACTCTACCTGTCCATCGAGGCGTCGAACCTTCTCATTGGTCTTCTTTGACATTCATGATCTCTCCTTTGACGATCTTGCCTGCACCCGCAAAGGTTGACGCAAGTCGGCTGGCCAGAAACGGGCAACGCTGGTTTCCACAGTAGCGACAAACACAGGGGTCCGGGCGAAATGTGACCGCGGCCTCGTCGGGACGGTCTCTGAGGAAAGCTCTGGTTGCTTCTGCTTGTTGACGTACCTTCTCGAGATAGTCTTGCGGGAGCAGCAAGTCTGTTGAGCCGTTTGAGAGGACGACCTCTTGGTTCTGATCTCCGCCCCAATATAGGGCGGCTTGAATTCTGTGCGCCTCAGTCAACTGACGAGCCGACTTGACCTCGTGTATACGGATCCTGCCGTCGGGTTTCTGAAACTCCAGGTCGATTCGAAACCCTCTTCCCCATCTCTCGACTGACTTCAGCAGAAAGCCCTGTTTGATGTGCCTGGCGATTACGCGTAGGACCGCGATTGCATGCAGTCCCTGGAACCTGAGTCGGCTTTCACTGTCGAACGGAGCAGGTATGTAAGCGGGACAGATGACGAGCCGAGCCAGCCGAGACGGGGAAATCCTCGCGACCGCAGTCATGGATGCCAGCCTCGCCTCAACAATTCACGCTGGAGCAGTCGTACCTCCACTCTACTTCTGCCCTTACTGGCACTGCACAAACAATCAGCCAAGAAGCTGAGGAATCCTTCCTGTTCTTCGGAGCCATCCCGCGTTGTGGGATGGAGGACCTGCGTCAGTTCGAGCCTATTCATCTCGCTTCGATCTATGGGTAGTCTACTGATCGGATTTACACTTTCCCCCTACCTGTAGGTCGAAACCAATAAAGCCCAGAACAGCACCTCAGAGTGGACTATGACTCCAGGACAAAAATCCGTCCTCGTCAACGCGAGAGCCAACTCCCGCTCGCTCAGGACCACCGTACCAGCGGGCATCGTGTCACAATTCAATCTGAGAGAGGGTGATCAGCTTGACTGGTCCCTCAAAGCCGAAGGCGACAAGCTAATCCTAATCGTCACATCACTACGAACGAAGACACAAATCCGCAGGCACCCAAAATGAGAAACTCCCACAGCTGGTGGGTCCTGTCCACAGGGAACCGGCTAGGGTGCGCCACGGGCGCCTGTGCACTCCCTGTTCTGGACACAGGAATGGTCGTTGGTAGCCCGGGGGAGACTCGGGTCAGTACTGTTGGCATCTCCGGCTCTGTCATCTGGTCTTGTTCATCTCTTTCTTTGAGGGGTACCAGACGAATTCCTCGGTCTAGAGGCTACTCTTGCGGTCATTCTTGGTAATTAGAGAGGCTTGCAGAGGAGGCTCTGGACCTCTCCGCGGCGCCTATCCTCTCGTCGGCTATGAATGTCGTGATTCAGCTGCCTGACAAGAGAGTTCGGCGCCGGGGGTGGGATTTGAAACCCCCGTAGTTCTTGTGCTTGGCCCGGTGAACACAGGGTGTTCGCCTGTGCTTCTAATTTCTTGAGAGTCGTCGTTGCTGCACAAACGGACCACTATAGGGAGAAATGGTCATTCTTGCTCTAATGCTTTGGGGGCCAGGGCCCCTGCTCGCAAGGTTATGAATTCTATGGAAACGAGCTGAGTGCTTCGCGAAGCGTCAATGCTATAGTCTAGGTGTGTTGAACCTCAGTCTGTTTGTTTCCTGCATGTGCTGAATCTACCTGCGAAGACACGGGAAGTGGAGTCATGCATTGACAGGCAAAGGCACTAAGCTGATCACAGTTGTCCTCGTAGCGGTTATCCTTGTTTCTGCACTCGGATACTTGATCCTCGCTCCGAAGACGCCGTATCAGGTCGTCACTTTCACATACTCAGAAGAAACCAGCACAATCGCGACGTCTTCAGTAGGCGTAACATCGACGACGCTTTCCTTCGCCACAATACTGTGGATCAATATCACTGCTACTAAGTCAGTGAGCTTCTACTTGGCGCTGCTTGAATCGAATCGCACCGAGCCGTATGTTCAGTTGGCCAAGGAGCTACGGAAGCTTCCTGATTTCAGCAATGCCACTGCTGTGGCGAAGATCGCGTACCTGGCACTGAATGCAACGAATCCCGAAGTGAAAGAGGCTTTCGAGCTAATGATGAAAGGTGGAACACCTGACCCAAGAGACTTCACATACACTGTCCCGAACTACAACACTGAGCTACAGGTCCTGTATTGGCTTGCGTTGCAGAACGAGTTCAAGAAAGATGATACTCTCGCACTTGCCTTGGCGATGGTGAATGGACTATGGATTACCATGGGGGATGATCAGGTTAGAGATGCAGTCATCAAGGATACCGACGGGTTATTGAGTTTCGGAAGGGAGACTGCAGAACTGCAGAACTGCAGAACGCTTCACACTCCTCTTACAATCTTGAGACTTATCCGCTGGAAGCTAAGGTCTGTTGGGCATGGACTGGAAACATCTCTCCTGTATCCGCGAAGAACCACGCACTCTATCTTTTCACCGATAAGAAGCTGGACTTGGAATCCTACAAGTGGGATACAGTCAGTGTGGATACGCTAGGACGAATGAGGACATATGCAGGCGATATGCGCTGGATCCAAACGACTACTCAACAAACTGAAACGAATATCGACAGCTATTTCTTCAATCCTGCCCACTGGATCTATACGATACGGACATCCTACCGCGGAAATATCACCGTTGAGGGTCAGACCGTTGGAAACTACCACTTGGGTAACGCCAATTTTCTTTTCGAATACTTCCTCACGAATGGAAAGGGGATCGGCGTTTCAACGGACATGACAACACTTGTTGATGCTTTTCTCAAGTCAGTCGGGATCGCTTCGACTGCTGTGTGGCAGGACTATCCGACAGGGAGCGATCACCCCTACCCAATCTTCTATGCCGCTGAGTCCAACGTCTTCTCTGCACGTGAGGGGCAGTTGGAGATCGACTGGCAGGGCATGGATACCAAGTGCGACTACTACATATTCCGACCGCCGGTGAATCAGCATGGATACCCCGGAGAAGCGAGGCGAACTCCCAATCCACTCTATGACGACGTGGTTTTCTTTGGTAACAACGCGTACAGGCTGGCACTGAGTAATGTCACGGGTAACGACTTGAAACAGCTGTTGACAAATGGTATTCCGATGACATTCATGAAACGCTTCCTGTTCTACCTATAGAGTAAACAAGACTTTTTCTCTCTCATGACGTCGCGAGGTTGGCAAAAGCTTAACTCAACTCCGACCTGAACCTATTCACTTGCTGTTCTAACTCAGAAAGGTCAGGAGTCCTTGGGATGAGCAAAGCCTCGAAACTCCTTGCGATTGTTCTGATAGCGGTCGTGGTTGCATCGGGGCTTGGATACTGGCTGTTCGTCCCAAAGACAACTAATGAACTCGTGACCTTCACAACTCAGCAAACCTCGCTCTTGACCTCGTCGGAACAAAACCAGCATGCTTCGACTATGTCGACAACGGTCACTTCGGTGTCGGAGACGACGCTATGGATTAACGTAACCGCCGCCAAGCCAGTCAGCTACTACATCTCTCTACTCAAGTCGACCCAAACCCAGCCGTATGTTCAGCTAGCGTGGGAGCTGCAATCGCTCCCTGATGCGACGAACACGACTGCCGTGGCAATGATTACCTACCTTGCTCTGAATGCAACTAATCCTGAAGTGAAGGAAGCATTTCAGCTGATGATGAAAGGAGGGACACCGGCTCCAAGCGACTTCAAGTACGCTGTACCAAACTACAATACTGAACTCCAAGTTCTGTATTGGCTTGCGAGCTCTAGTCAGTTCCACCGCGATGACACACTAGCGCTCGCGATTGCGATTGACAATGGACTCTGGATAACAATGGGAGATGAGCAAGTGAGAGATGCTGTCAAGAAAGATGCAAAGAACCTGCTCGATTTCCTCAGGGAAACTGACAACATGCAGATGATACGCGGGCACTCTCGTTTAGAAGACTATCCTCTAGAAGCAAAGATTGCGCTTGCTTGGACTGGCGGTCAATGTCCGACAATGGCGAAAGACCATGCGCTTGCCTTGTTTAAGAGCAGAAGGCTAGACATGAAATCCTACCAGTGGGATACGGTCAGCGTCGACATTCTGAAAGAGATGAGAGCGACATGGGACAGGCGGCGGTGGATAAGCCCCGATATTGACACGGCAATGGCGAATCTCGAACAGTATTTCTACTGTGGTGAATTTGGCTGTCCAAACTGGACGTACACTATGGATCTGTCCAAAGTTCCGTCCGTCGGCAGAACAGCCGTAGTCGATGGCGAGGAAGTGGGCAACTACATATTTGGCAATCTGGACTTCCAGTTCACTTACTTCTTGGACACAGGCAAGGGATATGGTGTTTCTGTTGATCAGGCAAACTTGGTGGATGCCTTTGCCAAGTCATTTGGCATTTCAACTGTAGTGGTGTGGGAAGTGCTGTCGGAGAATATCAATAGACCCATGAATCACCCTTTCGCAGTATATTACGAACCTACCGGGAAGCTATGGAAAGCTTGGTCACTCCAAGCCCAAGAGAGCCACAAAGCGCGTTTGCTTAATGAGCCAGTCAACTACTTGGTTTTTCGACCGCCAGTCTCTCAGAGCGGATACGTTCCGGAGATCAGGTACAATGTTGAGGGACCCAAATTCGACCTGAGCATCTATGTCCTAGGCGAACCATACTACGTGTTCAAGAAAGAAACTACTGTGAGTACTATGGCGCCGATCCTTAGTCAGGGATCCAATCCAATCCAAACTATACATATCTTCATGTTTCTTTTTCCCTTGTGGATTTACCTGTTCTTGAGACTTGTAAGGGAACTCGTTAGACTTGCCCTAATCTTTGCCACATATCTTTGGTCTTTCGGGATTGACGTGGGGATTCTAGTCACTAGCGTAATTGCCGCGCAGACGTCGGGCCGACACACCGCTCCTGTGTGGCCTGCGGCGGGGACCTCTGACCTCAACGGCCGCGTGATTGTGGAGCGGACCGGGGTGAAAGCGGCCGTCGAGTCCGCCGCGCTGATTCTGCTGGTGGCCGTCTCGTCCGCCAGGCTGATCGCTCCGGCCTCGGCTGTACTCGGCGTCCGCAACGCGATGAGCGCCCACTGTCAGAGAATTACAGGATAGGTGATAGGTCATTAGATTCCTCACAATTTCAGCTGCTCTTCTCACGGTTCTAATGGTCGGCTTATTTTTCCAAGCGGCGGCTGCCACGATTGGTGTCCAAAATGCGATGAGTGCTCACTACGAGCTGGATAAGAAGTCGTACGCTCCCGGAGACTCCGGGCGGATGCTGCTGGTAGTCAGCAACGAGGAGGACGCTGCAGTCGACATCTACGGGGCGAGAATGAACATCACAGGGATAGGGTTTTTCGAGACCTCCGGGCCGAACATGTCCTGCCCGGTCTGGTCCACGGACGTGTACCCGGGAGGGCACGCCTGCCTGCTCGAGAAGGGAACGCCGCTGAATGTGGCAATAGCGTTCAAGATACCTGCCGACGCACAGTCGCGCGAGTACGCGTACACTTGGGGAGTGGAGGAGGGACGCGGCCAGCTGGGCAGCGTATTGTGGCCAACGGGCTCGGGCACATTATGGGTCGTTCGGCCTGGAGAAACGCCCACGCCGATAGAACGCTCTCAAGCGGATCAGCTGAATTCAAACTTGCAGCTTCTGGCGCTGATAGGCATACCTCTGCTCGCAATCGCTTACCCGCTGGTAAAGTGGAGAAGCAAGCTGGCGGCGCGTTTCGTCGTCGCCGGAATCGTAGTCTTGATCATGTTGGGCAAAAATTCGCTTGGTCCGTTCATCCTCTTACTGATAGCTGTACTGGCATTTCTGGCCGCCATTTACAAGGTCGCCGGGTGGCTGCTTAACCGAAGGAAGCCTAGGCCTCCCGCGGGAGTGGCCGCGCTTTCGGCCGGAGCGAAAAAATTCAGAAGAGTTACGAAGTGGATAGCCGTCTCGGGACTGTTGGCGGCAGCAGGCTTCGTCGCCGCGGCCGTCTACGCCGCCGCACCAACTGGCGCCATGATCAGTCCGGTGCCAAACACGCCACTCTACGAGTACCTGACCGCGGTCTGGGTCGGATACGACGACTGCCTGCTCATAATCGTGGCCGCGCTGTCCGCTTGCTACGTCGCCGGCGGAGTGAAAGCTAAGCCGGCCAAGCCTCCGCAGTCAGGAGCTGGCACAAAATTCTGCACAGATTGTGGGGCAAGGATACCAGAATCCAATGCTTTCTGTGGGGTTTGTGGAAAGAAACGGGACTCATAGACGTCTGACACTGAAAGTATCGAGTAGTGTGAACTGTATTTCGCGCGGTCCACTGAATTGTTAATGCATTTCTCAACTTTCGCTTTCTCGGCGAGAGATTGTAGCGCATATCTGGCTGCTCCGTAGTCCAATGTGTATGACCTAATGAAAGATGTCTTGTTCGAAGTCTTGGCTGGCCAGTATTAAACAGGATCATCTGCGGTTCTGTTAAGTTGTCGGCACATGGGGCTTTGGGACAGAAGTTAGCGGTATCCTATTCTGAGTACGTTGTGTAGTGTTGCGAGGCAGCCGATGGCGGTGTTGATTCGGTCGTCTCTCCTCTGCCATACCTTCCATCCGAGAGTTCTCTTGTCGGCGGAGAAGCCGCTCTCTGACAGCTCCCTCCTATAATACTGCCTTATGTAATCGGTTGGATTGCTCATCATCCGTCTGAATATTCGCTGCCATCTCGGAGGGCCGTTTATGGTTGTGTTGCTTCGGGGAAGTATGTAGAGAACCGTTTCCTCAGGGAAGAAGTTCAACGTCGACTGGAAGCTGTAGTACTTGTCCAACCTCGCACTCTCCACCTCCACCCCCAGCCGCCTCCTAACCTCCTCCAGCAGGTTCATGGCTTTGGTGAAGGCTTCCCGTTCGGACCTGAGGCCTGAACCGTAGCTGACGTATAGGCCGCTCCGTATATCCATCAGGTTGAAGGCGTAGACGAAACCCCGCTCACCCTCCTTGCCTCCCTCCGTCCTGTAATGTTTCGATATGGTGAGGCTGTAACCCGTCCCGTCCCCTGCCACATCAACCTCCCTGAGACCTCGCCTCTTGATCGTCAATAGGAAGATGTTGTGGAGTATCAGCCTAACCAGCTCATCCGAGTAGGCTAGTTCTATCGTCTTGTAGCTTACATCCACCCCGCCGAAGGAGTGGAAGAGCATGAGCAGGCCGGACATGCGTCTGTTGCTCTGTTGGAAGAGAGATTTTAGCAGGAGGCTGGTCACCCTCTCCCTCAACCCTAGCTTCCTAGGTCTCCCATGGTGAGGGGTCTCCATGACGAGCAGCCTAGACGCTGACTCCACCAGTCCATCCAACTCCCTAGCCAGATACCTGACCCTCTCAGCGTACTCCCTCTCGTACCGGCCCCAATCGACCTCGGTCTTCCTTCCAGTCGCCTCCTCACGGTACGCCTTCATGAGGCGTTTGAACTCTGCGAGGAAGGTACGGAAGCTTCTGTTCGTCAGGCGCCCCTGCTCGGCCATAGCAGCCGTTATGTGGGGCAAGCTATTTATAGATATCTTTAGATATCTTATTTCTTGACGGCTTATGCCTAAGACCACGAGGGAGCTCGTCCTCGCCCAGAGAAAGATAGTTTTGAGGGATGAGGTGGAGACCATCTACGAGAAGATGGTGACGCCGTTCGGTACATCAGCCAAGGCGGACGTACCCAAGAAGCACATAGGAAAAAGAGTCTACGTAATAGTCCTCAAGAAATGACAACCCAACACTTTTGTCCCAAAGCCGGCACATGGCGAAGGGTGTTAACTGGCGGCACATGCGTGACTAGGTCTTTGCTACTTCTGGAACCTTGTAGAACTCTATTTTGCCCTTGCAGTTGCAGGCGTACATCACGATGCTAGCCTTTCCCTTCTTATCCGCCTTGTGGACCGGCTGACATTCACCATCATTGATTTTCGAATAGTCGCTACTGACAGTCATCCTGAGACACGCTGAAAGGTGCGCAGCGATTCTGGTTGCGGAACTGCTGCAACTGGTGCAGGTTCACAAAGAGTATTTGATGTTCCTATTCTTCTTTGGTCTCTTGCTCTTTTG
>Ga0315279_10006905_pt1 | contig 14198 bp, 9 predicted proteins | sample YL17G06_20_MG_FD_203694 | JGI IMG/M metagenome (GOLD analysis project Ga0315279, IMG submission 203694) | Sediment microbial communities from Yellowstone Lake, YNP, Wyoming, USA - YL17G06_20 | ecosystem: Environmental > Aquatic > Freshwater > Lake > Sediment | place: USA: Wyoming | collected... | reverse complement strand
CCGGCTTGACAATTGGGTCATCCGCACTTATAGTTTGAGCAGCTGGGAAAAGGAGGGCGGCCATGCCGAAAACCGAAACTTTGAGTGACGGGACCCAGATTGTCATCCGCGAACTCTTGCCCCAGGATATCGACTCTTTGATGAAATTCTTCTGCGGCCTTCCCTTCGAGGACCGCAGATATCTGCGCATCGACGTCACGAACCGGAAAACGGTCGAACAGAGGCTCAAGCTCATGGAATTCGGTTATCATCACCGCCTCATCGCGCTCCACGGAGACGAGATCATCGCTGAAAGCGCCCTGGAGCTTTCTTTCGAGGAATGGCGCCGTCACCAAGCAGAGCTCCGGCTGATCGTGGCCCGGCCGTTCCAGCGAAAAGGATTGGGCATGATCATGATGCGCGAACTCTACTGCCTTTCCCTGCGGAAGAACGTGGAGACCGTCGTCGTCTGGCTCATGAAGCCGCAGGAGGCCGCCTACAACCATGCCCGCAAGATGGGGTTCCACGACCGAACGGTGCTGCCGAGCTATGTCCGCGACCAGGATGGAGAGATGCAGGACCTGGTCATCATGAAAGGTCAGATCAAGGATTTGCTAAAGGAAATCGAAAAATTCTTTGGGGAGATCAACTGGCAGAACTGTCCTTAGAATAGATCGGATCCACAGAGATCTGGGAGCCCAAATATGATTATTCCTCTTCCGGCCTGACCCGGCCTTCCTTGATCGCTTCGGCGATGATCTTCGGCTGAAGGTGCGAGGGCACTTCCTCGTAGGTCGAGAACTCCATCAGGAACGAGCCGCGGCCGCCCGTGATCGACGTCAGCGTCGGCTCGAAGTCGAGCATTTCGGCCATGGGCACGACCGCCTTGAGGAGGCGCATATTGCCCTTCTGCTCCATGCCCTGGACCTTCCCGCGGCGTCCGTTCAAATTGCCCATGATGTCGCCCATGTACGCTTCGGGCGTATAGACTTCGACGTTCATGATCGGCTCAAGCAATGTTGGTTTGGCTTCCTTCATGGCCAATTTAAAAGCTTTCGAAGCCGCAATCTTAAAGGCAATATCGGATGAATCGACTTCGTGGTAGGATCCGTCATAGAGGATGACCTTGAAATCGACCGCAGGATATCCGGCGAGAACCCCTTTCTTCCGGGCTTCCTCCAGCCCCTTGAGGATAGAAGGAACAAAGTTCCTCGGGATCGAGCCGCCGAAGATCTTGTCCTCGAACTCGAAGTCCTTGCCGCGCGGCAGCGGTTCCATCTTGATCCAGACGTCGCCGAACTGCCCCCGTCCTCCGGTCTGTTTCTTGTGTTTGCCTTGGACGTCGGCTCTTCCCTTGATCGTCTCTTTGTAGGAGATCTTGGGCGGTTTGAGTTCCACATCGACGTTGTAGCGCTTCTTCAGCTTTTCCGTGACGATCCGGACATGAAGCTCGCCGTTGCCGGAGATGAGGAGCTGGTTTGTGTCGGGATCGCGCTCAAAACTGAGCGTCGGATCTTCTTCCATCAGGCGGTGGGAGGCTTGGGAGATCCGGTCTTCATCGGCCCGGGTCTTGGGTTCGATGGCGAACGAGATCGACGGTTCGGGGAACTTGATGGGCGGGATCTCGATCCCGGCGCCCTTGGCACAGAGCGTGTCGCCGGTCGCCGTGATTTTGAGCTTCGCCGTGGCGGCGAGATCGCCCGCTTTGGCCTGGCCGGCCGGCGTCTGTTCCTTGCCCTGGAGGAAGAACAGGCCGCCGAGCTTTTCGTCCGTTTCCTTGTTTTGATTCGTCACCGTCACGTCGGGATTGACTTTGCCGGAGAAGACTCGCATCATCGAGATGCGCCCCGTGTAGGGGTCAGAAACCGTCTTGAAGACAAGCGCTGCGAACGGAGCGTCAGAGTTCGCCTTGAGGACCTCGTCTTTGCCGTTGATCTTGCCCTGAATATCGCCCCGCTCGACAGGCGAGGGCGCGTAATGGATGATTCCATCGAGAAGAGTTTGAGCTCCGATGTTCTGCATGGCCGAGACGGCGAATACGGGAAAGAGCTGGCGGTTCATGATGGCCTTTTTTAGTCCGGACCGGACTTCCTCAGACGAAAGCTCGCCTTTATCGAGATATTTCTCCATAAGCTTCTCGTCGTTCTCGGCGATCATTTCGACGAGCTCTCTATAGCGCCTTTCAGATTCGGCCTTGAATCCGGCGGGAACAGCCTCCTCTTTGAACCTCCCGCTTTCATCTTTCTCGAAGATGAAAGCTTTCTGGTTGACCAGATCAACGACGCCCCGGAAATCCTTCTCTTCGCCGAGGGGGATCTGGACGGCGATGGCCTGCCGGCCGAAGAACTGCTGGACCGATTCGAGCGTCCGGCCGAAATGGGCGTTCTCTCTGTCCAGCTTGTTGATGATGATGATCCGGGGGAGGCCGAATTCCTCGAGCATCTCCCAGACCTTTTCCGTGCCGACCTCGACACCGGCTACGCCGCAGACGACGACCGCCGCCGCGTCCACGGCGCGCAGGCTGGCCTTTGTGTCCCAGAGGAAGTTGCTGTATCCGGGAGTATCGATGATATTGATCTTATGGTCGTTCCATTCGACGAAACACAGCGCCGAGCTGATCGAGATCTTCCGCTCGATCTCTTCCGGCTCGAAGTCTGTCACCGTGTTGCCCTTGTCCACCTTTGTCAGGCGGGTCGTGGCGCCGGTATCGAAGAGAAACGCCGCAGAGAGAGAGGTCTTTCCAGAACCGCCGTGCCCGATGAGAGCGATGTTTCTGATCTTGTCGGCCGTGTAGTCTCTCATGCTCATGCCTCCCAAGCATCTTTAATTTTGTTCAGCCTATGATTCATTTTTTAACGACAAAAAATTAAGGTATATCTTACTATAAAACCCCTTCTTATCTCAAGATAGACCGAGCCCGAAGGCCGGCCCGGTTCGGCCGCAGCCTGTATTGACAGAGCAGATGGCCTCTGATAAAAAGAGGCCTATGGCAAAACCAAGGGAACTCCGCGTTATTGCCATTCTCTTTTTGCTCCTCGCGGTCGGAGGTTTTTTCCGTTTCTATAACCTCGGACGCGTCATCCTCTGGGGCGATGATCCCATCAACCATGTCCGGATGGCGTACCAACCCCTCTGGTTCGTTCTGACCCACAATAACCAAACCGCCCTGTCCACTCTCCTGGCCCATTTCCTTCTGGCTCTCGGGCCGGTCGAATTCATGGCCCGACTCGGATCGGCTGTTTTCGGCGTTTTGACCATTTTTGTGATGTTCGCCCTGGGGAAAAGATTCTTTTCCCGGACCGAAGGCCTGATCGCAGCGGCCTTTGTCGCCGTGTCCCCCTTCCTCATCCAATTCTCCCAATATAGCCGGGCTTACGCATTGTTTACCCTCCTTTCCCTCCTGTCCCTCTATTTCTTTTATAAAGTCTTTCAAACTCATCACAAGCGCGATTGGGCGCTCTTCAGTCTTTTTATCGCGCTGGCCATATATAACCATCTTTTGGCCCTCCTGATTTTGCCCGCCTATGCCGTCTTCCTCGGGATCTTTTGGCTGAGAAATCGGATCAACAAGGAAAGATCAAGCTCGGGCTTCTTAAAATATCTCCCCATCAGAAATTTCATTCTTTGGACCTCGGCCGCCCTGGCCGTCAACCTTCTTTTGTACGCCCTCAATCCTGATGTCCGCGATTTCCTTCTCGGCTCTCTCCAAAGGGCCATCCTGCGGCCACCGGATTCCAAAGTCTCGTTTCTCTTGATCGACAGCATCCTCAGGGTTCAAATCGGATCTCCGAGACCCGCGATATACTATTTGACGCTGGTTCTGGTCCTCATCGGAGCCGTCGCTTCTTGGAAAAAATATCCCCGCCAAACACTGCTCTCCCTCCTTTATATAGCTGTTCCCTATGTGATTTTTATCGCTATCAAGCCACGGGAATCGAACTATTACTCGGCCTACCGCTTTTTCATATTCATTCTGCCCGTCATTTTTCTCCTGGCAGCCCAGGGAATCACCGCCCTGGGCAGACTGGCATCCTCCTTAGCCCCGGCCAAACCGGCCGGGAAAATGTCTCCACGCTTCGGAAAAGCCACGGCCGTGGTCTTGACGATCTTCATAGCGGGCGGATATTTCTCGAACTTCTACGGCTACTATGCGCTTTTCTGGCGCCTTGGATCTTACCACCTCGAGAAAGGTGTCGCCGAATATCTGGAAAAAAATGTCAAAAGCGACGCAATGATCTACTTCGACGAGTTCCCTCTCGCGACGTCCACGATGATGGTCAATCCTCTCACCAAAGACCTCAGGTTCGATGAGGCTTCATGGCTGGTCCGCGATCACTTGAGTCCGCGGCCCGGCCGAAACGATCTTCTTTTCTTTTCTCTCGGCTGGGAAGAATTCAAAACGTTCATCAGCGGGCGTGATGTTGATCTCTGGGCCGTCTTGGAAATGGACATTCCCAGCCGCGACCGCCTTCGACAAGAGCTCCACCGCTACCCGGATATCCAGGCTGCGTTTCCGAACGGTCAGGTCGTTCTCCATTTCCATCGCCCCGGCGAATCCGCTGTCGAAAAACTTCTCAAAATGACGGAGATTCTGCTGGCCCTTCCTGTGGATCAAGCCCGGCACAAGATCTATCACCTTCTTGCGGCAAAGGCCAAGCTGATGATTCGAGAGGCTGAGGATGGCTACCGGGAGCTCGACGCTTTCCGGGAACTCCAACGGAGTCCGTCCGAAACGCTCATCTCGCCAAGGGACCTAACCTATCGCCTCCTTGATTCTCTCTTGGGCGTCAACGATGCCTTGCTTCTAAGACTCTACCAAGAACGGCTTTTTTTCGAGATCCGCTTTCTTCTTTTCTTTCACGGGAATAAATTCCTGGGTGAAGGCAAACCGGACAAGGCCTCGACGGCCTTCCTGGAATGTCTCAAATGGGGAAACGACAGGAAAGCGGATGTTTTGGATAAGGCTCCCCTGCTCGTGGACCAATTCTTGAGACAAGGCCGGACCGCCGAAGCGGCCGATCTCTGCCAAAAATTCCTTGAGATCGACCCCGGACGATATGCCCTTCATATCACGCTGGCTGAAATCTGGGCCAAAGAAGGAAAGATTGATCAGGCCCAGATCGAGTATCTTAAAGCTTTCGAGCCGGCCGTCCTCTCTCCGGCCTTCGCCCGAGAGATCGGCCGGGAGGCTGAATCAGCCGTCATCTGGGAACGCGATGGCGAATGGCGTCTTGTTTTTCGGGCCCAAGAAAAAGCTGTCATGAAAGGCTTCGTGATTTCTGAGAAGGCTATTCGCGACGTCAAAAAATTGAACTTCCGCGAAAACGATAATTTAAAGGTCCGGGAAACAAAGCTGTCGTTTACGGTCAATCCGGAACTCGGAGCGGTAAAAACGATCTTCTTTAGGACACCCCGCTCCTCGGCATTGACCATCGATCTGACGATCAATGGAAGGCAGGATCCCCAAAAAATCATCATTTTGCCCGGCGAGAAGCGGCCCGCTCAGATTCCTTTCTCGCTCAAGTCCGGCACAAGAAGCTAATTCAAAGGCAATAAATAAAGTGACAATGTATGGGCGGCGCTTAGGCCGCCCTTAAGTCCCCGTAGCGGAGGGGGGCCCCGTCGTCTTTTCCGACGGGGGGAACCGACGGGACTGGTTCCCCGGGGCCCGGGGGCTGCGGGCGGCCTAAGCGCCGCCCGAACGGGGATGTCGTTTTAATTAATGCGTTAATACTAGGCCAAGTCCAAAGAATCCATGATCCCCTGCAACTCTTCAGGCAGAGGTGAAGTGAAATCGTGCCTAAGGCCTGTGACAGGGTGGCAGAAGGAAAGAACGTGGGCATGCAGGAAAAGACGCGAAAACTCATATTTCGATTTAGGGATTGATCCATAACGCCTATCCCCGGCCAGGGGATGCCCGGCCGCCGACAAATGGACGCGGATCTGGTGTGTCCGCCCCGTCACGGGCCTGATTTCGAGGAAACTGAAATGCTTATATTCCTTTTGGACGCGATATTCCGTGACCGCCGATCTCGGTTTGCGCGTCTTGATGGACATTCGCTGGCCGTGCTTTACATGCCGCCCGATCGGCCAGTCAAACCGGCCTTCGGCTTTGGGCAGGCGTCCCCAAACCAGCGCCAGATAGACCTTCATGATTTCCCTGGCTTTGAACTGCCGCTGCAGATCGTCATAGGCTTTCAAGCTTCGGGCGACGACCATCACGCCGGACGTCTCTTTGTCCAGCCTGTGAACGATTCCCGGCCGGTCGATGTCTCCAAGCCCCCGAATGTCGGGAAAATGATAGACAAGCGCATTCACAAGCGTGCCTTTTCGCGCACCCGCACCGGGATGGACGATCATGCCCGACGGCTTGTCTATGATAAGGATATGGTCATCGCCGAAAAGAATCTTGAGAGGGATGTCCTCGGGAAGGATCTCCGCTGCCTCCGGAATTTCAACTTCGATCTCGATGCGGTCCCCTTCTCTGAGTTTGTAGCTCGACTTCTTCGCCTCGCCGTTCACTGCGACCTGTCCTTTATCGATAAATCTTTGACATTGAGAGCGGGTGTAATCCTGGATCTGACGGGACAAATAGACGTCGAGGCGCTCGTTGGCTCCGGATTCCGGCGTGATTTGAAACTCTCTTTTAGGCACTTTTCTGTTTTTTGAAGATCATGTAGAGGATACTGCCGGCGACCAAGCCCAGGATGCAGAAGAACTGGGGATAGGAAACGGTAAGCCACGGCGAGGACCCTTTGAAGAGAAACGCTTTCTCGGGATGATCGCCCCGAAAGAATTCGGTGAAGTAGCGGATGATCGAATAATTGATGATATAAAGGGGAAAAACTTGTCCGTCGAACGTCTTTTTTCGGAGAATGAAAAATAAGATCACAAAATTCAAAAAGTTCAGCGCCGCCTCATAGAGCTGGACCGGATGAAGCGCTCTGTTCAGGGGGATTCCGGTCAGGTTATGAGCGTAATCGCTGTGAAACGCCGCCCCCCACGGCAGAGCGCATTCTTTTCCGTAACAGCAGCCGGCCATGAAACAGCCGATCCGGCCGAATCCGTGCCCCAGCGCCAGCGCCGGAGCCGCAATGTCCGCCACTTTCCATGTCGGAATGCGCTTGCGGTGAAAATACCAAAGGGCAAAAACGATGCCGAACGCCAGCCCTCCTTGAAAGACGCCGCCCGACCGCACCACCCAGAACAGCTCTTTGGGATTTTGGATGTAGTAGGAGAAGCTCCCTGCGAGAAGGATCAGCTTGGCCCCGACGAGCGAGACGATCATAATATAAAATGCGGCGTCGAGAAGCCGGGCCGCATCGAGCTCCTGCTTTTTGGCCTGCCGATAAAGGAACCAGAGGGCGAAGGCGACGCCGACCGCCATAAAAAAGCCGTAGGAATGGAGCGTCAGCGGGCCGAACTTGATGAGGATGGGATGCATCAGGATCTCCTCATTAAAATAATGACAACAAGGAGGAGCGCTCCGATGGAGATGCAGGAATCGGCCACGTTGAACGTCGGCCAGTAGAAGCTCTTGACGTGAACTTCAACGAAATCAATGACATAGCCGCGGACGACCCGGTCGATGAGATTGCCGACCGCACCGGCCAGGATGAGCGTCAGGATGATCTTCATCGGCTTTTGCGAGGGGGGCGTTTTGAAGAAATAGAAAATGACCATGCCCAAGGCCAGAAGCGAGGCGGCGGTCAGGAGAATGGTGATCAGCAGGCTGCCCGTTTGAGAGAATATCCCGAAGATCGCGCCCTTGTTGTGGATATGAGAGAAAGCGAAGAAGCCGGGGATGACCGGCACCGAGCCGTAAAACGGAATGGTCGCGGCGATGATAGCCTTTGTGATCTGGTCGATCGCAAGCAGGACGAGAACCAGGATGAAAAAGGGCATGTTACGCTTCATCGGTTCATTTCTTTGAGGACATCTTCGCAACGTTTGCAGAAATCCGGGTGAGAGGTGCTCGTCCCAACGGTCGTCGAGTAATTCCAGCATCTCTGGCATTTATTTCCAGGGGCTTTGGCCACGGCGATGTGGAGTTCTTCGCCGGCGGCCGCGTCCACGACGACATTCGAGACGATGAACAGCGCACCCAAGTCACCCTTATATTTTTGAATAAGGGGCATCAACGGCGCCGGCACGTTCAACGCTACCCGGGCTTCGAGTGAATTCCCGATGAGTTTCTGCTCCCGCGCCGCTTCCAATTCCTTGAGGACTTTTTCCCGCAATCCGACGAGCCCTTCCCACTCTTTTAGAGCCTCGGCGTCCAGCCACAGCTCTTTGAAAGAAGGGAACAGCTCGAGATGGATCGATTCCGCTTTTCCTTTATAGGCCGGCATGGATTCCCAGGCTTCTTCGGTCGTGAACGGCAAGATGGGCGCCATCAAGGTCAGGGTATCCCTCAGGATGCGGAAAAGGGCCGTTTGAGCGGAGCGCCGCAGTCTCGAATTCTTACCCGAGCAGTACAGCCGGTCCTTCAGGATATCGAGATAAAACGCGCTCATTTCGACAGTGAAGAAATTATAGATCGCGTGGAACACCGGGTGGTATTCGTATTCGTCATATCCTTTGAGGACCTTCCGTCCGATGTCGGCGTTTTTCTCCAAAGCCCATTTGTCGAGCCTCTCCATGTCGGCCGCAGCCACCGAATCCTTATCTGGAGAAAAATCATAGAGATTGCCGAGGATGAAGCGCCACGTGTTCCGGATCTTTCGGTAAGCCTCGACCAGCCTCCGCTGGATCTCTTTGCCGAACGGCGCATCCTCTTTGTAATTGAGCATCGCGATCCATAGCCGGAGGACTTCTGCGCCGTCCTGTTGGATGATCTCCCGGGGCTCGATGAAGTTGCCCGCGGACTTGGACATAGCCCTTCCCTGCTCGTCCAGGACGAACCCGTGGGTGATGCAGGTTTTGAAAGGCGAACCGTTCTTGGCCGCGACGCCGACGACAAGCGAGCTGTTGAACCAGCCGCGGTGTTGATCGTGGCCTTCGATATAGACGTCGGACGGCCAGGGCAGGTCCGGCCTTTTGCCCAGGACATTATGGCTGGCCCCGGATTCGAACCAGACATCGAGGATGTTTCGTTCCTTCTCGAAGCGCGACAACCCGCATTTCCGGCATTGCGCGCCAGCCGGGACAAGCGCCTCGGCGCTCTTGATGAACCAGGCATTGGATCCTTCTTTCTCAAAGATATCGGCGATATGGCGGGAGGTTGTCTCGTCGGCCAGGATCTCGCCGCAATCGCGGCAATAAAACGCCGGGATGGGAACGCCCCAGGAGCGCTGGCGCGAAATGCACCAGTCAGGACGGTTCTCCATCATGGTCGTGATCCGCTCCTCGGCCCAGGCCGGGATCCAGCGGATCCGTTTGATCTCATCGAGCGTCCTTTTTCTCAAATCTCCTTTATCCATGGAGATGAACCATTGGGCCGTCGCACGGAAAATGACTGGGCTCTTACATCGCCAGCAGTGGGGATAAGAATGGGAGATCTCGACTTCCTTGATGAGCGTCCCGTCTTTCCGCATATCATCGTTGATGAGTTTGTTGGCCTTGAAAACATTGATGCCGGCGTATTTTGCGACGCCGGGCATGAACTTCCCCTCATCGTCCACCGGCGTGTAGATATCCAAGCCATAGGCTATGCCGGTGAGGTAGTCCTCGTAGCCGTGTCCGGGCGCGGTGTGGACACAGCCTGTGCCGTCATCCAGGGTGACATAATCGGCCAGGACAAAGAGCGATTCGCGGTCGATCCAGGGGTGGCGCGCCTTCAATCCCTCAAGGTCTTTGCCCCTGATCGTTGCCAGGATCTTGGGGTCTTTCAGACCGAAGATTTCAACGAGGACCGGGACCAAACGTTTAGCCGTGAGATAAACCTCATCCCCGGCTTCGAACGCCGCATATTCATATTCCGGATGAAAAGCGATGGCCAGGTTCGCCGGGAGGGTCCAAGGCGTGGTCGTCCAGATGATGACAGAAGCCTTTTTTCCTTTTAAGGCCGGATATTTCGATGAGAGGTCGGAAATCAGAGGGAATTTGACATAGATGGAAGGCGAGGTCTTGTCCTTGTAAACGATCTCGGCCTCAGCCAGGGCCGTCTTGCACTGGGCGCACCAATGGACCGGCCGTTTTCCTTTAAAAACGTTCCCGGAGGCGAAAAACACCGCTAAATAACGGAGGACCTCGGCTTCATACTCGGGGTCCATCGTCAGGTAGGACTTATCCCATTCGCCGAAAACTCCGAGGCGGATGAATTCATCCCGCTGAATGTCGATGTATTTCAGCGCGTATTTCCTGCATTCCTCGCGGATCTGGATGATGGACATCTCGTTTTTCTTTTCGCCCAGGAGCTTGTCCACGTGAATCTCGATCGGCAGGCCGTGGCAGTCCCAGCCGGGGAGATAGGGCGCGAGAAAGCCCTGCATTGTCCGCGACTTGACGATAAAATCCTTGAGGATCTTGTTCATGGCCGTGCCCAGGTGGATGTTGCCGTTGGCGTAGGGCGGGCCGTCATGCAGGACAAACGTCGGGCAATTTTTTCTTGCGGCCAGGATTTTCTTATAGAGGCCGCCGTCCTTCCATTTCTTGAGGATCTCGGGCTCTTTTTGGGCGAGCTTTGCCTTCATCGAAAAAGTCGTCTGGGGCAGGTTGAGCGTCTTTTTCACGTCGGTCGGATTGGCCATGGTAAACTCCACTAAAGATCGGGAGTACACCTGCATCTGTGTACCCGAATTCTGCCAAATGCTTATTATAAAACAACTTATTTTATCTCTTCACCCTAAAATGTCAATAAAAAGGCTTGGGGTCGTGCGCTGACAATGAGTCCCCCCCCCTGGAAAAAAATAAATGGAATTGCTAAACTATCGCCATCGAAAGGAGCGTCGATGAGAAAAATCGAGATCTTAACCCTTATTCTTGTATTAACCGCGGGCGCGGCATCGGCGGCCGTTTCGATCAAGGTCACGGGAGGGATGACTTATTTCTTAGGGAACGACTATAACAAAGGCATCCAGGGCATATACGATTATTGTAACGACAACTTCAATGACGTGGTGGGGAAATATAAACCGCTCCACATGGGGATGGGACTCGGGGCTGAGATCGTCGTCTCGCTCGACCCCCATTTCGGCCTTGGCCTTGGAGCCGGGTTCTTCCGGGCCAGCCGCCAAAACGAGATTGGCCTCGAATGGCTGAACATCTCGGTCAAGCAAGCCTACAAACCCAGTCTCAGAGTCATTCCGCTCATCCTTAACCTTCACTATTTTATCCCGCTTCGGAGGGCTCTTCGCCTCGACGTCTTTGCCGGGGCCGGCTATTATATGACCCACTTCGATCATGATTCTACTCTTGAGACAGACTTCTTTTCCTACGAGCAGTCCCAGGAATTCCGGTCGAAAGCCAATACATTCGGTCTTCAGGGAGGGATCGGCCTGGAACTCCATCTGAATTCCCATTTCGCTTTCGTCGTCCAGGCCGAAGGGAGGTATGCCAGGATCACCAGCCTCAAAGGCGATCTAGTTGAAGACGAAAGCTGGTTTCTAGGAAAAAGTCATAACGAGGAAAGGGACGCTTACCTCTGGTACCTGGAAAGAAATGATTCTGGGCATATCTATTCTCAGGTCCTTTTCGCCAAAAATCAGCCGTCTAGCGCCGAGGTCACAAATGTCCGCAAGGGCGAGTTGAACTTGTCTGGAGTGACGGGGACGGCAGGCCTGAAGATTATGTTTTAATTTTTTCAATCCTTCAGATAGTGGGCGCCCCGGCTTATGGGGTTGGCCAGGGCGGCATGGGTGATCATCAGAGCGACCTGGATGCCGTGCTTGAGGCCGACAATCGTGGTATCCATCACGGCTTCTTTATAGAACTTTTCGATCCGGTGCCGCAGATAATCCAGATCGGCTCTGGCCCTCTCGAGTCTTTTCCGCGTCCGGATGATGCCCGCGTAATTCCACATCGTCGTGCGGATCGTCAGCCAGTCCTGGTTGATCAGGGCCGGGTCGATCGCCTCTTCCCTCTCGGGATAGTACCATTCATGGATCCTGGATTCCCGGTAAGGAACGCCGGGGTCAAAATGTTCGGCAATGTGGCGCGCTGCTCGCGTCCCCCAGACCAGGCCTTCAAGCAACGACGTCGAGGCAAGGCGGTTGGCGCCATGAAGCCCGGTGCACGAGACTTCGCCGACAGCATATAAGCCCTTGAGCGACGTCTTGCCCCACCCGTCGACGAGCACCCCGCCGCAGCAGTAATGCGCCGCTGGTACGACGGGAATCGGCTCCTTGGTAATATCGATACCGTATTGGAGACAGGTCCTGGAGATATTGGGGAACCGCTTTTTGATGTCCACCTTTGCGTAAGATGCCAGGTCAAGCAGCACGTAGTCTGAATTGCTGTTGACCATCTCTTCATAGATGGCCCGGGTGACCTCGTCGCGAGGCGCAAGGTCCTTTTTGGGGCTGTATTTTTCCATGAACGTTCGACCTTTGCTGGTCTTGAGCCGCGCCCCTTCTCCACGCACCGTCTCCGAGATTAAGAAGCTGTCAGCGTCCCGGTGATAGAGCGATGTTGGGTGAAACTGGATATATTCCATGTTGACGATGCGGGCTCCCGCTCCGTGGGCCATGGCATAACCGGCGCCGATGGCATCGCGGGGGTTCGACGTATGCAAATAGACCGCTCCGCATCCTCCCGTCGCCAGGACGGTCCGGGCGGCAAATATTGTCTCTACCTTATTCTTTTTATTATCAAGAACATAGGCGCCGATACACTGCGGCTCTTTATAATAGGCGATCGGGTCCTTCGAATGGTGGGGAACTGTCAGAAGGTCCACGGCGGTGTGTTCGGCAAGCAAAGTGATATTCGGTTGCTTTTTCAGGGCATCAATAAATTTTTCTTCGATGGTTTTTCCTGTCGCGTCCAGGACATGAAGAATGCGGCGCCGGGAATGGCCGGCCTCCTGAGCATAATCCAGGGCGGCGGGAGAGCTCCGGGTGAACGGGATTTTCAGTTCGCCGATCAAGATCTTATCGACGAGCGGTTTGCTTTCTCGGACCAGAAGATCCACGGCCTCGGGGTTGTTGATGCCATCGCCGGTTTTTATGATGTCTTCTCTCAGCACCCTGGGGTTGTCGTCCGGACCGAGCGAAACGATGCCTCCCTGAGCCCAGTAGGTGTTGGCTCCCTCAAGGGCGGCGCTCTTCGTGATGACGACGACGCGCAGGCCTTGTTTGGCGGCTTCCAGGGCCGCGCTCGCGCCGCCGATCCCGCAGCCGATGACCAGGACATCCGTTTTGAGGCGTTTAGAGCTCATCGCTTGACCTTCCTTCGACGGATCTCGAGCTCGGCCCGGTTGATAGGTTGGAACAGAACACCCAAAAACTCGAGGCTGAGATCGACCGAACTATAAGAATGGGTGAGTTTTCCCACAGAAATGTAATCGACGCCGAGCTTGGCGATCTTCCGGACATTATCCAGGTCGACATTGCCCGAGACTTCGATCTTCAAGCGCCCATCCACCCAATCCACGATCTTTTTCATTTGCGCGAGCGGCATGTTATCGAGCATGATCCAGTCCGCGCCGCTTTGGACGGCGTCTTTAGCCTGGCCGTAATTCGTGACTTCGACCTCGATCACTACGCCGCGCTCGGCTTTTTTCCTGGCTCGGCGGACGGCCTCTTTGATGTCTTCGCAAACCATGAGATGGTTGTCCTTGATCAGGACCATCGAGGACAGATCCATGCGGTGGTTCTCGCCGCCGCCCATCTTAACGGCGTATTTTTCCAGGGCCCGAAGGCCGGGCGTCGTTTTACGCGTATCCAGAATTTTGGCTTTGGTCCCGGCGACCGCGTCCACGAATTTCCGCGTCGTCGTGGCGATGCCGGACAGCCGCTGAAGGAAATTGAGCGCCGTCCGCTCTCCTTTCAACAAAACAACGGCTCTTCCCTCGATCTCTGCTAGAATATCGCCCGGCTTGAATGCCTGTCCGTCGCTCGAAAGTCTGTTGAACGACGTCCCGGGATCGATCTTCTGAAAGACACGGCCGGCCACATCGATTCCGGCAAGAATCCCTTCTTGCTTGGCGACCAAGAGCGCCCGAGAAAGTGTTTTCGAGGGGACAACGCTTTCCGATGTGATATCGCCGCGCGGCATGTCTTCCTTGAGGGCCGCGGCGATGAGGGCCTCAATCTCTTTTGTTATCATTGCGAAAATTATAG
>Ga0315279_10006904_pt1 | contig 14200 bp, 14 predicted proteins | sample YL17G06_20_MG_FD_203694 | JGI IMG/M metagenome (GOLD analysis project Ga0315279, IMG submission 203694) | Sediment microbial communities from Yellowstone Lake, YNP, Wyoming, USA - YL17G06_20 | ecosystem: Environmental > Aquatic > Freshwater > Lake > Sediment | place: USA: Wyoming | collected... | reverse complement strand
AGGTTCTGCGCGTTCGCGCACACATGGGACTCTGCCTCTGCGACGTTCGCACGTAGCTTGTGTTTCGAGGCTGCTTTCTGTAGTTCGAAGGATGTGACGCCAGGGCCGATGGTCGCGGTGAAGGCGGCAGGGTCGATCTGGATGTCCTTCATCCGCCATAGGTCGATGATGATGCCTTGTTCGATGGAAACGGCATCAGAGAGCAGCGTGTTCATGGTCACGCTGAAGAAGGTCCCGTTGCCTCGTGGGAGGTACGGGATCTTGTGAGTATTGGCAAGCTTCACGATCGCGACGATCTCCTCGGTGGTCCGCGGCATCGCGATGTAGAATGCGGCATTGGTTTTCGGCCGCATAATCGAGCGGTTGTAGGAGACAATGATGTTCGGGTCGTTGGTCGCCCATTCCTTTCCGACGATCGCGCGCAGATCCTTGAGAATCTGATCTTCAGGGACATGTTTCAGATCGCTTGGTTTGAGGGTGGACGCATAGTCCTTTAATGCCTGGGCGACCTTCATCGGTCGGAGTTGTGTAATGAAATGACATTGCCGGTCGCAAAACCCGCATAGCGAACATGTCTTGACGATATCAAGGAGCGCCTCTGTCGGTTGGACAGTATGCTCCGCGAGCGCCCGCGCAAGCTCCACGCGCCCCTCAGGCCAGTACGCGAGAAACCCGTGGTTTTTCCCTGCCGGGCATACCCCGGTATCAAGGTAGTCGATCCTGCACATGCCGCAATGCGCTTCCTTCTTCGTTGCTTCTAAAACGTCTGCTAGTTTCATGAGTATCTCCTAGAATCAGTGGTGATTCGTTTTCGATAACAGGCACTCTTCTTAAAGGTTTGCACTGATATAAGCAGCAATGCTATTGATTTTTCAGCGCATTCTGCATTGATAATTGAGGGTAGGAAGAGTTTGCAAGAAAGAAATTAACATTTCACCTTATCGTCATGTACAAAAGCTACGGTACCACTCTGCATTGATCTTCTTTACTCTAGAATGTTTTCTCACTCAAACCTACTAGAATAGCAGAACCGAAATAGGATTTCTCACTCCCGTCTTCGTTCAGCCAGACCTTGATGCCGCAGAATCCCCAGATGGCTTGGTAGGTGACGATCATCAGATCGTAAGGGAATACTCCTGGCAGGTTCCCACGAAGTTCACCACTCCAGTTCTTGTCTCCGAGGAGCCCCAGGGAATGCACCCAACCGGGAGCGTACCAGACGTTACTTGGTCCACCGTAATAAAAGCCGATGCCAAAGATGTCACCGACCGCGATGGGTGTGATATCCGCCCGATAGGCAAGAGCAACCCCCAGGGAAAACGTCATCAAACCCACCCCACCGAACAACAATCCAAGAAGTAGGAGAACAGGGCTGCTAAGAGAGCGAGGAGGGGGATAATATGGCTGGCTGAGGAATATGCAGAGTATGCCGATGAAAAGCAAGATGGCTCCACCGGCTTGTAACCAGTTTGTGAACTGGTGGCCTGTGTAGGTGTACCCTGTATGTCCTGAAACGAGGCATAAGGCGTTCTTATTAATTAAGTATTGAGAGAGGGCGTTCCGCTGGTCGTGTGGTCCTGCTCGATACCAGTAGGTGACTAGTCGCTGCGCCTGCGCAAGGGTGAGGTCTCCGAAGACGCCGTACTGGTAGAGTTGAGAGACCGTCGAAGTGTACACCCGGTATTGATCTTCGTTGCTTGTTGCGTTCTTTAATCGTCCGTTGACGCCGTCAAGTATCTCTTGGACTTTCTGGGCATCCGTCTCGGATAGTGTCACGGTCGTACTCTTACTGCCCTCTGGGCTGGTAAGTTCGACGGTCAAGTGACGCTGGGTGTTCGCTGCTAGGATTGAGGGGCTGAGCACCGCGCCTAGGAGCACGCCTGCAAGGATAATTCCAATACTCCATTTCTTCATGGTCTTTACCTCTTGTTATCCTCCTTGTATAGTATCTAGATAGGGATTCTTAGCTGGTGAGAAATCACAGTTCACCCAAGGGATTCCAACATCCACGAAGAGACTGGGATCCATTTTACCGACGATGATTTTTGGACCAGGCAGTACCTGGTTCCAGAAGTTCGCATGCCATTTCGTGATTTGAGGGAACAGCATGAAGGGGAGCATCACCCGCTGCATGAGGTAATACGAGAACGTCGCATCCTTTAGATTGTTGATGAAGGTGTTTTCCTCAACAACGCATTGCATCGCAAGTATGAGGGTAAGTCCGATGTGGTTCTGGGTGATGTTGTTATTTTGGATGTCGGTGGAGTATCCATACACCGTTATGCCATTCTTTGATCGTGAGATATGATTACCTGTGAATGTGCAATGGTCACCATAAGAGATGATGCCGTTGGCTGAATTATTATCGATGACGTTCGAGCGTAGGACGTTGTGGTCTGAGTCATATTCTTCCATGCGGACCCCGTTGACGCCATTGTCGATGATCGAGTTGTTGATAATTGTCGTGTACGTGTCATAATCTTGGAAGTAGATGCCGTCGTTGATGTTGTTCCTAATAATGTTGTTCGAAATCATGTTGTTGTCTGAGGCCCAGGCGAAGACGCCATAGTAATTGTACTAGCATGATGTTTCCCTCGATGATGTTCCCATTGGAGTCGTGTCCGAAGTTCTTGATGCCAACGCCAGCATCATTGTACTCGGCAGTGCCGCTGTTCTGCATGGTGAAGCCGGTGACATGCACGTTTCCTGAGGCGAGGAAGACGCAGACGCTGCTGTGGTTCGCGTCGATGATGGTTGTCTCCCTGTCTTCTCCTATCAAGGATATTGTTCTGTTCACCCAGACGTGCTCGTAGTACATACCGGAAAACACATAGACGGTATCGCTATCCTTAGAGTGATTGATGCCGTCCTGGATTCTCTGAAATGGATGCTCGAGAGAACCGTCCCATGGCCCCAGCGTGTTGTTATCATCGACATAAATTATTTCGTTCATAGCGTGAGAAAGTACATGGTCGACAGGATTAAGATTCTTCGAGGGAAATGAAGAAACTGAAGATGAATTTGAGAGAGTTAGCACGCAAAGCACGACAAAACTCAAAGCAAATCTTTTCTTAAATAGAATATTTTTTCGTATTGGATTCCTCCTCTTGCTAAATGAAATATGATTCGAGGGTATATACATGATTTGAAAGGATCGTCGCTAGGTTGTATGGTCATGATCAGGATAAACGTACTGCAAAACCGTAATCCACACAGTGTCTGAAGCAGTACGACCCTGGGAGTCAGCAACCGTCAGCGTCGCCCAATAGTTACCGGTTGACCCAAACACCATGGTCGGGGCACGATCCGAGGACTCGTACATGCTCTCGGTTTTGGCAAGATGAGTGAGATACAGCGAGATGCCAGCGAACGAAAGAAAAGGATTTATGAAGAAAAGCAACAGGAACATAATCAGAACTGACACACGGGGTTCACGATAGTTTGCCTGAGGTATGATTGGTTGCGATGTCGGACCGAACGTCCAACTGTACGAGACGATGCTCGAGTCATTTTCTGGGTTTCCATAGAAATGAACGACAAGCGGCGAATATCCCACGAGAGGACCGGCCTTAATCCCTGCGATGAGCTGGTTTTCTGTCTCATTCGTACCACCTTGATTTCCCTGAGAATTGTTTGAATTCAGACCGGTTGATGCAAGATCTGTTATTGATGCAGCATAGAACACGGGGGTGATCCCTAAATCGAAGTCATTCCCCTGATCTTGCAATCGTTTCAAGAGTCTGATTTCTCCGACCCTCACAGAGACTCTGACAGTGAATTGTTTGTTCACCCAGGTGTCATCATCATAGGTATCCCGCACCTGGAACGAAACCTCTGAAAGGTTCGGAGCATAGAGGGTCAATGGTTTGAAACCCTCGGTTTTCAAACGGACGATGATGTCAACATGCCCCTGTTTTGTCCTAGGTGCGCTTTTCGCAGAGTCCTGCACGGTTAACCCGTCCGGGCTTGTGATCTGAAGGACGAGCGTATCCAGGCCGCAGCGGTTCAGGATCGTTGCCTTATCGTCTGTCCAGTTGAGAGTGAAGCGAATTTCTTTCAGGTTTGGCTGGCCAAAGGAAAAGGTGTTGACATAATCTGAGTCCGTACCAGCGAATCCCTTCATATGTGATGTTTCCACCGAGGTGGTTTTCCAAGTTACCTCGTACGCATGGTTCATACCGAGTGTGTCGTTAGACGGAGGACTATTCCTTTGTGAGCTGTATAAATAAAATCCAATTCCTGTCCCTAGAAGTAGAAACACGGAAACGATGCTGAACAGTACATGATCTTTCCTCATATTCCTCCGACAGGAAAAACTATTAGGGACCATATATAAAAACCTTCTGTTATTAAAATCACAAAAGCATGGTTTTTTAGAAGAAAAAAAAGATAAAGGAACCGACTTTTCTCGACATATGGCTCACGTGTTCCATGGATCGTTGAAGCGTTTGGATGACCCTGAACGACGAAGGATTCTTCCAGCGCGAGAGCTGCTAGAACAGATGGGTATCAAGCAGGGTGATACTGTCCTTGATTTCGGCGCTGGTATCGGGTATTTCAGCATCCCGGCACTCGATGTTGTCGGAGAATCAGGGGAGGTGATCGCAATCGATCTCTCTAAACGCATGCTCAAGGAGTTAAAAAGACGCGCGGGAGAACGACCGAACCTGGTGATTTCACAAGCAAACGACCTTGGGACGTACACCGCGGACGTCATCCTCCTTGTCACCGTCCTTCATGAGGTCGACGACCCAAAGGAATTCCTTGAATCCTGCTTTACGCACCTGAATACCGGCGGCCGCATCTTCGTCATCGACTGGCAAAAAAAAGAAACACCTCACGGTCCACCAATGAGTGTTCGAATCGCAAAGACCGAGGTACTTTCAATGACCCAGCATCCCCATCGAGAGCACCCGATCCACGAGTACTTCTATTTCCTTGAGTTCTGGTGAACAACACCTCTGTCAGCCCAAAAGGTCTTTGTACCGCCTCAGGTATCCCAGAAACGTGGAAAAAGATTTGGCGGACGAGGTCAAGGAGCTTACCAAACGCATCAGCGAGTTGGAAAAGATGCTCTCGATTCTTTTAAAACCGCTCAGTGACGCGCAAAAGACCACGCAGAACTACCTGAAGCTTGCAGGCCTTCTCCTCGACCATGGCGGCCTCACCCCTGAGGTGATCCTCCCTGAGCTCAAAGACCCTATTTCGAAGGATATCGTCCGCGTGCTTCTGGAGCGGCCTGAGCAGAACATCTCCCAGATCACGGATCTTGTCAAAAGCAAACGTGGTACCGCATCACGCCGCATCATCAGGGAGAAACTTTCAGACCTTGAAGCAAAGCATATCATCCAGAAACAGCAGCGTGGCTCCCGGTACGTCTACAGCCTCACCGCCGAGGTGATCAAAAAATGGACACAACTGCTCGGTCTTTCTAAATAGCGTGACCAGCATAGAGGGTATCAATTAAAAAAAATTGGAGGTCGAAATAAATGAACAACCATGAAGGAATGCCTGACGCAGAAAAAATAAAAGAAATACTGGACGTCGTCGCTGAGAAGGTCCCAGGTCTGCTGCGGCAGCTTAGCGAACTTCTGTACAGCGCGAAGAGCGCGAAACAGTACGCGGAGGCGGCAGCGACGTTCTACAAGGAACTCAAGGGCGCGGGGATGACGGACCAGCAGGCGTTCGAGCTCACACGGCAGTACATGTCGACGCTGAACCTTGGGAACGTCATGGGACGGTTCCGACAGCAAGGGCAAGAGTAAGCAAAATCATTCGAGAAGGGCACCCATGACAGAGACCACAGCAGAACAGAGGGATCTACCTAAGATGCTTGGGTTCCTCATCCCTCTTATTCCATCAATGCTCTTCCGGTTCGGCGGCGAGTTCATCCGCTTCAGATTCCGGGCACGCAAAGGAGCCAGTATCTTCCAAGAGGAGCTTCTACGGCAGGGGCTTGATGAGACCACCGCTGCCAGTCTCGCCTCGCTTTATCTTGAGGGAAGCGACCCGTTCAAAATTCTTCGAAGGCTGCGCTAACTTTTTTTTTTTTTTTTTTATCACTTTTTTCTTGATAACCTAACACATTCATCAATATTATTTTACGAGTTTTTCTACAGCTGGGAATGTAATGTTTATATACGTCTCTCCTCATAAGTTACTCAAGGGGAATGAATATGAAGTCACATCTTAAGAATCGCAAAATGTCCCATGGAGGCGTGCTCATAGTCTCCGTTGTTATCCTTTTCGCTTTGGTTTTTTCATCCACGTTCAATATCTACGCGACACTTTCAGAGCGGAAATACTCTGATAGCACTGCATCTGCCGCTGGCACGTCCCGTGATATCGTGTTTATTTCAAAATCCGCAGGCCTTGAAACACCGTCAAAGGAATCAGGACCAACCGAGATGGATCTCGCTGATATGAACAACGACGGAAACGTGGACATCATCTCCGTCGGCGATCATGGCTCACCCTATATCGGCACCCAAGAACATGGGATCATGGTCTGGCTCAACAACGGCAACGGCACCTGGACCGTGCAGCAGAACGGAGATTTCGGGTACGGCGGTGTCGCTGCAGGCGACTTGAACAATGACGGAACCCTTGATGTCGCCTGGGGCATCCATCATGATTACAGTGGTGTTCCAGGGTGGGGTGATACCTTGATCGGCGCTGCCCTCGGCGATGGGACCGGAGCCAACTGGATCCCTTGGGCAACGGGTCTTGGAACCGGTGGTGAAACCTACGGGATGTTCGCCACCGATGTGGCTGATTTTGACTGCAACGGGCTTTTGGATATCGCATCTCAATCATTCGGGTGGGGCCAAGGCATCCAGGTGTACAAGAACCATGGTGACGGGAACTGGACTCATGTTTGGGGTGTGACCGGTAATTTCTCGGATAACAACCTTGAGACTGGTGATGCGAACGCCGACGGGATCCCTGATCTCTTCACGTCGACCGCTAACAAAAATGTGTTCTTCGGGAACGGATCATTCGGGTTCACCCTTAGCCAAAACGGCCTCCCTACCGGGGCGTACAACGGGATCGACTGCGGGGATGTGAACAGCGACGGGTGCGATGACATCGCGTTTGGTCTTGCTTCCTCCGGCATTCGCTGCTACACGTTCGACAAGGACACGAACAGCTGGGTGTCCGCCTCGACGGGTCTGCCGACAACTGGGACGTATTATGCCCAGCTCGGGGACATCAACGGTGATGGATTCCTCGATATCGTCGGGTACGTCGGCCCGCAGGGTTACGTGTATCTCGGTGATGGCACCGGGAATTGGGTGCAGAGCGGCTCATGGACGATGCCGTCTCCCGGAGATTACTCGGATTTGCTCGTTGACGGTGACATCGACCATGACGGACGAGAGGACATCATCGTCCAAGCGGAATCAAGTTCCAATCAGCTACGGGCGTACTCCCCGTGGGCCGAACCAACCGAACTATCCACGCAGGTAACCATGCCGCACGGTGGAGAAACATACCGCGACGGGTCTATCCGGAACATTAAATGGCTCGCGGCTGTCCCCCTATCTGAGAGTCCTGCCACCGTCGATATACAACTGTCGCTTCATGGCACATCCGGCCCCTGGACGACGATCGCTCAAGGGCTGCCGAACAGCGGATGTTACCAGTGGCTGGTGAGCGCAAGCGGCTCGCAACATTGTCGCATGAAGGTCACCGTGAGCACGGGGTCGTCCAGCGACTCCGCCATCTCATCTTCCGATTTCACGATCTCTGGGTACTCTGTGAATGCCCACGGGCCGTACTATGGGGTCCCCGGTCAGCCCGTGATGTTCACCGGCTCTGCTGAAGGTGGGACACCACCATATGAGTTCCACTGGACCTTTGGCGACGGAACCTCATCCGATGAACAAAACCCTACGCATACCTACACGAACTCGGGGAACTACACCGTCAAACTCACCGTGACCGATGCAGATAATATCATCGCAAGTGATACCACCTGGGCGTCAATCCAGGGAGAATCCAATCCTCCGAGCACACCGGTCGTTACCGGTCCTTCCAAGGGAAAGGTCAACGTGAATTACATTTTTTTTGCAACCGCGTCTGACCCTGACGGGGACGCTCTTTATTACTGGTTCGACTGGGGTGATGGGAACAGCACCGGCTGGGTCGGGCCGATCAACTCAGGGTCGGTCATGAAAGCAAACCATAGCTGGTCTACCAAAGGCTCATTCACCATCAAAGTCAAGGCAAAGGACACCGGTGGTTCTGAGAGCGACTGGGGAACACTTCCTGTCAACATACCGGCAGCCCTGCCGTACACCCCGCTCCTGAAATTCCTCGAACGGTTCCCGCATCTTTTCCTGCTGCTGCGCTACCTTCTCGGCTGGTAGGGTCGCCACAGTTTTTCCTTCCTTTTCCAATAACCAAGGGACTGCAACTTTTATCTGGCTGAAAACATTTAAATGTCATCCGCCTTTCTAGTACATCAAGGAAGGAACACACATGAGAACTGATACGCGAACCAAAAGCAAAATTCAATATATCTCTGTAAGCTGGGTATTGTTCTTACTTCTTTGCTCTATGGTACTCCCTTCACCCGGGACTATCTGTGCTGGAACGACAACATCCGATGGCGACATCCCCACGTGGTACCAGGGTGATCAATGGACGTACACGATCGATCCTCTCTCTTTTACGAGCCCGAACGGATCTTTCACCGGAACGGTCCACAATCTCCAAGAGACGGTCGTTGGAATCACCGGCGATGCGTACGAGATCAGCATCACCGGGGAGATAACCGGCGATATCACGGTCAGCGGTCTTCAAGGTGCCCTTACTGGCGACATTACCGGGACATCGTACCAGCGCGTCTCAGACCTAGCCCAGGAAACCACTATCCTTCATTCCGAAGGGAACATTTTCTATTACATTAATTTCCCTTACCAGATGGACCTTATCATGAACTCCACACCACCCTTAGAAGCATTTGATTTTCCTGTCAATATCGGTGAACAATGGCAGGTCTCTTTTCTGAGTACCACCACAGGGTCATTCAGCATCGCTGGCATCTTCGAGCAATCCTTGAACGCAAGCCAATGGATCGATGAAACGGTGCAGTGCGACTCCAACGAACAAGTCAGCGTTCCCGCGGGGACCTTCGACTGCTGCAAGATCACCCGTCCCAGCACCAACGTCTGGTATTCCCCTGATGCCGGAAGCATCGTGAAATCAACTATTGATCAAAGCGGTGAGAACATGACGGTGCATGCGACCCTCACGCTGCAAGCCTTCTCCCGCAACGCCCAGCCGCTTACCATCTCTGAGAACATCGAACCGCCCGTAACCATACCAGGGAATCCGGTCATGATATCAGGTCAGGTGTGCAACACTGAAACCGGCGATCCAATCCAAAGCGCGACCGTTTCGATAGAGATTCCGTCGATGAGTCAGGTCTGGACGAGTATGACGAATAGCTCCGGGTATTATTCGGCGATAATCACGGCACCGGCCATGGTTGATGACACCCCGTCCGGCAGGGAGACTGGTTCTGGAGGCGTTATCGTCCAATGCATTAATGGGGGTCTCTCTGGATATCGGGTTCAGACACTTGTAACTATTGAAAATACAGCGCCAGCAGCACCCTCGGTTACTGGTCCGATTGACGGAAAAATAAGGATACCTTATAACTGCACTATTGTCGCCATGGATGCCGACGGTGATCGTCTTTCCTATTTCATCGATTGGGGGGATAACACCTCGGAAGAATGGCCTGGCGTATACGACTCCAATGTGACTATCACGGTGGGACACAGCTTCGCGTACAAAGGGACCTACTACATCAAGGTGAAGGCAACGGACGTGTACGGTGCGGAGAGCGACTGGGGGTACCTGCAAGTGACGATGCCGATCGACAACGGGTACGATCATCATCCGATTCTGGATTTCCTGGAGTGTTTCTTTGAACACCATCCCCATGCCTTCCCATTCCTTCGCTTGCTCCTTGGGTTTGCGAACACGGCGTAACCTTTTTTTCCCATCTCACCAACAATGTTATCAAAAATTATAGGAGGAGTTCGTACCGCTCCTCGACAACCGCCTTTCCCCAGATTGTATGCGCGATCTCTTCGGTTTTTCGAAAGCAAGCGCGAGTATAGAGATGGCGTGCGACTAAAAGCTCACTTGTGGTCCAAAGGGAAACCGTTCTGAATTTTTTATCTTTACAGAACGAAAGAGCCTCCGCAAGAAGCTGTCTTCCGATACCGCACCCGCGATACTTGGGATGAACGAAGAACCATCGGAGCTGCGCAGTCCGTTTCGGCTGCCCGACAATCGCAATGGAACCCACGACCGCTCCGTCTCGCTCCGCAAGCCACAGCCGGTCGGTCTTCGGGTTGAACTTTTCTACGAACTCCGCAAGACCATTGGCGACGTACGCCTCGAACGTCTGGTCGTACCCGTACTCTTGGGCATAGAACGTCCCATGGAAGTAAATAAGCCATCCGATGTCGCCAGGCCTGAGGTGGTCTCGTAGCAACCCATGGTCCGATGACATTGCTCTTTCATTTGTATTAGAGTGTCTTCCCATAATACACATGACTGACGATCTTCCCGTCGATTTCCCCTATCCCTGGTAAGAGTCCCCACTGCTGGAACCCGTGTTTCTCCAGAAGGCTTCTGCTTGCGCTATTGTGTTCAAGCACGATTGCAATGAGGGTCCGAAATCCAAGTTTTTTTGCCTGACGTAAGAGGTACGGTACCAACTCATTTCCTATCCCTTTCCCTCTCCATCCTTCACGGACGAAGCAATCAGCCTCGCCTGTTTTTTGAAAGGCAGCTCTCCCTTTTCTATACGGGGTGATGCTCATCCAGGCAACGATCTCATGGTTGTGTTCAGCGACATAAATCGGGTAGCGATCGCTCGAATGATCCAAAAACCAGTCTGTTCGTTCCTCGACGGTGACTTCGCTTGTGTACCCAACGGACGTTCTGGTACGAATCGCTTGATTGAAGATCTCCACGATTTCCTTGAGGTCAGATTCTCCTGCTTCGCGGATGGTCACCTTCATGGTCGTACCCTTGCTACGGCACCGTACGCTTGTCATAATGTAACCAATCATTATATACTCTTTTTTCCCGAGGAAAGTCAAGGAGGCTTAAAAAAAGATATCCGAATGACCTCAGGGTACTACCAGTTCAGTGGTCCCCAGTTCCGGCTTTTGCAGTTCGGGCAGATATAGGTTGTTTTTTGCGTTTTCTCATCGACTGTTTTCAGAGGGGCAAGGAATTTCGTTTGACATTTTTTGCATTGATAGAAGTTCACCATACGATTCAAGAATATTTTGCGGTTACATAACGTTTTTGGAATATCTCCATGGTCAACTATCAATGCTTCCTCGGTGGGAATTCCTTCTCTCTATATACACCAGCAGACATCTTTTCTCAGATATGAACGATTTTATTCGTTACAAAACATTAAATATCATCAAGAGATGTATTACTACTATAGGGGGCATTATTCTACGAAGCAAAAAGGAGTAAGTATTCTGATTTGTACGCTGATGGTTTTCGCTGCGTTTGTTCCTCTTGCAATTGCAAACAGCATGATTGGAAACATACACGCACAGGCGTCTGTCCAACAGGCTACCTCCAACGCGGGTGTGAGAAGCGGTTGGACGCTGCAATGGAGCCACGCCTACGGCGGTATGGGACACTCCCAGCTGGCACAGTGCGTGGGTGATCTCGATCAAGACGGGGTAAACGAAGTGATTGTTGGGGGTTACGAAAACTCCGGGATGTGCCGGATTATTTCCTACGATGCAGCACAACAAACCTATGTGGAAGAGCACGCATGGTACGTCCCAGGCGGCTCGTACCACATCCCTACGGGTGCGTGCATCCTTGATTTGAACGGAGACGGCATCCTTGAGTTATGCGTCGCCTGGGGGTACACCGGGGCTGACGGGCTCTATGCTTACACCTGGGATGGGACAACACTGACGACCCTTGACTGGTATCATGGGACGGGGGTCGATTGGCTGTACGATTGCTACGCCTGCGATTATAACGATGACGGTACTGTAGAAATATTGATTTCTAACGCGCCAAATATGGGAACCGGACCGTATCACGTGACCGCGTTAGGTTGGAATCTTGATACCGAGAAATTCTACTACGAAACATCCTGGGCTTGTCCTGGTGGCTCAAATATGGAATGCCCCATGGTGTGGAGTGGCGATGTCGATAATGACGGGTTAACCGAGGTGATCGCAGATGTATCTGAGCAGAATTTCGCAACAGCAGGAACCTGGGCGCTCAACTGGAACGCCGACACCCAAAGCTGGGATGGTGTGCCAGTCTGGACGAACTACGGTAGTGCGACGGTCTACGGGGACGGGGCCGCTGATATCAACGGTGACGGGACCCCTGAGATCGGTATCGGAAGCTATGGGGGGACCCCGCAAGGATGGCTGTTCGAATGGGACGGCAGCACCTACCAGCAGGTCTGGAACGGGCAGTATCCCAGTGGTGAGCCGGTCATTGAATCGGTCGCGCTCGGGGATGCAGACAATGACGGTCAGAACGAGTTCTGCTTTGGAACCCAGCAGGTCCATATCATCGGCTGGAACGGGTCAGCGTATTATGAGGAGGCAACCCTCGAAACAGGTTCGATGCTTGCTGGGATGAACATCTATGATTTTGATACCGACGGTTCGAATGAGCTGAAAGCATGCGAAATCATGAGTGGAACCGGAAGCGAGTTCATCTGGAAATACGTGAGTCCGGATTCCATACCACCGGTGACCACCTGCATCCTTGAGGGAGAAATGGATGGGTCCGAGTACATCAGTGATGTGACGGTGACGTTGAATGCGACTGATGTCGGGACTGGCGTTGACCATATCATGTACAAGCTGGACAGTGCCGGATGGACTCGTTATGCAGCGCCCTTCGTCATAAGCGACAATGGGACGCACACGGTCCAGTACTATTCGGTTGATAAGGCAGGGAACACGGAGGCGACGAAAAGCACGACCTTTGTCATCTCCCATCATGCGCTCTTGGTGCTTTCCGTGAAAGGAGGTGTTGGGGTCACCCTTACGATTACGAACACCGCTCACACTGACCAGACCATGGTACCGTGGAGCATCATGCTTCATGGTGGGGCCATCATCGTCGGTAAGGAAGGCGCATCCGGTACGCTCTTACAACTGAAGAGCGGGGCGGAGGTGACCAAGAAACTGTCAGTGATAGGGTTTGGGAAGACGACGATTTCGGTGACAGCGGGAAATGTGGAGAGAAATGCGACCGGGCGGATGATCCTGTTCTTTGTGGTTGGGGTGAAATAAAAAAGTTCGAGAATCTCCAAGCCCTCAATCTTGTCGTTTTCGTCCTTGGTGTTGCACTCTTATCCTCCCATAATAAAGTAAGCATAGAGCACCTGGACGATGACTAGGAGAAGCAGCAGGAGGCTGAGAACCGCATGGATTTTCGATGATGCCTTCCATGCGATGAGCTTCCCTGACAGACACGGGCTGAGAAGCACGGTAAGCCAAGCGAGTACCGGGATGCTCACCCCAAGGATGAGATGGATATTGATCAGGAGGGACCAGCTGAGTTTCATCAGACCAAGCACCAATTCCCCTGTCAGATAGACGGCTGTGATGACCGTCACAGGATAGTGGAATCTTCCGGGTTTCCATCCTTTGATTCTTCCGAAGCGGCCCGAGCTGAGGAACCCTCCGGCAAGTGATAGGACGACCAGTGCGATACCTATAGCTCCGACATAGCAGTGGAGCTCACCGCTATCGCCGCCTTCGGTTTCTTGCGCAAGTACAATCCCTGGTGCAATGAGGAGTATTATCAGGACCACTATGGTAACAAAAATAAAGAGTTTTCTGCGCCTTGGAAGGCTACCAATAGTCTTCGGATGAAGGGAGGATGTTGTCTGTTTCTTTTTTTTCAGAAGGACTCCTTTCCTCTTGGTCGTATGGCAGTTCCATATAAAAAGTATCCCAGCATGAGATGAGCGTTTTCTTTTTCATCGTATTATTAAACATCAATATTCATTCCGAAGCGACGAACAGTCAGGCGGATCGCATGTCGAAAAAAGATAGGAAACAAGGGATGAGGCAAGGAGCACAACAGACCCAGGACCGGGAGTCCAAGATTTTGAACATCATGTTGAACACCTCGATTCTTCTTATGGCCTTGATGACCG
>Ga0315279_10006903_pt1 | contig 14203 bp, 26 predicted proteins | sample YL17G06_20_MG_FD_203694 | JGI IMG/M metagenome (GOLD analysis project Ga0315279, IMG submission 203694) | Sediment microbial communities from Yellowstone Lake, YNP, Wyoming, USA - YL17G06_20 | ecosystem: Environmental > Aquatic > Freshwater > Lake > Sediment | place: USA: Wyoming | collected... | reverse complement strand
TCCTTGTGGTCCTGGTAGTAGGCCCGCTGCTTCGCGGCCAGCTCTTCCTTGTGGTCCTGGTAGTAGGCCCGCTGCTTCGCGGCCAGCTCTTCCTTGTGGTCCTGGTAGTAGGCCCGCTGATACGCGGCCAGCTCTTCCTTGTGGTCCTGGTAGTAGGCCCGCTGATACGCGGCCAGCTCTTCCTTGTGGTCCTGGCAGTAGGCCCGCTGATTCGCGGCCAGCTCTTCCTTGTGGTCCTGGCAGTAGGCCCGCTGATTCGCGGCCAGCTCTTCCTTGTGGTCCTGGCAGTAGGCCCGCTGATTCGCGGCGATCTCCTTTACCTCACCACGGCAGACATGTGAATCCCCCTGATGATTATGCGGGGTATACCTCTCTCTGACATGATCTCTCCGGATTCCATTAAGGGTGCAACCGAATCGTGATCCAAGATTACAACAGATACAATACTCAGCTAAATTTGGCCGGTTTTGTGCCCTGCACCCCATTAAAACCCCTTCTCAGGCAGAATATTCCGACTAATCTATTCGGCAAACCATGCAGCAACCTCACGAACCGGAAGTTTTTTACGGACACATCCAGGATGACGATCACGGTATAAAGCCTCAATGCGCGGCCATGATTCATCGAGAGGTATGTAAACCATCAGGCCACCCCCGGCAGGCAAGCCTGATCCGGTGTCTTCTGCCGGACCGGTGCGATCAGGACCTCATCACAATTTTCACAGGTTTTAGGGGGGGGTAATTGAATATGACCCTTCCCGTTATGGAGCGTAAGCCCCCAATTTTCATGCCCGCATTCCGGGCAGATCCGGAGCATCGGGCCGATCATGTGATCACCTGAATCCGGACCTTAACCGCCCGGTACCCCTGCCGGTACCAACTCCGCCATTCCTCCCGCGTGTTTATGGTCCCGGAGAATTCCTTTATAGAATCCTGCCGGGTCCGCCGGACGTCCCAAACCCAAGTCCCCCTCCCGACAGATGCCGGGGCCCGGATTGCCCACATGATCTGATCCCTCATACCGGGACCCCCCCGACCGGAAAGGTCCTGAAGACCTCCGGGAGAAATTGCCGGCAGAATTCAAACCAGGAACCGGTCTTAAGATACCTTTCCTTATCCAGGAGAACGGCCCCGCACAAGGGACAGCCTGGGATCAGCTGAGCAATCACCGGGTATTCATTTTCCCCCCGGGGTCCGGTCTCAAGACCACATAGAGGACAAATTAAAAGAGAGCTCATGATCGGCCCCCTTTCACTTCATAAAAAGTATACCGGTTCCCGGATTCTGTATGTGCATATTTCCGGCGGCATTTAATCCGGACACCAGGGATATCTTTCAAAAATGCAGCGACAGACCGGGTTGTAAGGTCCAGCACTTTCGCAAGGTCGGCAGCCGTAAATTCTTTTGGTTTTACCCGGCGGAGATGATTATAGATCCGGGCTTTGTTACTATTCCCCGCCGGAATTGATGATCGCACCATATGAACGATGGATAACGATCCACCATTCGGGGCCGGATCCTGACCCCGGCGCAGTTCTTCCGGAACCTGCCGCATCTCCGGCAGACCCGTGAGAAAGAAGAGTTTTGAGGTGTGGAAAGTCCCTATCGCCGTTTGTGAGGTCATGCCGGGATCACCCCCCGGCACCGGTCCTCTTCCTCTAATCGTTCAAGCCGGATAATCTCCGCCACGTCCTCCCGGGTGATATCGTTATCAACCAGCCGGCAGGGGATCAAGTGCACGCAAAGATCTTTACAGAGATGTTTATCCGGGCATTTCGTGAGGTCCTTAAAGCAGGGGGGCCGAATCTTCTCTGACACCAGTGTTATCCAGGGGAACAATCCCCAATCAATATCAGGGGTCATTGGAATGGCACCCCAAAAATAATAATGACAATTCCAATAACCATCGTAATAAAACCGGCGAGTTCAGCAACCATCTTAATACTCGGGGATTTCCCTATCCCAAATACCAACGAAAGGAACCCTGTAACCAACAAGAGCGCCCCGATCGCACGGACGAGCATATTGGAGGCCCATAAAACCGACATTTAACGGACCCCCATCAAATTTAAATTACAGGAAAACAACCGGGATAATGCCGTTCTCCTTGAGTCTTCTGACGATGCCTTGAGTCGGGGACGGCACTTTTCTCCGACCCCCTCACCTTGTTCTGATTGTATTTCCATATTCTAACCCTCGTTTTTTGCTATTCGCGCAAAAGAACGCAAAAACGTCCCGTAATCACTGAATGGACGATTTTACGGGCTTAGAATACACATTTAGCGACAAACCCGAAAATTCAGGCGGTCACTTCATGCGAATCCGGCGCACCTTTCACACGTTGGCGCTTTCTGGTCACTTGGGCAAACAGTTTCGGGTCATGACTCCCGGGACAGGGCCTTTCGTGCTGAGTGATACTTTTTTTTAATTGATTATAAAGGTTCTGACCGGAAAAAGGGATACATCCCAAATCCGGTTAGGTTGAGCTCCAAAAATGAGATGCCAAAAGAAGGGGTTCTTTCAGTCCGGGGCATATCCCAATACAAAAAACCTGAAATAATGGCAAGAATCGCGGGCTGTTGCGATCTTGACGAGTCCCGGGAAGGTTCAGAACCTTATTTTAATCCCCCGAGCTTAACCAGACTATGAAACCCAGCCCGGGAATGATAACTATCGGCGCCGGAATTATCGCAACAATGTATCTTGTCCCCTGGATACCAATCACAACAAATCTTTCATCGCACGTGACAATGACAACCGGCTACCTTTCCATTGCGAAATATATAGAATTCTGCCAAAATCCTACGGTCTCCTGCAATTTTAACGGCATTCCCGTCCTTTTTTATATCGGATGGATCATTGCGATTATCCTAATAATCTTTGGAATTTTTAATAAAGAATGAAGAAATAATCAAACGATCCGTTTGAATATCTGACCAGACAGGCCCGAGTCCGAGATCCTGACCGGCCCCGTACTCAACATGTAATGAGGACCCCAACTTTTTGTAAAAATTAAATAACATTTTGGCGATCGCTCCACTGGAAATGAAGTGCAAAAAAAGGGTCCTCCGCATGCTCCTGAATGCTTGCAGCAGCGGACCCACGCTTCACGCCTAAAAGACTTTTAAAAATGTTCAGGATCCTGAAAGTTCCACTAGAAATACCACTTTTTTGAAAAGCACCCGTTCTCCACTGGAAATGATTAAAATAAAATCCAAGTTACGGGCAGCAATCAAAAAATGCCGACCAGGTTAGCACTTTGCGCATAAGAGAAATTCTACGACAGGCGCGCATCGTCGGACATGAACCATATGATGCGATACACAAAATGAGGGAGTTATCCCCGAGTCCGTACCAGATCCGCGCGGTCTGAAGTCCTTAACCCGGTCCGGGTTTCTTCTGAAAGGGTTTGGATCTCGGCCTCCCGGTATGATTCCCATGATGTCTGGACCACTTCCCGGGGCATCAAATACCAGATCGCAGTTCCATACCATCCGAACCATCCACAGGCCCTTAAATCGGCCATAGCCGCATTATTCGGGATCCTGTAAAGGACCACCCCGACCCAAGCATTTGAGGCCCCCGGTTCAAGCCTGGTCAATTCCTGGCCATCCCGCCACCCATACCACTCAGCCGGCAGAAGGGATCCATCGATCCGGGTCCGGTCCTGCAGCTCGCGGACCACAACAGGCCGGGCGTGGTCCGCACCCAAGCGGACCGGGAGATCCGCGAGATGGACCGGCTCGGGCGCGATCGTCAAGTTACCCCAGGCCCATATAAAAAACCGCTCGGGACCATAGCCCCACGTTGTCGTGCCCGCAGACCATGCACGAACCCAGATCGCCAGGTATTGAAACCCGGGGCCGGCCTCCCGGACATCCCACCGGCCCCAAGCCGGCGAGTAGTAAGTATAATTATCCCCGAGGACACGGACCGCCTCAATAGTAAAATAATATTGAACACCCGCCCGGTTGCTGATATTATTGATCCCCCAAGTAAATGGATCACCCAGGTTCCGATCCCCGGGCAGGCTCGCATTAAATTCATAAGCACACGCCGGGGGGATAAAATAACTGAATACAAGAATCAATAAAATGGCCGTTAATACAATTAATAAAAATAGTTCTGTAATGGCCCGCGCCATATATAACCCCGGGCTGTTCATCGCCGCACCAGCCAAACCGGCGGGATTATTCCCGGAGGTATCCACCTTAAAATTTCAATGACGATCACAAGGACCACCACAACCCCGATCGATCCGCCAATATAATTAAAAAAATGAGAGGGGATCATAATTTTTTCAAAGCGGATATGATCGCCGCCACCCATGAAATAAAATTCCCAATCCAGTAGAAGACCCCCTGAACCGCCCCAATAAACAACGAACCGGCCATGATATTATAATTCACCAGGTTTTTGACCACTCGTTCAATTTTCGGTTTTTTCCCGGCATTTATCACCGCGAACGCCATTATGATCGATTCAGTCACCAGGATAATTGCAGGACCTCGATCGACTATCCAGGAGAGCCAAAAAACCGCTTCGGTGAGAATAACCCCCGATATACTGATCATGGTGATGAACAGGGGGCCCAGGACCGGGATCATACTAATAAACCCGAGAGCCATATCCCATGTCCATTGAAAGATAGCGTCACCGAGGCTTTTTAATCCAAAAATTGGATTATAATTTACGACATTAGCATTAAATTCATCCAGGGTCATTATCTCGCAATAAACATCCGTTATCGCGCCCAGATTGCCAGAAGCGGCCGTAAATGGAATTGCTGAACTGACATTCCATCCCATGGGCCCTTTTCCAACAGGCCCCGAACTAAATGATACAATTGCCGGGGTTAACCCGATCATAAGATTAACCGTTAAAAATGGGACCGTTGCACTTTGGATCTGAGTAAAAACCGGCTGAATTGATGTTTTATAGTTCCCAGCGACATCCCATGAATTTGCATATGCAGATTGAACCGAACCGTCTGGAAGAGTCAAATTTACCCAGGCTTCCCGGAAGATAACATATGAACTCGCCGTTTTAATATCCAATAAAAAAACCGCACCATTATAATTTAAGACGTGCGTTTGATTTATTCCCATCGGGAGATCATTGACAATAATCTCATAAATGACATACCCCGCCGGGGGAACAACAGTATAAGATGATACTTGCTTAGCCTCGATCGTTTGATTCAAGGCCGAGACCGGGACCGCCAAGACCAGTGCGAGGACCAGGAGAAAAAAAAAAGCCTTCATTTCTCAGTCACCCGCCGCCAAAATAGGTACAAGATCCCAAGTAAGAATAGAGGCCACAAATCGATCAACGAATCAATCATCCCCGCGAGACCTGCAGATCCTCTTTCATTCAGAGCCGATGGAGAATAATTACCCGCACCGGTCCCGGTCGGAGTCGGTGAAATAAATGTTGTGACCGGGGTCTCGCCAACCATAATGAGCCTGAAAGTAATTAACCTGGTCTCACCGGCGATCCCGGTAATAATCTGAGATGTGGTCAAATACCCATAGGTCGGGGTTGAAACCGTGATCGTCCGGCTTCCAGCCGTTACATTATAAAACGTTGTCACCCCGGCGCTGTTCGTAGATTGCATCTGCCCCGTATCAAGGACCACCGAGGCCCCGGAGATCTGGACCCCCGTTTTATCGGCCACTGTTGAGACCACCAGAGTAAACGTTCCGGTCGCATTAACGATCGAACTCGGGACCAGGTAAAGGACCTGCCGATAATTGGAATATGGGATCGTTAAATTGACAAAGGACGGTTTATATCCCGTCCCCCCGGCCGCGAGAGTAATCAGTTGTCCAACCGATAACGGATATTCCCACGCTGTCCCCGTCGCATCATAATAAATCAAGCCAGTCGGAGCTGTTGTATTCCGCCAGATCCCGGAGGTTGTATTTCGGATCCCACAGGTCGCATCCTGGACCAGGGCCCCGGTTTGAGAGTTTTTAATATCGAGATTCACAACCGTATAATTCCCCGCACCGCCGGATACTTCAAAATAAGCCGCCCGGGAAATGGTACTATTTCCCCAAGAATTATAGGCAGTTAAATTCACCCCCCAATTACCGACTCCAAGAGACAAGGACCAGTTCTTAGTTGTGGAGGTATACGTCGTCCCTGCCATTGATGCAATCCAATACCATGAGGTCGGGGTGTTTGATGAAGTATCATTCAAAACGACGGATAACGGCGCAAACCCGTACCGGGGACTCCCGGTAAAATTTGCCACCGGGGGATCATTGTCAGAAATGCCTGAAACATTCCAAGCGATCACCGCATCCCATGAGGTCGTATGTTTCACACATCCAAACATCGTAAATCCCGAGGAGGAATTAATCCCAGCCCAGTCCGAATAAAAACTCCTGACCGTTCCATCCGTTGTGTAACCCGCCCCGAGACAATTGAAATCTGGGATCGAATAATACGTCAGAGTCTTCCATCCACAAATATAATAACCGTTATGCGTGGCATTATGATAAGCCCAGTTCTGTCCCGGAACCCACGATATATTCCGGCTTTCAGGAGACCAAGATTCCGGGCTTTCCGTCGGAGCAAACCACGGAGTCCCTGCCGATACCGGGACCGTCAGAATCAAACACAATAAGAAGACAAGACAGATCCCTTTTAAAATCAATTCTTTTTTCATACCTGATCACCGATTGCATACCGGGACGGAATAACCGGGGCCGGTTCCCCGGGGGTCATCCGTTCTGCATAAAGACCGGGATCCACCTGGTCCCATATTTCGAGATCGTCCATCAGGTCCTTATGTTCATCATAGAACCCGCGATAAAGTATCCTGATTTTTGCACCCTCGAATAATGGAAAAGGAATCGGACTTTCTTTTCCATAGTATTCCCCATTCGGTAAAACGATCCAGCCGTGTTTTGATTCGCAGGTCCGTGCAAATCCCGAGAGATAGTTCAAGGTCGGGTTATCCCGTTTCTCAACGATGGTCCCGCGTGAAATGATATAACAAGGCGTATTCTCCCGGGCGGTCCCCTGCAGGTCATAAAAGCCCTGAGAAACAATGAGCCACCGCAGGCCCTTCGATCGACACTCTTTTAAAATGTTGGCCGTGTCCTGGCCAGTCGCCATACCCTCCGGAGACCGATCGATCCGCAGGTTCCCGAGGATCACATGTGCCTCGTCCACCGACATAACCGCCGGCAACCATTCTTTAAATCGGTCCAGGCGGAGCCGCAATAAAAACCCCGCAAACATTGCCCGGACGTATCTTTTAAGGTTTTTCTCTTCCAAAAAGAAATTACGGAGGCTTATGATATTCACCGCACCCGGCCGGATCATATCAAACAGGATCTCTGGAGTCGGGACCCCGAGGATCTCCGTTCCTTCCGGGACATTCCCCCTGAGTTCAAGCCGACAACCCCAAGGTATTAAAATCCGGACCGGGAGGCCCAGGGTAAATAATAATTGTATATCATCTTTTCCCGTGTCCCAATCGATCACAGTTTCAAACGGGGCAAGATAGCCGAGGACATACCTTTTCTTTTGAGTTTTCCCCGATCCTGGCGTCCCGGTAAAAAAGATCGAGACCCCGCGAACCGCGAGAACCTGTTTAAAAAATTGTAAACACCAGGCAGTATGACAAAACTTTGTCATTTTCTCCATGCTGAACTTATCCGTGAACCAGGGCGGGACTTTGATCATGGAGCCTCGGCCTCCTGGGTCCTGACATTATCCGTGATCTTGCATCGAAAGATCACCTCATCCAGTTCATAATAAGCAGACATGGTTTTTCTCTGAAAGTCCCGGACCTCGGCCAGGTTGGTTTTTCCCAAGAGGATCGCGGTCGTATCATATTCCAGGAGGTCCTTAATCCTAGCATCGATCGAAGTGATCAACTGAGGGATCGGGATCCTTGTCCGCGCCTGATCCGAGTCCTGGTCCGTGCCCGGTTCCTCAGGGTCGATCGCCCGGACTAAACCGAAAATAATTGCGTTCCGATAAAAGAATTCAAGGGCCGCAAAGGTCCCGAGATCCAGGCGATCAATTTTCCTGGCCACCTGCCATTTAAAATCCATATTCTGAAATTTATTATAAGCCATGAATAACCCACAGAACAAGATTAGAACCACAAATGACGATCATGATCGCAGTCGTCACCCCGAAACCACATGCAACACCGACTAAAAAAGCATCCGCATATTTTATAAGATCCATCAGATCCGCCCCCGCCGGGCCAGAAACCAAGGGACCACGTACCGGACCCCAAGGTGATACCCGATCACAACCAGAATCGGAACCGCAATCCCAGCCATAAACCCATACCACCCAAGGGTAATAGCATTTTCATTTGTAGTCAGGTGTTGAAGGGCCCGGACCGGGATACAAATCGTAGGGCCCAGGTCCGGGGTTACAGTCGGGACCACATCAATAACGAGGGACATCATTCACCGCCGGGGTCTCCTTAGGCTGTAACCCAATCATCCTCTTAAAACCCGTGACCACCGATGCCCAGAACCCCTCTTCTTTAATTTCAGGAGTTAAAAGGTCCTGACCATGAACAACAATCCGTGGTTGCGTCAAGAGCCGGACCGCTTCATTCCTGGACTTCCGATCGCGGTCCGGGCTTGTCCGTCTGAAATTACGATAAAGAGCCAAGCGGATCGCGCAATTATACCCAAGGGTCGAATTTAAGGAGGTCCATTTGGCCTCAAAACCTTTGAATGTATCCGTAGTATCTGAGAGATCCCCGGACCGTTTCAAAAAGTCATCGATCGCCCGGTATTTTGCGAGCTCGGCCTCATATTCCCAGGGCTCGCGGCCCATCCCGGTTTTGATCGGTCCGCCATCCGGGACAACTGGCCGGCCCATTAATGGCCCCCGGCCTTAGCCATGAGCCACGCGAATAAGGGCGAGATAAAGATAACCCCGATGATCACACCGACCAGAAGAGGCAATAACCAATTGCCCTCTTTTTCATATCCGATTGATCGATCGAAATCGTCCAGCTCAGACCCCTGGCCAATCGTCCCCTCAAAAGAGGCCTCAATATATTTTGTCTCCTTGTATGCCTCGGCCGTCGGTTGATTAAACCGATCGTAAATAATTTCACCGATTTTATGGGGGTGGCCAAATTCATCCACCCGAATGATTTTGACATCCGGGATAAGGGTAAGCGTGCAACCAGAGGGATGAGTAATAAACCCTAACTCAGTCTCTTTTCCCGATTTTATGACCGTCGGCGGGCTCGTTATATCCCACCCCTTTTTATCGTATGAATCATAAAGGGAATTTTCCCGAATCCGGACCCGCCGCCCGAGTTCAAGAGCCGCCAGGCCGCGATCGGTTACGATCCGGACCGTCGGGACAGACCGCGATCGCGCGAACCTCATCAACTGAAGGATCCGGCCCCGTGTATCATTCAATGACGATCCAGGAGCCCAAGGCATTTTTTGCCGGGATTTTAACCAGATCCAAACAACATACCCGATAATAACCAGGACCACAATCCATAAAATAAGCTCCAAAAGATCCATTATTCTACCGCCTCCCCTTCCGAGCCAGGCCGATTATAATCGCAGCCATTCCCAGGAGGATAAAGAGCGGGACGGTAAAGGCCTCAAGATATGAAAAAATATCAATCAGTAAAAGGGCCGGGTTTGAAGCCCACCGGGATACCAGCGTGGGTTTTAAAATAACGTGATAATCGTTTTCCGGGGCATAAATGAAGCCAGCAGAACTATTGGCGGTTTCGACCAGAGTATCCCCAACCCAAACTTGAATGTCCTGGGATCCAATAATGCCCAGGTCAGAAAAGGAGACCGTTTTATTCGATACCATTTCAGGATGGAGAACCTCGGCTGAAACCGGCGCCATGACAATAAGCACCAGGAGAATGATCCCGAAGTAAATTAAAAACCGCATTGACCTGTTCATTTAAGATCCCATTTCCTTGAATTTTAAGAAGTGAAAAAGGAAAAGGGATTTTTCCTTTTTACCTCTTTTTGCCGAAGGTGATCATGGCCAAGATCGCGGTCAGGAGGCCCATGATAAACCCGAGGATCTCGATGATGAACCACAGCGGGATGATCGCGATCAGGAGGTTTGTGATCGGGGTGATCAGATCAATGAAGGCATTGATCACGTCGATAATTACCGAGAGGTTGATGTCAAGGGCCGCCACCGGCTGAACCGCCAGGGCCGCAAGCATGAACACGAAGGCAAGCGCGAACGGAACCGTCAGGGCGCGGGCTATTGTCCCGACCCGGGGCGAGGTTGCCGCCGCGTTTGTGGTCTCCTGCTTTACTGCCCGGTTAAACCGGAGCTCGTTGATCCATGTCCTGAGTGACATAAGCGTTTTGTTCTTTTGTGACAGTTTAAAAGGCTTTTTGTGCCAGAACATTATAAATATTTCTACAATTATGACAAAAAAAGAGCAGATAAATACCCGGCTCTGTAATAAGGACCGGGAATTTATGGAAAAAAACGGCATAGGTCCAACCGCCGTTTTTCGTGCCGGCCTCCACACCTTAAGATTGTATATACGAGACGAGTCCCCTATACCCTGCTATTACCTAAGTAGATTTGGAAAAGCCGCGCCCCGCCCCGCACCAGGTCCCGAGGCCCCCAAGACCCCAGCCGCGCAGGTCTGCCCATGCCCAGCCTGCCCAATCCACCAGGCATTCAAGAACCTGCCGCAATATGGATCAAGAGCGGACCCGGACCAGACCAGCCAAGTTGATCATGATCTCCAGGTCCCGATCCAAGACCGGCCGGGAAATGTAAAAGAGATGTTAACCGGCAGGATCAAACAATAAAGATGATTAACTTTTTTTGAGCGTCGATCGCAGGATCCATCACATTTTACGCCTAAAAACGATATCCGCGATCGCGGCCTGCAGGGCCCGGTTTTGTAAACCGAAAAGCATTACCAATAAAACCACAGGCAGCACAAAGGGCACAATGAGGGGGCTGCGGATTGTCCTGGATAATCTCAGGCGTTGCATCCTTGAGCATCAGACCCCCCGTACATAAACCAGTTCAGTTTTATTCCCCCATCCGCTTCCAGGTATCCGAAATCAAGATCATACCAGTCCATCTGCTCACCGTCCACAAACCACCAGCCCTGATCCCGATCGTCTTTCCCCCCCATCCGCAACCATTCAAGGGATTCTTTATCAAGCCCCACATGTTTCCATCGGGGTTTTTTCCAAATCGTCCCTGGAGACAGGAGCCGGTATTCCCCTATCCGTTCCGTTTTAAAATAAACCCGGTCCGTAATTGTATCAAAACCCCATAACACCGGCTTTCCCCTCCCGGACCGCAACAGTGCTGCTTTATTCCCATCATTTTCAAACTTCAAGGTTTCTCTATGCAGATAAGAAATAACGCGGTTGTAATCCAACAGAGTCCCTTCCTCCTTACATTGTTCACATTCCTCTGGCATCCGGAAGACCCGCTCCCCAATTTTAACCAGGCGCCGGTTACTCAACTCACCCATATAAGTAACCGTATTAACCCCCTCCGTCGCCTGGGCATGACTCAGCAAATAATAGACCAAACCTTCGGGGTTCCGGATCGGATTCAACTGATAAGAACCGTCGGGCATTTTCTTTTGGGAATGGTTCCGGTAGGTCCACCCGGTCCGGGCATAAAAACTCGCTGCATTTTCAATCATACCGAAGATCAAACCATGCACGTGCGGGTAATATTTAACTTTATAAATCCAATCCTTGTTTTTCAGAAGAGAACGATAGCGATTTGTCTGTAATTCATTATCCGTCCGCCATTCATCCTTGATCCGTATTTCATGGAGGATCAAAACCCCTGCATCAACCCCCGCACTTGATAAAATCCCCTCCGCTAATTTTCGGAAATTTCTTAAGAATTTATAAGGAAATTGCCATTCATGATCACATTCTTTTTTAGTCTGTTCAACCAGTGCATCCAGAACATGATCCGGGGGATGAAAACTGATGTGCCGGGGTAATGCCCTTTCAATTTCATCCATAGAAAAGGTTGTTACGTCTCCCATTTTTGCATTAAGATAACCATTCAAGACATCACCAACCCGCTTCGAGGCCCGTCCCGCCCACGTCGTCCAGCACTCATCACAGATCCGCCGCCCGCAGGTCTGAGGGATCAAAATCGGATCGTGTTCCCCTGGTTTATTCTGACAGGCTGCCGCAAGGGTCCGAATGTTTCCGCAAAATTCTTTCGGTCGCCCGGTTCCTACTACCGAAATGTAATTCCGGAGCCGGCCGATGTCAATTGTTTTCTTATTTCGCAGCGCCGTTGAAAAGTTAATTGGCACAGAGCTACATGGTACATAATTATTTGGCACCAGATCAGGATACCATTGTCCCCCCCCACCAGATGCGGCTGCGGCCGCACCGCCCCCGCCCTCTGGGGGGGCTTCTGGGTACGGCTCAGGAGGGACGAGGATGAGTTCACCCATAGCGCCGCTCCAGGAAGATACAAACAATTTCCGGGGGTATCTGCAAGTGGTGGAAATACCCAGAACTTCCGGACCAACAGATCCAGATTTTCGCTTCTGTTTGAATCTGTTTTAATTTGAAGATCGGTTTTCTCCGATAAACCCGGTCTAATTCAATAGCAGCGAGGATCTTGTCATCCAGTAACCATACAAGATCAATAAATCCTCTCCTTCCATCCCCTCGATCCGGTACTTCCCATTCCCTCTTCGGGGTATATCCGCACCGTTTCCCCAGAGCCGCCAGTTCTAGCTGCAATGACCTATGGAAATTTCCCTGACAAAGAAGATCACACCGTATGAACGCCCAGGGTATTCGATCGATAGCCTGTTGAACTGGGTCGGCGGACGGGGGCATGATAGTTGACCAGGTGAAAAAAATAAGATTAGTCTTTGCCGGGGTCCGCGATATCGAAATAGGTCATCGTTTTTTTCGTTATTGGATCCGGTTGACCCCGTTTTTCAACAAGCTTGCAGAGAACCGGGTCCCCAAGGATCCGGCCATCCGGGGCACCGGTGGACATCAGAAGATTCTCCAATTTCTTGACCGCCGGTTCTGATGTGGTCCTGCGTTTGATGAACTGATCTGTTTTCGGATCAATACCGTTGACCTTTGCGAGCTTCTTAAATCTCGTCTCCGTTGAAATGACAATCCCGGTTACTGCAATGACTTCCCCGGGTTTCCAAGGGAGACGATCCGGTTCACGCTCAGCGGGCGGGCAGGCCTCAGTAAATGTTCGGACGGCCATGATCAGTCCTCCATTGCCCGGTATTTCGTTGCGACCTTTTTAAGATCCGCAGCGCAAGGTTCCCGTGCAAGTTGTCTCCGGCGGAGAACAAGGATATCCCCAAGGACCTCCTGGATGGGTTTTTTATAAACCTCCGCAAGGTCCTTCAAGAATCCATGATGCACGATTGAGACCGCCACCGAAGTATCTTTCCGGGGCGCTTTCTGTTCTCCTGGCTGTCCGATACCTTTTTCAGGTTCTGGTTCCTTAGTTCCCATGTTTATTCAACTCTCTCAATTCCGGCTCCCTTCCTTTTTTGAAGATCATCGCCGTAATTTCTTCAATGATGTTCATGCAGTGCGCGGGGTGATTGACCCCCCAGCAGGTCCCCTCGTCATTCTCCCGGTATAAGGTGCATTTCTCCCGGCAATACCAGAGGATATCCCCCCGGTGAGGGAACGGACTGATCGGCCGGCAGGTCGGGCAGGGCAGGCCACCCGGAGATCCTGAACCGGCTACTGCTGAGCTCATGCCTTCTCCCTTATCTGATAGGGGAATGGGCCGATCGTGGCAGCCAGGTCGAGGGCAAGGTCCAAAGGAACAACGCCGGCCGCGATGCCCAGGTTTCCATTCCCCTTGTGGTCCTGGTAGTAGGCCCGCTTCTTCGCGGCCAGCTCTTCCTTGTGGTCCTGGTTGTAGGCCCGCTTCTTCGCGGCCAGCTCTTCCTTGTGGTCCTGGTAGTAGGCCCGCTTCTTCGCGGCCAGCTCTTCCTTGTGGTCCTGGTAGTAGGCCCGCTTCTTCGCGGCCAGCTCTTCCTTGTGGTCCTGGCAGTAGGCCCGCTTCTTCGCGGCCAGCTCTTCCTTGTGGTCCTGGCAGTAGGCCCGCTTCTTCGCGGCCAGCTCTTCCTTGTGGTCCTGGTAGTAGGCCCGCTGCTTCGCGGCCAGCTCTTCCTTGTGGTCCTGGTAGTAGGCCCGCTGCTTCGCGGC
>Ga0315279_10006902_pt1 | contig 14204 bp, 20 predicted proteins | sample YL17G06_20_MG_FD_203694 | JGI IMG/M metagenome (GOLD analysis project Ga0315279, IMG submission 203694) | Sediment microbial communities from Yellowstone Lake, YNP, Wyoming, USA - YL17G06_20 | ecosystem: Environmental > Aquatic > Freshwater > Lake > Sediment | place: USA: Wyoming | collected... | reverse complement strand
CATCGATGTCCGTTTTCGCGGCCGCGTCCTCCGCCAGCATGAGCGGCTCGCGAATCCACAAGCGGAAAATCTCCGTGCCCCACACGTCCAGCGGACGCGAATTTATCATCAGCCTGCCCGTGCCAGGCCTGACAGTTGCGCGCGCCACTGCCGTCTTGCGCTTGCCCGTCGTATAAACGAAACCCTTCTCCGTCTTCGCCTCTTCCTTCGCAGCCGCCTTCTTTACCCTCGTCTTCGTCGTCTTTGCAGCAGTAGCCCTTGCCATCTTTCAACTCACCATCTCTTCGTAGCGCCCAGCTCCGCGGACAAATTGCCTAGTGTCATGCCTCCGGACTTGAGCCTGCCCGCGTCAGCCAGCGCGAGCTTCTTGAACTCGCTTGCCTTCGACTGCAGCTCGTCCGGTATTCCTATGTACGCGCGCAGTCTCCTATATGCGTTCCTCCCTTTCGGCTTTTTCATCGGCAGCATGCCGCGCACAGTGCGCCTGAATATACCGTCGGGCGTGCGCGGGAAGAACGGACCCTTGTGCACGTCGCCACGTTTTATTTTCACGCCGTAATCGCTCAGCGTGAACTTTCGGCTGCCGGAAATCACGGACTTCTCCACGTTCACCACGAAAACAGACTCGCCCCCGATAAGCTGCTTCGCGATAACAGACCCGAGCCTTCCGAGGATTTGGTTGTCCGCGTCGTATATGGTCGCCATGAAAACAGCCTCGTTCGCATTCCATAAAATACGTCAAACCATTATCCGTACCTTCGAGCCCGACTTGTTCTTCGCGAGCAGCTCGTCGATCGTCATCGTCGCGCCCTTCGCCTTCTTTATCTTCGCAGCGGCCGCAGGGCTGAACTTCCACGCCGCGACATGCAACGCCTTCGTCAGCTCCCCGTTCGACAGCACGGTTCCGGGCACGACAACGGTCTCGCCCGGCTGCGCGTGCCTTTCCAAGTCGACGACGTTTACCGTGACCTTGCTCCGCCTCGGAGCGCGCAGCTTCGCAGCCACATCGCGCCATACCGGCTCCTTCGTCTTCTCGAGCCTGCCGATTAGCAGACGCATGTAAGTGTTAGTCGGTCCAGTAGGCCTTGCCATGCTCGCACCTGTGTCGCAAATGATTATTAAGAATTGTAGTGCTTATATGTTTTTAAACCTGCACGGAATGCGCCAGCCGGGATTTGAACCCGGATTTTCAGCTGTTTCCTCGAAATTGGGAAGCTGACATCTTGACCAGATTGGATCACTGACGCAATATTTTTTCAATTTTCTTTTGTTTTTCCGAACAAATCAACCCTATCGTTCTATCAAATTTCTTAACCTTATCAACGCCCTCTATAACTATAAAATGAAATTCTTTTCGGTTTTTTGAACTGCTTCTATACACCTTATGTTCTATCTCTAAACTTTTCAGTATGCCAGAACATTGCGTAATCATCTTTTTTGATATGGATCCAAATGACAGTCTGGATTTTTTGACATACACGCTCCCGTCTGAATTTATCAGTCCGCGGATGAATCCTTTCAGTAATGCCTTTTCTGAAAAAGAACTTTTCTTTAATCTTATTGTCTGGCTTCTTTTTCCTTCCCATTCCAAAAATTCTTTGAGCAGAGGATAAATCTGCTTCCCATAGAGAACTACTCTGTATAGATGGTTGTAATCGTCCAGCTGCACATTGGGATATTTTCCAAATAGGACAAACAATATGCGCCGTAATCTTTTCAAAATCAGCTTTTCATTAATTGAAAGGAAGAAAATTATCCTATATTTGTAGTTTTCTTCGTCGAAATTGAAATAACCGTCTCCTGCGAAAAGGCCGAGAAACTCTCCCAAGATTTCTTTGTTAAATAAATTCATTTTCAGCGGTTTTAATTTTCTACCAAATTTTTTTCTCACGTGATAGTATATGGTGGTTTTTCCCAATGAAAACATTTCTGATAACTTATTTAGACTATAGCCTTCTTTATATAGTCGATGGATTTCTGAAATGTTTCTTTTGTTTAATTTCATCGAATATACTTGAAACTACCTTCTATTAAACCTTACCTCGGGTTCAAAACCACTACAAAAATGGTTCTACTTAACCGAAAAAGGAACAATGTCCGGCTGGAAAAACAAACGGCCGGAGAAATCAACCATTCCTCGACTTGCCCGCCGCCTCTGCGATCACGTCCTTCAGCCCGAAGCCGAACGCTATCGCGAGTCCGACCTCGAACGCCACCACGGTCAGCGCAGCCGCGCCATTCGCGGACGCCACGTTGGTCATCACGAGCGGCAGCGAGACCGCGGCTGTGCTGTACACTATGAGCCAGAATACTATCTTGCTCATCGCTTTCGAGAAGCCCACACCGCTCTTCGCTATCTGCCTGCTCGTATAGTCCGCGAACACGTAGCCCACGACGAGTATCGCTATAGCTTCAGCAATGCCGGGTATGAACCCGACCACGAAGTTCACGAACTCCGTTATCGCGGCAACGCCCAATGCCTGCGCTGACATCTGGACGAACGCCAGATACACGACCCACTCGAATATTATGGGGAACAGCTCGCTGAGCTTGAACATGGGCATCCGGTTGGCGAGGTAGTTGTCGAGCTTGAACCTTAGCATTATGGCCTTCACCGTCTTTCCAATCACGGTTCCCAAAACCCATCCTATGGCCAGCAGCACCGCTGAGTACGCCAAGTTGGGCAGGAAACCGATCGCGGACTTGAAGAAAGCGTCCAACGGCTCGGCCAACGCCTGTGTAAGTTCCCACGCCATTGAATCATTCCTTACAATAGAGTTCGCTTTTTGGTATTAAAAACATGCTGGCAAAAACGACTCAGTCCAGGAACGGTGCGCCTTTCTTCACGCATTCCAGCAGCAGTCGCACGGGCGGGAACATCGGTTCGGGCAGCGCGTCCGCGTCGTGCCACTCCCATCCCTCGTTCTTCTCGGCTTCCATGTTCGCGGGCTCGCCAGTCCAGCCGTTTGCGCGCACTAGGAACGCGACGTAGTCGCCGGCCATCACGCCGTTCAGCTCGTACGGCGGAATAAGTTTGGTGGCGATGAATTCGAATGTGTTTGCCTCAAGCCCGGTTTCTTCTTTCAGCTCGCGTTTCGCGCATTGCAGAACGCTCTCGCCGTGCTCTATGTGTCCCGCGGGCATCGACCAGCATCCCGCGCCGAACGCGTTCTTGCGCCTGCCGAGCAGCACACGGCCATCGCGTTCGAGAAGCACATAAGAAACCAGTTTGACTAGCCTGCGTTCCTTTTTGTAGTCTTCCATAAAATCGTAGCGCCGAGGATGGGATTCGAACCCATATGGGCTTGCGCCCGCTGGTTCTCTCGAACCCTCAATTCACCTCTTACTCATCACAGCCTTCCGGCGTCAGAGTCAAGCCATCATATCAATGGGTTTTCAAGACCAGTGCACTACCTGGTTATGCGACCTCGGCATTGTTTTGAATGTTGTCCGGCTTAGTATTAAAATGTCACTCATAGTTAATCTTATATCCTTTCGTCTGGATTTTTCATTCATGCCGCTCAAAATAGAAGTTTATACAGAAGTATGGACGACCATCGGATATCTAAACCCAGGGGACAGACCAGGCTCCATATCCGACAACAAACCCAACGGAAGTCGCGACATATATTTGTTCGAGTGTTCCGAAGATGGTTCGAGTTCAGCCATATACCGTTCTGGCTTAGGTTTGGACTCGGAAATTTCAGTGATTAGGGAAGTCATAACGGATTTTTCGAAGTTGGAAATAGTAAAGACTCTGAAGAAAGACGAAGAGCCGTATGTTATGCGAGTGAAGACCGACAAAAGCTTGGTAGAACGTAAGCTAAGGTTCACGCACGAATGAAAATTCACGGTGCACGCTTAAAGCACATCCAGCTTGCCCGAGCGCGGTACGTTCAGCTGCATCGCGTCGCGGAACTCCGTCACGTAGCCTCCGCCGACCGACACGCGGTCTCCGACCTTGACGCTTTCTATCTGCGCCTCCCATAGGCTGAGCTTGATCGTGCCCGTGTCGTCCTCGAGCGTCGCGTCGGCCACGCGCTTCTGGCCGTAGCGCGTGTTGACCTCGCGCGGATCAGAAATGTCTATTACCTTGCCCTCGAGCGCGATGTTGCTCATTCCGTTCTGCAGTTCCGATATCTTCATCCGGCATCCACCACTCAATCAGTATGCGCGTTTCTCCTTTAAGTCTTTTGCGAGGCCGTACTCGCCGCGCTGGATGAACACGCGGTCCGTGCGAACCGCAGTGCCTTTCCTCGCCTTGAGCATCTCGTCGCTGTCCATGCGCGCGATGCCAAGCGCAACCAGCTCGCCCTTCTGCGTGTATACCGCGATCGTCTCGCCAGCCTCGATTCCCGGCTGGATGCGCGTTATGCCTGCGGCGTAGACGGGCGCGCCGTGGCAGACTTGGTCGACGGCCGAGTCCTTTACGAAAACGGCCTTCGTCCCGAGTATCGCGTGCTCCACGGGAATCAGCAGCTTCCGCAGAGGCTTCTCGTCGCCCGACTCCTTCCATCGCTCGTACGCGTCCTTCACGTCCAAAAGGCTGGCCGCATGCTGTTCCATGAATATGCCCGCTCTCACCCTTCGAAGCTCGGTCATATGCGCTCCGCAGCCGAGCGACTCGCCTATGTCGTGGCACAGCTTGCGTATGTACGTGCCGGCCTCGCAGCCCACGCGGAACAGAACGTCGCGGCCGTCGATTTCCAAAACGTCGAAGAACCTAATATCCCTTTCCCTCACTTTGCGCGCGACTGCGGATTTCACTGGCGGCAGCTGCTTGATTGTGCCCACAAACTCGGCAGCCTTCGCCCGCAGCGCATCCTCAGGAACGTCCGCATGCAGACGCATCACGCCCACGTACTCCTTGTCCACGCCCATGAGCACAGGCATCGCCTTCGTCGCGTCGTTCAGCGCCACAGGCAGGACTCCGGTCACGCCCGGGTCGAGCGTGCCCGCATGCCCGCTCCGCGTTGCGCCGAAAACCTGTCCTGCCCACGCCGTGACTTGGTGCGATGTCGGGCCCGCGTGTTTGTCCACGACAACGACAGCCGCCTTCAGAAGTTCTTCGATTGTCCTCTCAGCAGGCCGCTTGCCCAGCGACTCGTCCGTTTCCTCGTCGGCCTTCGCGAGCCACTTGCCTTCCTTCGGCTTCGCCCTCGATGCGCGCGGCATAAGATAAGATTTCTTTGAATCGACTATAAATCAATCGCACGCCTGTCGCGCTCCGCACGGTCGGCTAGCGTACGGCTTTAACGAGCGCCTTTTGGATTACGATCAGGAACAGCACGATGACGAACAGCGCGGCGGCTGTGGTGCGCAGCATAGCAGTGTCCGAAACGATGGACGATGCGGTCGTGCGCACGTACTCCACGCAGGAGCGGAACTTGGAGAAGAACAGTTCGGCGAGGTCTGAGAAACTCTTGCTTGGCAGAGCGCCCGCCAAAGGCCTTTCCGTGACGCTGCCTATGATGAACGGAAGGATCACATTTACATCCACCTCTCCGGGCTTCTGCGTTACCGAACCCGACGTTGTGGCCGTGGTCGCGACCTTGCACGATGTGGCCTCAACAATCAGCTGTACGGGCTTCGCATGCGAGACGTTGCCCACGCCGTACGACGCGCTCGCCACTAGGGAGAACGCGTACGTGCCGTCGAACCCTTCGGGCACCGTGAGCTTGTAGTTCAACTCGGCCGTCTCGCCGAACTTCAGCGGTTTCGCGCCGAGCGTCGTGGGCTGGAAAAGCACTGAAGGCAGCCTGTCCGCGGACAGCCGCACGCCGGCGAGCTCGAGCACGCCCGTGTTGCGAACCTTGACTGCATAAACGGCCGTTGTGCCCGCGGCCTGCTGTATTGTGCGGTCGTACTCGTATATCTCGATGCCGTAAACGGGCGGCGGCACCTCCTGTGCAGTCGATGCCTTCGATAGGAAAACGAGCGCGACGGCCAGCACTGCGACGACAGCGATTGCCGCGACCGCAAAAAGCCTGCCGTCGAATTCCGGCAGCGCTAACTTCGGACTCATATCGAACTATTAAACATTGGTGGAAAAAGAATTTCTAGATGGGTGTTCTGGCGCAAAGATGGCACATTTGCGCGGTTTTCCTCTAAGATTTATAAACTTTTGCGAAAATCGCGCCAGGCATTCAAAAGCTTTTCTACGATTAGCATAAAAGTTTGAGATAACTCTTATAGATAGTGAGATTGTCGCGTATGATAATCAAAAAACAGTTCGTTTTAATTTCGGCGATTGTGTTCCTTGCCGTGGCCGCGGCAGTGCTGCCGGCGCTTAGCATCTCGGCGAGGACGTTCTACAGCTTCGAGCTGCTCGTGCCCGACGAGGTTGTGGCGCAGCCCGGGACCGAGGTCACCGTGGACGGCGGCGTGCTCGTGACTGGAATGTACTGGATGCACGACTTTGATATCAAGATCGACGGCCTGCCTTACGAGTACAACATCACGCCAGCGCACTGGGAGGACGTGCGCATACTGCGCGACTGGAACCCGGTCGACGGCGTGTTCCGCGTGCCGGAGAATTTCACGCTGAAAATAAAGCTGCCCGCTGATGCGTCGGGCGCGCACATCGTTTCGATAAACGGCACAGAGCACCGCTCCTTCAGGCAGGTTTCGAACAGCACTTATTTCGTGCTCAAGGTGGGGGCCGCGGTCCTGAACGCCACCCAGGCACCTCAGCTGGCGATTTCGGACATACTCTTGCCCGAGATGATCAAGGAGTTCGAGCCCTTCACCATGAGCTTCAAGATAGACAACAATGTGCCTGTCAAGACAGCAGCGATCGTTTCGCTGCATATGCCGGAGGACTGGCAGGCCGACGCGACGTCGAAGACTTTCAGCGTAGAGGCGGGCGACTCGACGATAGGCTCTTTCAGGATAGTGCCGACAACTTCCGCGGGCACGATCTCGCTGTTCGTGGAATACCCGTTGAAGGACAAGATGATGAACTTCACCAAGGTCGGGCCGTACCTCGTTCCGGGCGAGAAGGTGAAACCGAGCACGACCACGACCGAGCCTTCGGCTGAGCAGCCGTCGGCTGGCGGATTGGGCATCATAGGCGGGGCGTTCAGCGCGTTGGGCAGCTTCGTCAGCGGCGCGCTCGGAAGCGTGGGCACGCAGTACGACTCGTACCTCACTCCGATAACTATCGGCATAATAGTCGTACTCGTCATCGTCATAGTCTGGCTGCTCGGCGGAATCTTCAAGATAGTCCAGTCCGGCGAACGCGTGAAGCCTGAGAAGATGAAATCGCAGGCCGATGTTTCTCCAGTTGAATTGAAAAACGTCTGATGGCGCGAGTACTTTGTGAAATATTAGAATTTTTACTTTCCTTTCTTCTGCTCCTTCTTCGCCGCCTCGGCCTTCTGCGCAGCTTTCTGCTCGCGCGCCTTCATCTCGGCGGCGCTCGGTTTCTTCAGTCCGAGCTTGTTCGTCAAGCCGGTCTTGTCGTACGCCGCGATCACCTGCTCGTCGCTCGCGTCCTCTGCGACTTCGAGCTTGTTCTCCGTCGCCTTCAGGTGCGTTATGTTCACGCGCCTGCGCTTCACGCCCGTGAGCAGCTTCGGGCCCGTTACAGTGACGAAGCTCTTCTCCTGCTTCGAAGTGCCCGCCGGCTTGATCACCACGCAGTAACCGCCGGCCTCGCGACCCGCGATTTTCAGGCACACGCGACCGAGTTCCAAAGATGCCATTCAACCAACCTCCGAGATTCTCTTAAGAGCCTCCCTTCCTTGCGTTCTCCCATACTCCTTAACAACTTTGATTGTACTATTACAAACATCCAAACAGCTTTCATAATTCCCGTCTTGGAATGCCTTACTTGCCAAGCTTAGACCATTTTCAATCATAGCAGGTATTTCTAACGGCACCCCAAGCCCCCTAAGGCCATACATGGCATCCATACAACCCTTCAAATACTCCAATTTTTCGTACGCCTTTTCAAGCAGATTTGCAGATTGCATATTGGCCCACTTTCTCTTTGAAAAGTTCCCTTGTACATTTCGTGCAAAGGTTGCCGCCGTACGGCCTGTTCGGCCTGCGGTTGGACGCGGCCATGCGCCTGATGCCCATCATTCCCGCTTTCGGAACGCCCTGCAACGCAGCGCCGCACGACGCGCACACGGCCGCAGAGCGCTTCAGCTTGCGCTTCTTGCCTCTGCCCCCCGTGTACGCCATGCGCAAACACCCCGCCTTTTGTTATACGCCTTCGATGTTTATAAAAACCAATCCGCAAGCTGGCTACTCGAAGCCGAAGAGCTTGCGCACCACCCAGCCGATCGTGAAGGACACGAGCACATACCACAGCACCCATGTCACGCTGCTGCCCACGAACGGGACCGCGAACGGAAGCGACGCGACTGTCATCCCGGCGTAGCTGTGGTTCAGCCACGGGAGGAACAGGTATATCACGACAAGCGACACGAGCAGCGACTTGTAGCTGTGCTTCATGAACTCGTTGTTCATCTGCATCGTTTGCTCGAGCAGCTTGTTTGCAGCGTCCTTGTCTCCGGCTTTCTGCGCCGCGGTCATCTGCTCGCGCAGCTCCTGCATCCTCGTGCGCAGCTCCTTCACCGCCTTGTTGTTCGTAAGCAGCCTGCCGAGCATGAGGATCGAGACGGTTATCGCTGCCGAAACGACGAAAAGCGAAACCATCGGCCCGAGCGGCATCAGCGGCGCGAACGTAACGTCCATGCCGCCGACGAGCATCCCCGTTATCTCCTCGAACATACTTTTCACTTCTTTTCATCCGGCTGAATCTAGTGTTATTTTTCCATGTTATAAATCTATTCTTCCGCGAAAAACTCGTGGTCGCAGTAACCGTCTTTGTCCGTCAAAGTCCTAATTTATGACATCGCGTGCTTTTCCATGACATTTGTTAGAATAGTTACCAGTTTTTCGCTGCCCAGTTTGGGTGTTATACCATCCTTTTTTGCATGTCTGTCTATCGTGTACTCAAGATATTCTAAGCTTGCTAGTTTGAACTGCTTAGGTCCAATTCTTTGGAAAATAGGCACGAGTCCCTTCTCTACCGTATCACGGCCGATGAAGAACAATGTCGGCGTAGATATTGTATCATAGCCAACGGTTTCTAGTACCGGGTATCCGTCTGATTTGTACCACGAGTTCTTGGCCTTTTCTGTTCCATCTGCGTTCAAAACGTATCCTATTGAAGGAAACACGCATCCAATGCCTTTCCCGAGTTCCGCCCCGTAAATGGGTTCGTTTTTATTTTGGATCAGCCTCTCCGCGGCAAGAAGTTTCTTCGCGTAGTTTGTCCCGACCATGTTTTCTCCGGATAAAAATGTGTCATCTAGGACATGGTTTACAAAACCCAGATACGGCTTAACACCTATGCGGCCCTGACTCCCGGCCATTTTTAGATCCGTGTACATGTCGAAAAAATTGTACAGCGCGCCCTTTACGTCTTCGGGTATTAATCCGACGTCAACGCTTCTCGTTCTCGCCGCTTTTCGTAAGACGTCCAAGCGATTCATTTTGCCACTTACTACGTATTAGAAAACAAAATATAAATAAGGTAAAATTGCCTCAGCATCTTGAGACGATTTTGAATTCTTCAGAGACTTCAACCGGCTTCACTCGCCGAAAAGCCTGCGCACGAGCGGATGCGCCTCGTCCAAGCGCTGCGCCCGCAGCTCCTCGTAGTAGTTGTATACAATCATAACGGTTAAAAGCATTCCAGTGCCCGTGCCCAGCGCGCCCACGAGGTCGGCCAGCGACGCCAGCAACCCGACTATCAACCCGCCGAGCGCAGCGAGTGCGGGTATGTAGCGGTTGAGCACCTCGGCCATCACGTTCTTGTCCTTCCTGTACCCCGGTATCTGCATGCCGCTGCTGTCTATCTGCCCCGCGACCGTAAGGGCGTCCATGCCCGAAGTGGTTATCCAGAACATCGAGAAAAGCATGGCTGACGCTGCCATGAAAGCCATGTACGTGAGCGAGCGCGTGATTTCGGACGCGACTAGCGTTCCATTAACGATTTCGCCGAGCAGGTTCTTAGGCGCCGTGAGATAGTACACAAGCCCGCCGACTATGCTGCCGCTGCTGTCGAAGCAGCCGAGCATGCCGCATGCGATGCCGTCCGCACCGGCAGGCCCCACGCCTATCCTGCCTACCAGTTGCATGTTGGACACTAGCGCGGCCGTGAGTATCACAGGTATGTTGCTCGTGTACAGCAGCTTTAGCCCCCAGCTGCGTCCGAACCCGCGCATCTGCGCAAAGGTCAGCGGTATCTCAACCTGCACGTCCTGTATGTACACGGTCAGGAGGAATATCGCTGCGGTCGCGACGATCGGCAGCACAGCGCTCAGGGCCGCGAACGTGTTGTCCGACAGTATGTTGAGCACGAACAGCCACAGCAGCCCGGTGGGCGGGTTCATGGCGGTCGGCAGGCACGAGAACAGGTTGCCTGTCTGGCATACGGGCGGGGACACGAACGGCGAGAGCACTCGTATCAGCACCTGGCTGCCCACGCCAGCCGCGATGAACAGGCTGATGCCGCTGCCGAACCCCCACTTGCTGACTATCTCGTCGAGCAGAATGACTATGATCGCGCCAGCCGCCAGCTGCAGCATAACGAACAGCATCACCTCCGGCCCGCCTGACACCGGCAGCGCGCCCGCAACCACGAACGCGATCGCTTCCACGAAACAAAGCACTATCGAAAGGAACTTGTTCCAGGTGTTGAACTTCTTGCGGCCCTCCTCCTTCGTGGTGTCCCAGTCGATTATCTTCGAGCCCACGAGCAGCTGCAGGAGTATGCCGCCCGTGACGATCGGTCCGATGCCGAGCGTCATCAGGCTTCCGAACTTCGAGCCCAGGACGATTTCGAAGAACTTGAACTGCTGGTACCTCTGCGGGTCGCTGGTGTCTACGCCGAACACCTGCACGAACGAGAGCACGAAATACAGCAGAAGCGCGATGCCCGTCCACTTCAGCCGCGTGTTTACGGTCTGCTTGTACGTGGGTTTCCGCACGGACGGGACGTACTTCACGAAGTTCTCCACGTGCTTGCCAAGGTTCAGGTCCATCCTACTCTTCCTCTTCGGATTATTCGTCCTCGGATTCCTCTGTCTCTGTTTTCCCTTTGTCTTCGCTCTTGTCTTCGATTTTCTTCTCTGCTCTCTTTCCGCCGGCTTTCGCCTCTTCCTTGTCCGTAGCTACAACGCCTTCGAACTTTCCGCCCGCGGCTGTTATTTTTTCAGCGGCCTTCTTCGAGAACATCGGCGCGATAACTTCGATTGCCCTGCCGATTCTTCCGCCGGCCAGGACCTTCCTGTACCCGAGCGCAGCGAGGTCTATCTTCTTCTTGCCTGCGGCGAGCGCCTCGATGCCGCCGACGTTGATCGCCTTCACAGCGTTGGCTATGGCTTTGGGCGACCTGAAACCGCGCTTGCCGAAATGTCCCGGTTCGTACGACGTGACGTAGCTCCACTTGAACTTGTGCATCCCCGCGTTCCCGCTGCCCCCGCGGCTTCCGCTGCCCCTGTGCTTCTTGTGGCAGCCGTAACCCTGGTTGCGGCGTCCGCGGTACTTTCTGTTCTTCTTTGCGCGTCGCACGACCATCGTCTTTACACCCGAGCGTTATATCTCATTAATGCGTTGACCATATTTTCCGTAAAAAATCCAAATGTCTTATCGAGATCGGAGCAGAGTCGAAATACCGACATCAACTCCCCGCTCCATTTTTTTCCGGGAGGGTTGTATCTAATCCCGAAGAGTTCATAACAGCCTTCTGAAAATTCAGCGGGTCGATCCTTTGCATTCCGGTCTACGTGTTTCCAGTAAGGTCCGAGTGGGTCTGGGTCTGCGTTTTTCATTTACATCATCGCCTTGATTAGCTCGTCCATCTTCTCCGCGCGATTGCCAAGCTCGCCCTTCGGCCAGTGCTGCTTCACGCTCTTCATCCCGTGCACCGGAGGCGTCAGCCTGAACACGGGCTTGAGCTTCGGCACGTCCGCCATCTTCGCCTTGCCTTCGAATATCGCCTTCGCGAGCGCGTCTACGCTGTCGTAACCCGTTTCCTTCACCGTTGTCGCATCGAGCCTGCGGTTACCCTCGAGCCTACCACGCTTAGCGAGCAGTTGCTTGAAAACTTCGAAAGTTATCGTTCCGTACGCGGTCTTGTCCCGCACCTTCGCGAGCATGCCGCGGAACGCTGGCGTGTCTGGAAGAACGACGCACTTGTTCGTCTTGTCCAGCCGCAGCAGCTGCAGCGTCTCGTCTATGGTGTCGCGCGTGTTCATCGTTCCCCTGATTCGAACAACTGCCAGCATTTCAGTGCACCTTCTTTTTCGTTCTTACGTCTACCTCTCGTAAGCGTACAGCTTCTTCAGCGCGTCGAACACCGCGTTTACAAGATTTATCCGCATCGCCGTGTTGCCGTACGTCTTCATCCAAATGTCCTTTATCCCGGCCATCTTCAATATCTTCTTCGACTCGTCGTCCGCTGCCAGGCCGAGACCTTTCGGCGCGGGCATGAGCACGACACTGACGCTGCCAGCTTTGCCGGTCGTCTTGTACGGTATGCTGTGGTCGCCTCCGCAACCGCACTCCCAGCTTCCGCAGCCGCGTTTGATGCGTATCACGTTCATCTTCGCGCGGTCGACCGCCTTGTTGATCGCGTTTCGCGTCTCGATAGCAGAGCCCCTACCTACTCCGATCAGGCCCGCCTCGTCGCCCACGATTGCGAACGCGTTGTACGTGAACCTCCGTCCGGAGCGGTGCATCGTGGCTGTTATCTTTACAGGTATCCTCTCCTTTCCGCCGCCTTTGCCCTTGCGTCCGCCGATTTGTATGAGCTCGCTCTTCAGTCCCGGCATCAGAAAATCTACTACCTGCGGCTCCATCACCTTCCTGCCCGATTTCAGCACCTCGTCGATGTCCTTCACGGCGCCGCTCGCCACGTCCTTGCCCAACGCGGTCCTCGGCCTCCACGAGCCGACGTCGCGCGGCTGCAGCGGCACGACCTTCGGTATCTCCACTGCTTCGACTCCCGCAACTTCGAGTATGGACTCGGCCTTCGCCTCCAGCTCGATTTCCGGCACTGCTTCGATTTCAGCCCCGGTCTCGGCTTCGACTTCCTTCTCCGGCATAACTGCTACCTCTTCGATTTTCTCTTCGGCCTTCGCCTCTGCTTGCGCTGCCTCTGGCTTTGCCTTGGCTTCTGCTTTCTTACTTTTCCTTGCCGCCATACTTCTCGACCTTCGCCTTCACTTCCTCGAACTTCTTCGGCATGTCCTTGTACTTTGCGTCGCGCGCAGCGATGTGCTCGCCGCGTATGCGCTTCTCGTCCGGGAACATTTCCTCGTCCGCTGGTATTTTCAACCCCGCGTCTATGGCCCCCTTCGCCGCAGCGTACAAACGCGAACCCTTCGTGGACGGATGCAGCCCGATGTCGAGCACGGCCTCGTGCACGCCTTTCGCATTCGAGAACTTGCCTATCATAAATCCTGTCAGATACGCGGCAGGCAGGTTGTCGCATGCGAACGTCCATCCGAGTTTTTGCAGCGTCTGCGATATCGCGCTCGCGAGCGTGCGGTCGCCCTTCGGGTCGAACTGCACGACCTGGCAGCGGATGTACTTCAGACCCTTGCGCACGACCAGCCTCGGCTTGCCCGAGCGCAGCAGCTTCAGCCTGCGTTTGTAGTCCGTCTTGCCTTCCCGCCTGCGGCGGAACTGCATCTTGCGCGTCGGCTTGTACTTTACCATTTCAATCACTCGTTGCTCTTACTGTTTTTTCTTCAGCATGCCGTGCTGCTCCATGTATATGCGCATGTGGCTGCGGCTCCTGAACTGGCCTCCCTTGATGAGCATGTACAGCTTCCTGTACGTGGCGTTGTCTATCTCGCCCGCGTGCCTGGATTCCTTGAGCATCGCCCTGAGCGGCCGCACTGTCGCGATCCACCTCTTCTTCCGCGGCAGCCGCGCGTACTGCGAACCCTTCCTGCTTCCGCGCTTCTTCCTGTGCATGCTTTCGCGCTTGCTGACGGGCATCGGAATCTTGCCCGGCCTCGCCTTTATCAGGCCCTTCTTTATGGCGCGGCTTATGTCGGCGCGTGTGATGGCCGCCTGCACGTCCTTCAGCTTGTCCTTGTCCGGGGTTATCCATACTTTGGACTTGCCGACCTTCATCACTTCAGCCGCGAGTTTCTTCTGCAGCGTCAGCTTTG
>Ga0315279_10006900_pt1 | contig 14208 bp, 10 predicted proteins | sample YL17G06_20_MG_FD_203694 | JGI IMG/M metagenome (GOLD analysis project Ga0315279, IMG submission 203694) | Sediment microbial communities from Yellowstone Lake, YNP, Wyoming, USA - YL17G06_20 | ecosystem: Environmental > Aquatic > Freshwater > Lake > Sediment | place: USA: Wyoming | collected... | reverse complement strand
GCGCGGGTTGAGACTGTTCCTCGGCTTCCACAGCCGCAATAACACGTTCACGTAGGTCTTGGGAGTATGGTTTCATACCCCCCACTGTAACAGATCACGCCGTATATGCAACAGGAATTCGCTCTAAAGCACGGGGGAATTCTGGCGAGTTCCTCCGAGTTCCCCCGAGTTCCCCCGAGTTTCATCAGTTCCTATGCTCACCGTAACCGTCGTCCCCGTCCCAGGACTGCTTTCCAACGTTACCCGGCCTCCCACCTTGGCGGCCCGCCCCTCGAAACTGTGCAGACCCATCCCACCGGCGTTCCTGGCGGTGAGCGGGTCGAAGCCTATTCCGTCGTCGCGCACTTGCAGGCAAACGGTCTTGTCAGTGAACTGCAAACGAATCGTCACTTGCTGCGCCCTGGCGTGTTTCATCACATTGTTGAGCGCCTCTTGAGCGATCCGATAGAGTTCCTGTTCGATCACGATAGGCAGCCGTCGCTCTCCTTCTACCTCGAGTTCTGTCTGTAGCCCGGCGCGCGCCTCCACCGACGCCAGCCGGATTTGCAGGGCAGCCACCAATCCTTCCTGTTCCAACGCGGGCGGGTGCAGCTCAAAGATCAGCAGCCGCATGTCGCGCATTGCGCCCCGCGCCGTGTCCCGCAACTCTTGCAGGTGATTCACCGTAACGTCCTGTTTGCCTGCCACGAAGGCCAGCGCTGCCGCGTCCGCGTAGAGGGTCATACTGTAGAGAGATTGAACGACCGAGTCGTGCAGTTCACGCGCCAGCCGCTGCCGCTCCTCCAGCACAGCCAATTGCCCGGCTTGCTGATTGAGCCGGGCATGCTCGATGTTGATGGCGGCCTGATTGGCAAAGAGACTGACGATCCGCACATCGTCCTTCGTAAAGCCGCCTGGCTTGCCGACCACTTCCAGCACGCCGATGACGATTCCGTTCGCGTGCAACGGCATGGCCAGGAACGCCGTGGGTCGTTCATCCCCAAAATATCTATGGGCCTCGCTGGCTGCGTCGTTGGTCAGAAAAGGTTCATCCCGGCGCACGGTGATGCCGGCGAAAGACCCTTCAACCGGTACACGGTTAAAGGACGCTGACACCGTCCCCGTGCGGTGGGCAACTCGCAGCCATTCGTCGCGCTCAGCGTCCAGCAGCAAGACCGCACTGCCCGTAGCGCCCGTCAGTTGCTGGGCCTCGGTGCAGACGATCTCGAGCACCTCTTCCAGGCTAACCTGATGGAGCAACGCTGCCGCCACACGCTGAAGGCCCTCGCTTTCGGCCAGTCGCTGGCGCGTCTCTTCATAGAGCCGGGCCTTATCTACCGCCAACGCCGCCGAGTTGGCGATGCCCCAGACCAGCTCAATCTCGTCTGAGGTGAAATGGCGATAGTCGCTCGACGTGCTGAGAATCGCCACACCCAACACCTGTTGGCTCACCCGGATGGGCACGGCCAAAACCGATTTGACGCTCCAGGCCTGCACCGTCTCCCGACTGAGGCGGGGATCAGCCTCGGCATCGTAGCAAACCGCCGGCGCCTGGCGTTGTAATGCCTCACCCGCCAGGGAATCCACCGCCGGATCCAGGGGCCGCTCACGAAAGACATCGGGGCGCACCTCAGTCAATGGCCCGCGGACGGCGCGGGGCACGAGCACACGTCGTTCTGCATCCATCAGATAGATGCCGCAGTAAGGCACTCCCACGGCGGTGACCATCGCATCGGCAACCTGCTCCAGAACCTGGTCCGGTTCCAGCGAGTTGCTGGCCATCTGGGCCGCGTGTAACATCAGGGCGATGTGCTTTTGCGCTCTGATGAGGTCGGCGTTCAAGGCGGCGGATGTCTCCAGCAGTTGCATACGCTCCAGCCCCATCGTCGCCAGCGTTTGGGCCAGACGGGTCTGCGCCTCCATGACAACTAGCAGCCGCTCTTTCGAAATGATGGGAACCTGCCGGAGCGCCGCCAGGTAAGCTTGTTCGTCAACCCCAAGCTCTTGCGCCTGATGGCGGAAAAACTCTTCGTCGGGCGGCTCGTGCAGGAATTGGCCCATGAACAGGGTGGCCACCTGCTCGCCTTTCACCATGACCGGCATGGCACAGTTCATCAGACCCTTCAAACACTGGGTCGCCACATAAGGGCCCTCATGCAAATGGCCGAAGAGGTAGTCGTCACTCTCGTTGCACCGGCGCTCGGTCTGCGGAGAAAGGCGATGAAACCGGGCGCAGATATCCTGCCAGCCAACGGCGCACAGGTTGTTGCGATCTATATCCAGCAGAGCGGTGGCAACGCCGGCGACGCTATACCACGACTGCATCACCTGCTGAAAACCGGGCAGGTCTACCAGGTCGGAGAACCGGTACTGCATAGGTCAACTCCCTTCACTTTTCTTGGCAGGAAAAAGGAGATGAGGGCACAAGCCCGCAAGATTGGGATGGCATACTCAAGCGTAAATTATACACCCATGGGGGTCTTTTGCGAATCAGGGCGAATTGACTCAACAACTATCGTAGCCCCCCTCTCCACGTAAAGCGGAGCAAGATCACAGCCAGGGGGTCTTGATGCGGAGCAACAAATCTGCGTTGCACCGATGACAGCCATTGCATTTAGGTCTATGCTTAAAGTGTCCATAGCGTCGCTGTATACAGCGCGTAAGCATCGCGCCAACTCGGTCAAGGTTCTGGCCCATGTTGGATACAGAAACATCAAGCTGAAAAACTCTATGAAAATATGCAAGACGATCACAAAACTAGTACTCCCCCTGATGCTTGGCCTTTTGCTGACAGTTGTTGCGGTTAGCGCGCCAAGCGTGGCGTCGGCACAGGACAGTAAACTGTTATTGCTGGGCGATGGGCCGATTAGGTTGGGCAATTACCTGCTGACGTATGCCCACGTGTTGACCAACAACGTGCCGCTCTACCGGAGCCCATCAGACGCAGCGGCGGGCATAGCGCCGATCCGGTCGCTAGGAGCAGGCTACGTGTGGGTGAGTCTGGCTGATCCCCGGCCATTCGCGCAAGACGGGCAAACCTGGTACAAGCTCAACTCGGACGAATACGTCCGCGCCGACTACCTGGCGATCTATACACCCTCGACGTTCCATGGTGTAGCTCTACCGGCGCAGCCTGATAACCCCTTCGGCTGGATAGTCTCTTCGATGCTAAAGGCATCATTCACGCCGGGTGCGGCGCTGGCCAGTGATGCGCCCCTGTTGCCGCGCTACACGCTGGTGACCCTCTATGAAGAGAAACAGGTAGGCGACTGGATATGGTATCGAGTCGGGGACAACCGGTGGATCGAACAGCGCAAGGTCGGCGTGGTGAAACCCTCGGCCCGGCCAGAAGGCATTGGCCCCACAGACAAGTGGATTGACGTGAGCCTGTTCGAGCAGACGCTGGCAGCCTACGAAGGCGACCGGATGGTGTATGCCACGCTGCTATCGTCGGGGTTGCCAGGGTGGGACACCGACACAGGCTTGTTCGACATCTGGCTCAAGGCCAAGGTAACCAACATGAGTGGGCAGAGTGGCTTTCCCGATTATTACAGCCTGGAAGACGTGCCGTGGACGATGTACTTTGACCGGGACATTGCGCTTCACGCAGCATACTGGCACGATGGATTTGGCTTCCAGCATTCACACGGCTGCGTGAACTTGCCGCCCCAAGATGCCAAGTGGTTGTTTGATTGGGCGACGCCAACGGGCGAGACCGGTTGGATCCTGCCGACGGATGAGAATCCTGGAACAGTGGTGCGGGTGCATCAATAAGCACCTGCAGAGAGGGGATACAGGGTGACTCGATTGACTCGTAAGTGGCGGCTGTTAGCGTTGCGCGGCATGATCGCGCGTTGAGTACAACGGCGCTGTTTGGCCTGGCGGCTCTCGTCTGGCCGGGCGCCACCCTGACGGCGCTGGTGCTGTTGTTTGGAGCCTATGCGCTGGTAGACGGCCTCTTGGCCCTGATCGTGAGCCTGCTTGACCGTCACGAATTTGATCACGGGTGGGTGTTGCTGCTCAAGGGACTGGCGGGCATCGCCATCGGCGTGCTCACCTTCCTGTGGCCGAGCGTCACGGCGCAGGCGCTGGTCTATCTCATCGCAGCCTGGGCGATCCTGACCGGCGCGCTTGAGGTCGTGGCGGCGATTGATCTGCGCAACGTGGTCGAGGGCGAGCGGCAATTGGCTTGGGGCAACCTGATCAAGCATGAGATGATGGGAGCGCGCTGAAATGAAACCGCCGTATTTCTATCACCTCGCCGACGGGATGCTCGAACCTGGAGGAGGGCGTATGAAATGAATGATTCCCTAGTATTACTTCGAGAGATTACATTACTTCGAGACTTTGAAAGGGCGTCTACGGGCCATAATGGGCCAAAATGCAGCTCCGAAATCTCGAAGTATTACGAAGTCTCGAAGTAATACTAGAAGGGTTGGCCTCAAGCAGATTGAACGCCGGCGCGCTAAGCTGCCCAGAGCGCCAGCGTAAAGCGGGGGCAGTTTACCGAAGGATTCAGGAGGATCACACCATGAACAAGGATGTATTCGAAGGCAAGTGGAAGCAAATGCGGGGCCAGGCCAAAGACTGGTGGGGCAAACTCACCGACGACGACCTGGAGCGAGTGGGCGGCAAGTACGACAAATTCGTCGGCCTGCTCCAGGAAAAGTATGGCTACACCCGCGAGCGCGCCGAAGAGGAAATCAACCGGCGGACGGCGGAGTATGAAGCCCAACAGAAAAAGGTCGCCGTCCCGACAAAGAAGTAATTCGACAGTCCCTCTCCTGCAAGCACGCTCAGGTTTACACGGCGAGCGGGAGAGGGACCTCGCGAGTCGTTTGAAACACGGATAACCCACGATCTCAAACAACTCACACAGGAGATACAAATGATGAACCTTCTGATCTACCTTATCGTTGCAGCCGTGATCGGCTGGGTGGCGACTGAAATCATGCATGACCGCTCGAACCTGCTGCTCAATATCATTGTGGCCGTCGTAGGCGCATTCCTGGCGGGTTACTTTCTCAGCCCCATCTTTAAGGTGGGGACCATCAACGATGCGATCACCGTTCCAACCATGCTGGTCACGCTGCTGGGCGCCATCATCCTGCTCGCGATCGTCAATCTCTTCCGCAGGAGCTACCGGCGGTAGCAGCGATGACGGTCTGACTCTACATCGGTTCTGATCGTGGATGTCTAGAGCGATTTCCCGTTGAGTGCGAGGGGCTGGACCTTCGAGGTGCTTTGCAAAACCTCGAAGGTCTAGCCAGGCGTCATCCCGTACACCACGCGGAAATCGCTCTAGGAGACACAAGGAGGTAGCATGTCGGTGAATCAACCGAATAATCAAGTCGCTGTGGATCGCCGCGAGGAAACGGTGGTCACTCAACAACCTGGCTACGCGGCGACCGAGCAAGTGACACGCGATGTTGCGGCGGAGCGGCGGCTGGTGTTGTTCCAGGTCACACGGATCGTTTGGAGCCTTCTGGGTCTATTGGAGATTTTGCTGGGGCTCCGTTTCATGTTGAAATTGATTGCGGCCAATCCGAACAGCGGCTTTGCCGCTTTCATGTATGGGATTACAGGGCCGTTCATGGCGCCGTTCAAGGGATTGATCGGAACGCCCGCGTCCGGTGGAATGATCCTCGAAGTGACGGCACTCATTGCCATGGCGATCTATGCGCTGTTCTTTTGGGGCGTCGTTCGCGTGATCCAAATCGTTGCGGATCGCCCCAGCGCTCGCACGGTCACGCGATCGGTGCGGGAACAGACGCCGGGCGGCAGCGAGCGCACAACACACACCACCCGCAGCGGCTAAGAGTGATTAATCGTCAGGGTTTGAGCCATCAGGCAATTGCTCGAACCCTCACACAGGAGAAGATAGCATGACCAATCGTAAAGAAGACGAACTGGACAATCATAACCACGAACACGAGAACGGCGTCAATCAGGTGGGGGGCTTTTTCGCCGGACTGCTGATAGGTGGACTGGCGGGCGCGGGGACAATGCTGTTGCTGGCGCCGCAATCGGGGAAAAGGACGCGCGCTCAAATCCAGTTGAAAAGCATGGAGCTGCGCGAGCAGACGACCGAAGCCGTGGAAGACGCGATGGCGCAAGCCCGCACCCAAGGCCGCCAGATCAGGGCCGACGTGCGTGAGAAAGCGGATGAACTACAGCAACGTGGACAGGCTGTTCTCGACGAGCAAAAGGAGAATTGGTCCGCACTTGTCGAAGCTGGGAAAACGGCCGTCCAAGGCTCCCAAGCCTGACCGCGCTGGGCCGATTGGCGCTTGCAGTAACCCAATCACATGGTTGAGCAGAACTACCGGCTTCATCTTGTTCGACCGCTAGGTCAACAGCCACCCGATCGGTTGACCGGGTGGCTACCCATAGATCATTCAGAAGAAGGAATCTCATGTTGTGGACTATCGTCGTGGTTCTAATCGTGCTGTGGCTGCTCGGCTTTTTCGGTCGGAGCATAAGCCCTAGTTTCCCGCAAACCGGCAACGTGATCCACGGACTGCTCGTCATCGCGGTCATACTCGTCGTATTGAATCTCCTTGGAGTGGTGCGGTTTTAAATCTCTCGCGCTTTGACGAATAGACAAGGTCTGGCGCAGTTGAAGGCATCTTCATCTTGCTGGGCCGCCAGGAAAACTGCCACCCGGCCAACTGACCGGGTAGCAGTTTTCTGCGATTAGATAGTTCAAATCGAGGAGGGTATCATGACACTGGCATCCCCGTCTGAGCCGAGCCAACTACTACCGGATCCAATCAAAGACTCTGTCATCAGCGCCAAACATTTGACGAAAAAGTTCGCAGGTGAGACAGTGGTACAGGATGTCTCGTTTGACGTCCCCCGCTCTTCCATCTTTGGTTTTATTGGGCCCAGCGGATCGGGAAAAACCACTACGATCCGCTTATTGACGGGCGTCTACACCCCCACGGATGGCCAAGTTATTGTGCTTGATCGCAATCCGGCCAAGTTCAGCCAGGGTGAGCGGGCGCGCCTCGGCTATATGCCGCAGCTTTTCGTGCTCTACCCCAACTTGACGGTATGGGAAAACCTTAACTTTGCCGCTTCTCTGTATGGAATGGGCCTATTCCGGGGGAGACGTCTGAAGAGAGCCTTGAAATTTGTAGAGCTGTACGAGCACCGCTGGAAGCTGGCCCGCGATATTTCCGGGGGGATGCTGCGGCGTCTCAGCCTGGCAGCCACTCTGGTACACGACCCGCAACTGATCTTTCTGGACGAGCCGACTGCTGGGATTGATCCCGTCTTGAGGCGCAAGTTTTGGGATCATTTCAGGGAGCTTAAAAACCAGGGACGCACGATATTTGTCACCACCCAATACGTAAGCGAAGCAGATAACTGCGACCTGGTGGGTGTACAGAACAATGGGAAGCTGCTTCTGGTGGATACCCCTCAAGGTCTAAGACATCACGCTTACGGCGGTGATATGGTCGATTTCCGCACTGCACAGCCATTCGATTTCCAGGCCGAGAATAGGCTGCGCTCACTGCCATTCGTGCGGGCCAAAACCGTCCGCACGGGTCCCGACAGCATGCGAATCATCGTAGACCGGGCCAGCACAGCCACCCCCGAACTGATGGAATGGGCGCAGCAGCGAAATATCCGAGTGAAGGCGGTGGAAGAGTATATGCCCTCCTTTGAAGATGTCTTTGTAGAGCTGGTGCGTCCGGAGGTGAGCCATGGGTAACTTTTTCCGAGGCATGATCCGGGCTTCCTCCTTCTTTCGAAAGGAAATTTTCGAGATTTTGCGCCAGCCCCGGCTGGTCGCAACCCTGGTGCTGGGGCCGTTCTTAATCCTGTTCGTCTTCGGAATTGGCTACCGCAACCAGGCGCGCGCCTTGCGCACGTTGTTCGTAGCGCAGCCCAACAGCACCCTCGCCCAGGATATCCAACAGAACAAGCAATCTATGGGCTCCTGGCTGATCTATGCCGGGGTCACCGGCGACCAGAAAGAAGCGCTCGACCGGCTGAACCGGGGACAAGTCGACCTGGTAATTGTAGAGCCCGAGGATGTCACTAGCACCATCAAGAACAACCAGCAAGCCATTTTCACTCTATATCACCACGAGATTGACCCTGTACAGGTAAGCTACATCGCCTACTTTGGACAGGTCTACGTGAACGCGCTCAACCAGCTGGTGTTGCGCTCCTTTGCCGTGCAGGGACAGAAGGACGCGGCCAACTTGCATAATAACCTACAAGAAGCCCACCAAAACGTTTCCGCCATGCGCCAGGCCGTGCAGAGCGGAGATGAAACGCTTGCTCAGCAAAAACAGCAAGGGTTAGCCAGCAACGTGGATGCCGTTTCCCTGGCGGTCGGCGCCAGCCTGGGCTTGCTGGACGGCATGCAGCAAACGAAGGGCGTTAATGGAGGCAATGCTGACCCAGTGCAGAGCACGCTCACCGAGCTGCGCCAAAACACCAACCAGCTTAACAACAGCAGTTCAGCCAACAAGGCCGAGCGGCTGGCGCGCCTCGATAAGATAGACAAAGACATCACCGACCTGGATGGCAAGCTGGCAGAGTTCCAGAGCATTGACCCTTCCATCATCGTCAGCCCTTTCCATAGCGAGACGAAAAGCATAACTCCCGTCCAGCCTTCTCTTTCGGATTTCTTCGCTCCTGCGGTGCTGGCACTCTTACTCCAACACCTGGCAGTCACGTTCGCCGCCTTATCTATCGTTCGTGAGCGCAACGTGGGTACCATGGAGCTCTTCCGCGTTTCACCCCTATCGGCGGCGGAAGCCCTCTTCGGCAAATACATCAGCTATATGCTGTTCGGCGGCGTGATCGCGGCCATCCTATCTGCCCTTTTGGCATTTGCCCTGCATGTGCCCATGCTGGGGAACTGGTGGTATTTCGCCCTGGTCATCGCCGCCGTGCTGTTTACCTCCCTGGGGATCGGCTTTGCCATCTCAATCGTTTCGCAAACCGACAGCCAGGCCGTGCAATACAGCATGATCGTCCTGCTGACCAGCGTCTTTTTCAGCGGATTCATCATGAGCCTGGATATGCTTTTGCCGCCAGTGAGAGTCATCTCCTGGCTGCTGCCCACTACCTATGGCACACTCCTGTTGAGGGATATCGCCCTGCGTGGGACTGATCCGAACTGGCTACTGCTGGGTGGCCTGGCCGCCATCGGCTTGGTCTTGATGCTTATATCCTGGCGGCTAATGCGCCGTCTGATTTCATCCTCACAATGATAGAGAAGCGGCTCAACAACTGTTGTAGCCTCCTCTCCACATAAAGCGGAGCAAGATCACGGCCAGGGGGTCTTGATGCGGAGCAACAAATCTGCGTTGCACCGATGACGGCTATCGCATTTAGGTCTATGCTTATGAGTGTTCATAGGGTCGCTGTATACAGCGCGTCGCTGTATGCAGCGCGTCGCTGTATGCAGCGCGTCGCTGTATGCAGCGCGTCGCTGTATGCAGCGCGTGAGCATCTCGTCATCAAGTAAGGAAGGGACACATGGTGACTCGATTGACTCGTAAGTGGTGGCTGTTAGCGTTGCGCGGCATGATCGCGCGTTGAGTACAACGGCGCTGTTTGGCCTGGCGGCTCTCGTCTGGCCGGGCGCCACCCTGACGGCGCTGGTGCTGCTGTTTGGAGCCTATGCGCTGGTAGACGGCCTCTTGGCCCTGATCGTGAGCCTGCTTGACCGTCACGAATTTGATCACGGGTGGGTGTTGCTGCTCAAGGGACTGGCGGGCATCGCCATCGGCGTGCTCACCTTCCTGTGGCCGAGCGTCACGGCGCAGGCGCTGGTCTATCTCATCGCAGCCTGGGCGATCCTGACCGGCGCGCTTGAGGTCGTGGCGGCGATTGATCTGCGCAACGTGGTCGAGGGCGAGCGGCAATTGGCTTGGGGCAACCTGATCAAGCATGAGATGATGGGAGCGCGCTGAAATGAAACCGCCGTATTTCTATCACCTCGCCGACGGGATGCTCGAACCTGGAGGAGGGCGTATGAAATGAATGATTCCCTAGTATTACTTCGAGAGATTACATTACTTCGAGACTTTGAAAGGGCGTCTACGGGCCATAATGGGCCAAAATGCAGCTCCGAAATCTCGAAGTATTACGAAGTCTCGAAGTAATACTAGAAGGGTTGGCCTCAAGCAGATTGAACGCCGGCGCGCTAAGCTGCCCAGAGCGCCAGCGTAAAGCGGGGGCAGTTTACCGAAGGATTCAGGAGGATCACACCATGAACAAGGATGTATTCGAAGGCAAGTGGAAGCAAATGCGGGGCCAGGCCAAAGACTGGTGGGGCAAACTCACCGACGACGACCTGGAGCGAGTGGGCGGCAAGTACGACAAATTCGTCGGCCTGCTCCAGGAAAAGTATGGCTACACCCGCGAGCGCGCCGAAGAGGAAATCAACCGGCGGACGGCGGAGTATGAAGCCCAACAGAAAAAGGTCGCCGTCCCGACAAAGAAGTAATTCGACAGTCCCTCTCCTGCAAGCACGCTCAGGTTTACACGGCGAGCGGGAGAGGGACCTCGCGAGTCGTTTGAAACACGGATAACCCACGATCTCAAACAACTCACACAGGAGATACAAATGATGAACCTTCTGATCTACCTTATCGTTGCAGCCGTGATCGGCTGGGTGGCGACTGAAATCATGCATGACCGCTCGAACCTGCTGCTCAATATCATTGTGGCCGTCGTAGGCGCATTCCTGGCGGGTTACTTTCTCAGCCCCATCTTTAAGGTGGGGACCATCAACGATGCGATCACCGTTCCAACCATGCTGGTCACGCTGCTGGGCGCCATCATCCTGCTCGCGATCGTCAATCTCTTCCGCAGGAGCTACCGGCGGTAGCAGCGATGACGGTCTGACTCTACATCGGTTCTGATCGTGGATGTCTAGAGCGATTTCCCGTTGAGTGCGAGGGGCTGGACCTTCGAGGTGCTTTGCAAAACCTCGAAGGTCTAGCCAGGCGTCATCCCGTACACCACGCGGAAATCGCTCTAGGAGACACAAGGAGGTAGCATGTCGGTGAATCAACCGAATAATCAAGTCGCTGTGGATCGCCGCGAGGAAACGGTGGTCACTCAACAACCTGGCTACGCGGCGACCGAGCAAGTGACACGCGATGTTGCGGCGGAGCGGCGGCTGGTGTTGTTCCAGGTCACACGGATCGTTTGGAGCCTTCTGGGTCTATTGGAGATTTTGCTGGGGCTCCGTTTCATGTTGAAATTGATTGCGGCCAATCCGAACAGCGGCTTTGCCGCTTTCATGTATGGGATTACAGGGCCGTTCATGGCGCCGTTCAAGGGATTGATCGGAACGCCCGCGTCCGGTGGAATGATCCTCGAAGTGACGGCACTCATTGCCATGGCGATCTATGCGCTGTTCTTTTGGGGCGTCGTTCGCGTGATCCAAATCGTTGCGGATCGCCCCAGCGCTCGCACGGTCACGCGATCGGTGCGGGAACAGACGCCGGGCGGCAGCGAGCGCACAACACACACCACCCGCAGCGGCTAAGAGTGATTAATCGTCAGGGTTTGAGCCATCAGGCAATTGCTCGAACCCTCACACAGGAGAAGATAGCATGACCAATCGTAAAGAAGACGAACTGGACAATCATAACCACGAACACGAGAACGGCGTCAATCAGGTGGGGGGCTTTTTCGCCGGACTGCTGATAGGTGGACTGGCGGGCGCGGGGACAATGCTGTTGCTGGCGCCGCAATCGGGGAAAAGGACGCGCGCTCAAATCCAGTTGAAAAGCATGGAGCTGCGCGAGCAGACGACCGAAGCCGTGGAAGACGCGATGGCGCAAGCCCGCACCCAAGGCCGCCAGATCAGGGCCGACGTGCGTGAGAAAGCGGATGAACTACAGCAACGTGGACAGGCTGTTCTCGACGAGCAAAAGGAGAATTGGTCCGCACTTGTCGAAGCTGGGAAAACGGCCGTCCAAGGCTCCCAAGCCTGACCGCGCTGGGCCGATTGGCGCTTGCAGTAACCCAATCACATGGTTGAGCAGAACTACCGGCTTCATCTTGTTCGACCGCTAGGTCAACAGCCACCCGATCGGTTGACCGGGTGGCTACCCATAGATCATTCAGAAGAAGGAATCTCATGTTGTGGACTATCGTCGTGGTTCTAATCGTGCTGTGGCTGCTCGGCTTTTTCGGTCGGAGCATAAGCCCTAGTTTCCCGCAAACCGGCAACGTGATCCACGGACTGCTCGTCATCGCGGTCATACTCGTCGTATTGAATCTCCTTGGAGTGGTGCGGTTTTAAATCTCTCGCGCTTTGACGAATAGACAAGGTCTGGCGCAGTTGAAGGCATCTTCATCTTGCTGGGCCGCCAGGAAAACTGCCACCCGGCCAACTGACCGGGTAGCAGTTTTCTGCGATTAGATAGTTCAAATCGAGGAGGGTATCATGACACTGGCATCCCCGTCTGAGCCGAGCCAACTACTACCGGATCCAATCAAAGACTCTGTCATCAGCGCCAAACATTTGACGAAAAAGTTCGCAGGTGAGACAGTGGTACAGGATGTCTCGTTTGACGTCCCCCGCTCTTCCATCTTTGGTTTTATTGGGCCCAGCGGATCGGGAAAAACCACTACGATCCGCTTATTGACGGGCGTCTACACCCCCACGGATGGCCAAGTTATTGTGCTTGATCGCAATCCGGCCAAGTTCAGCCAGGGTGAGCGGGCGCGCCTCGGCTATATGCCGCAGCTTTTCGTGCTCTACCCCAACTTGACGGTATGGGAAAACCTTAACTTTGCCGCTTCTCTGTATGGAATGGGCCTATTCCGGGGGAGACGTCTGAAGAGAGCCTTGAAATTTGTAGAGCTGTACGAGCACCGCTGGAAGCTGGCCCGCGATATTTCCGGGGGGATGCTGCGGCGTCTCAGCCTGGCAGCCACTCTGGTACACGACCCGCAACTGATCTTTCTGGACGAGCCGACTGCTGGGATTGATCCCGTCTTGAGGCGCAAGTTTTGGGATCATTTCAGGGAGCTTAAAAACCAGGGACGCACGATATTTGTCACCACCCAATACGTAAGCGAAGCAGATAACTGCGACCTGGTGGGTGTACAGAACAATGGGAAGCTGCTTCTGGTGGATACCCCTCAAGGTCTAAGACATCACGCTTACGGCGGTGATATGGTCGATTTCCGCACTGCACAGCCATTCGATTTCCAGGCCGAGAATAGGCTGCGCTCACTGCCATTCGTGCGGGCCAAAACCGTCCGCACGGGTCCCGACAGCATGCGAATCATCGTAGACCGGGCCAGCACAGCCACCCCCGAACTGATGGAATGGGCGCAGCAGCGAAATATCCGAGTGAAGGCGGTGGAAGAGTATATGCCCTCCTTTGAAGATGTCTTTGTAGAGCTGGTGCGTCCGGAGGTGAGCCATGGGTAACTTTTTCCGAGGCATGATCCGGGCTTCCTCCTTCTTTCGAAAGGAAATTTTCGAGATTTTGCGCCAGCCCCGGCTGGTCGCAACCCTGGTGCTGGGGCCGTTCTTAATCCTGTTCGTCTTCGGAATTGGCTACCGCAACCAGGCGCGCGCCTTGCGCACGTTGTTCGTAGCGCAGCCCAACAGCACCCTCGCCCAGGATATCCAACAGAACAAGCAATCTATGGGCTCCTGGCTGATCTATGCCGGGGTCACCGGCGACCAGAAAGAAGCGCTCGACCGGCTGAACCGAGGACAAGTCGATCTGGTAATTGTAGAGCCCGAGGATGCCACTAACACCATCAAGAAAAACCAGCAGGCCATTTTCACTCTATATCACCACGAGATTGACCCTGCACAGGTAAGCTACATCGCCTACTTTGGACAAATCTACGTGAACGCGCTCAACCAGCTGGTGTTGCGCTCCTTTGCCGTGCAGGGACAGAAGGACGCGGCCAACTTGCATAATAACCTGCAAGAAGCCCACCAAAACGTTTCCGCCATGCGCCAGGCCGTGCAGAGCGGAGATGAAACGCTTGCTCAGCAAAAACAGCAAGGCTTGAGCAGCAACGTGGATGCCGTTTCCCTGGCGGTCGGCGCCAGCCTGGGCTTGCTGGACGGCATGCAGCAAACGAAGGGCGTTAATGGAGGCAATGCTGACCCAGTGCAGAGCACGCTCGCCGAGCTGCGCCAAAACACCAACCAGCTTGACAACAGCAGTTCAGCCAACAAGGCCGAGCGGCTGGCGCGCCTCGATAAGATAG
>Ga0315279_10006898_pt1 | contig 14209 bp, 12 predicted proteins | sample YL17G06_20_MG_FD_203694 | JGI IMG/M metagenome (GOLD analysis project Ga0315279, IMG submission 203694) | Sediment microbial communities from Yellowstone Lake, YNP, Wyoming, USA - YL17G06_20 | ecosystem: Environmental > Aquatic > Freshwater > Lake > Sediment | place: USA: Wyoming | collected... | reverse complement strand
CTTTGGTTTCAGGCTCAATACCACGCTTGCTAAACTCGGCAACCAGGGTTGGAATGGGGGCAGCACGGGAGTGGGATGCCTGTGTGATTATAACTTGAGGGGAGAGGGGGACTAACTCATTTATTATCCCTGGTATGTCTTTGTCACAGGATGTCCCGAAAACAAGAACAATCCGTTTGTGAGCGAAGTATGCTTTGATATTATTGACTAGCCTTTTCATTGACGCCACGTTATGAGCACCATCAACCAGCACCGTAGGGTGTTGCTGTAAAATTTGGAATCGCCCCGGCCACTTAACTCGGGCAAGCCCTTGAGCAATATCAGCGGTTGAGATGGCAAAGCCCTCGGAGACCAAAATCTCTAAAGCAGCTACGGCAGTGGCCGCATTCTCAAGCTGGAAGTCGCCTAAAAGTGGAATGCTAACTTGATATTTACTTGTTCTACCCTCGATCACTAGCGATTGCTGATGAAGGTCACCGCCTATCTTGTGCCAGGTGACATCCTTCCCTACCTGAACCACATTTGCTTCTTTTTTCCGACAAATATCGGTGATTACCGCAGCTGCCTCTTCTGGCTGGGGAGAAATCACGGCCCAGCAGCCGGACTTGATAATGCCTGCTTTTTCCCGGGCTATTTCCTCCAGGCTGTTACCCAGAATCTGAGTATGGTCCAGGCTAATAGAAGTAATAATACAGACTACAGGCCTGGCTACATTAGTGGCATCGAGCCTGCCCCCTAGACCGACCTCCAGAACTTGAAAGTCCACCCGCTTTTTCTGGAAATAAGCAAATGCCAGCGCAGTCAATGCCTCAAAATAAGTCAGTTGCCTGAAGCTAGTGTCTTGCTTCATTGATTCGATAAAAGGCTTGACCTCAGCCATAGCCGCAGCAAACTCAGCTTCAGAAATCGAACTACCATCTATGTTAATACGCTCTCTCAAATTATGGAGGTGGGGGGAGGTATACCGTCCTGTTTTATATCCTGAAGCGCTCAAGACCTGGGCAATCATAGCCGCCACACTTCCTTTCCCCTTGGTGCCGGCGATGTGAATCGTCCTGGCTGCCAACTGAGGATCACCCATACGGTTTAGTAACTCTTCTACATGCCTTAAGCTGTAACCAGGCTGGGCATAAGTTATGCCCGGAATCAGCTCATAATTAGTAAAACTATTGAGATACTCTTCTGCTTGGCTGTAATTCAATTCGTTGCCTCAATGTCCAGCAATTATACTACTTACGCATCACACCTTGCTCAGGCTGTGATAAAATCGTAGGATATTATTTGGGAGAAGAGCGCAAGCAAAAAATTAAGTGAAGATCACGCTTAAACCGTTAGGCGATATAGCCGACGAGATAATAGAGGAGCTTAAGGATGGGGTTGGCGGTATTTTCCATTGTCCAGTAGAAATAAAAGCAGGTTTTAGCGATTTAGCCCAGGCCTATAATCCAGAGAGGAGGCAATACCTTTCCTCAAAATTGCTGGCCTCTCTTAAAAAGTCGGAAGGAGAGGAAAGGGTTGTCGGTGTAGCAGATGTTGACCTTTATGTTCCCAGGCTTAACTTCGTATTTGGTGAAGCCGATATGGTCTCCGGAACAGCAATCATATCTCTGTGTCGGTTAAGACAAGAATATTATGGCTTGGCTCCAGACGAAGCTTTATTTCTGAAAAGAGCCACCAAGGAGATAGTTCATGAACTGGGGCATACCTTCGGCCTGGGACATTGCCCCAATAACAAATGTGTCATGCACTTTTCCAACAGTCTGGCTGATACCGACGTGAAGGAGTCGCATTTTTGTAACAAGTGCCGCCCCAAGATAATTCTTTAATGTCGCCCAGGAATTTGATATAGTAGGGAGATTGTAAATAACTTGCTACTCAGGAGGTGAAATGCGAGGGCGAAGAAAATTGGGAAGGGGGGTGGCTGTGGTGGGCGCAGGGATGTCGAACTTCGGCGTGTTTAGCGACAAGGACTCCAAGTACTTGTTTGCTGAAGCTTTCCATGAAATGCTTTCCACGGTAGATAAAGGGATAGACCCTAAAGATATTGATGCCCTTTATTTGGGGAATTTCACGAACGATTTTTTTGTACATCAAGGGCACTGGGGACCGATAATCTCAGATTTGCTCGGGCTTACGCCGAAGCCGGCAACGCGGACGGAAGGTGCCTGTGCTTCAAGCGCACTTGCTTTTAGAGAGGGAGTTTTTGCTATCGCTTCAGGATTTTATGATGTGGTTCTAGTTGGTGGGGTCGAGGAGATGTCGAAGCGCAGCACAGAGGAAGTTACACAAGGCCTGGCAATGGCCGCCAGTCCTTACGAAGTGAAAGCGGGATTTACCTTCCCGGGTGTTTTTGGTGCCATGGCCACTGCTTATTTTGCCAGATATGGAGCCAGTCGAGAGCATCTAATGAATGTCACCATAAAAAGCCATAATAATGCTCGCCTCAATCCTAAGGCACAGTTCAATGTCTCCATCCGCGATATTATGAATCAAAGGATTGAAAAGGCTAAGAATAAAGGAGAGCCTATACCGGCCTGGAGAGACGAAAAGGAATTCCTCCGCGATCCCAGAGCTAATCCTGTGGTTGCCTGGCCCATGCATCTCTTTGATTGCTGCCCCATAAGCGACGGAGCAAGCTGTGTTTTATTAGTAGCCGAGAAAATAGCCAAAGACTTCACGGATAACCCGCTATATGTTGTCGGTATAGGGCAGGGGAGTGGCAAAGGCTTGCATGCCAAAGAAGACCTTACCTATTTTGAAGCCACGAGATATGCCGCCAAAGAAGCTTACGAACTATCGGGACTCAAGCCCAAAGACATTCAAATCGCCGAGGTGCATGATTGCTTCTCTATAGCTGAAATCCTCCACATCGAGGACCTGGGTTTTTTCAAGCCCGGGGAAGGATATAAAGCGGTAGAGGAGGGCTTGACAAGATTGGATGGCTCCAAGCCCATCAATACCTCGGGGGGACTTAAATGCAAAGGTCATCCCGTGGGGGCCACAGGCACAGGGCAACTGGTTGAAATTTGGAAACAATTAAGGGGTGAAGCTGGAGAGAGGCAGGTTCCCATTAAGGATTTGCGAATCGGGGCAACCCAGAGCCTGGGGGGGACAGGGGGTACCTGTACGCTTACCATTCTGGAAAGAAGATAAGAAGGAGACAAAGCAAATGGAAGGAAGGCCGTTCAATGATATTTCTTATGAGCGATTTCTCAGCGAGGATAAACTGATGGGGTCACGGTGTCAGAAGTGTGGCGTCCTTTCCGTACCTCCTCGCTCCATTTGCATTAAGTGCTATGGCTCTGAAATGGAATGGGTTGAGATGAGGGGAAAAGGTAAGCTTGCTGCCTTCACTTGTATAGCTATAGGCCCTCCACTCATGATAAAAGAAGGTTATGATAGAAAACATCCTTATGTTTCTGGAGTCGTAGAATTGGAGGAGGGAGCGAGGGTCGTTGCTCGCATTGAGGGAGTGGATGGGAGCAAGCCTGAAACCATAAAAATTGGCACTCCTCTTCAGGTAGGCTTCTTACATAGGGGCGAAGGAGAAAACTCGATAACCTTTTTGGCATTCAGACCTTCATAGTCCTGCATTAGAGTACTGGACTGCGGTTTGGTTTGGCCCAGATAGCTGGATTGCATTAGCTGAGAGGAAATTTTGATAGAAGGAGATTAGAGCATGCAAAAAGAAGTAGTGGTCGTCAGTGGTGCCAGGACAGCTATTGGCGCCTTTGGTGGTTCTCTAAAAGATATACCTGTTGTTGAGCTAGGTGCCGCGGTAATCAAAGAAGCGCTTAAGCGAACAGGACTAAGGCCGAAGTCCGGTGAAAAATTACTCGGTTATGGCTCTGACGCACTCAAGTCTGATGGAATAATAGAGCTGGAAAAGAAACACTATGATTACAATTCCGCTTTGCGTCCTGTTCAAGTTGACGAAGTAATTATGGGGAATGTCCTTCAAGGAGGGCAAGGACAAAACACAGCTCGCCAGGCTTGCATCTACGCTGGCATTCCTAAAGAAACCCCTGCCTTTACGGTGAATAAAGTCTGCGCCTCCGGTTTAAAAGCTATCACTTTGGGAGCAGAGGCTATAATGCTGGGCGAAGCCGATGTTGTGGTCGCTGGAGGCATGGAATGCATGAGTAACACCCCTTACCTTCTCCCTAAAGCCCGCTGGGGCTATCGCATGGATGTGGGAGCCAGGGGAGAGATTATAGACCTCATGGTCTACGATGGTTTGTGGGAAATATTCTATGGCTATCATATGGGAAATACCGCAGAGGAAATCGCCAAGAGATATGGCTTCACTCGCCAACAGCAGGATGAAATAGGCTGTCTTAGCCATATGCGGGCGCGCCAAGCTATAATGGAAGGCATCTTTAAGGATGAGATAGTTCCTTTTCCTATCCCGCAGAAGAAAGGCGAGCCCATTGTTTTTGATACTGATGAGCGGCCTATGGACACTTCTATGGAGAAAATGGCTAAGCTCCCTTCGGCATTCCGAAAAGATGGAACGGTCACTGCCGGTAACTCTTCAGGGATTAATGATGCTGCGGCTGCTGTAGTGCTTATGTCCCGAGACAAAGCTAGAGAATTGGGGCTTGAACCTATGGCAACCCTTAGAGCCTGGGCTTCCGGTGCGACAGACCCCAAATACATGGGACTAGGTCCTGTGCCTGCAGTAAGGAAGGTGCTCAAAAAGACGGGGCTTAGCAATAAAGATTTGGATGTTATTGAACTTAATGAAGCCTTTGCTGCTCAGGTACTAGGTTGCCTGAAAGAGCTTGGTTGGGATTTTGACCACGTTAACCCTCATGGTAGTGGCATATCTATGGGTCATCCTATTGGCTGCACCGGAGCCAGAATAGCAGTCACCATCATCTACGATATGGTGCATAGGAATCTACATCATGGCTTGGAAACCATGTGCATTGGGGGTGGACAGGGGATGGCAGCCGTATGGGAAAGGCCCTGAAATTTCATGAGAGGTCTGGTGTCAATATTACCATCTACAGTTAAAGCCCTTCTTAAGCCCCAGGCCTATCCCCACAAACCACAAAAAATAGAGCTGGTCCAGACCCAGATGTCCTTTATTCTCCTCGCCGGCGAGTATGTATACAAGATCAAAAAGCCGGTGAATCTGGGTTATCTGGATTACACCACTTTGGAAAAGCGCCATTTCTTCTGCCAGCAAGAGCTGGAGTTAAACAGGCGCCTTTGTCCCGATGCTTATTTAGCTGTGGTGCCGATTGTCGAGGAAAAAGGCGAGCTTTGCATCGAAGGGCGAGGCAAGGCCATAGAGTATGCTGTCAAAATGAAGCAGTTGCCCCAGGATCGCATGATGGATGTGCTTTTGCCTCAAGGTCTAGTAACTCTGGAAATGGTGGCCAGGGTGGCGGAAAAGCTAATGAGATTTCACCAAAAAGCTGAAACGAATCCAAAGATTGCTGCCTTCGGCAGATTGGATGTTATACGCCACAATTGTGATGAGAACTTCGCTCAAACCGAGAAATATATTGGAACTTCCATCACCACTGAGGAATATCAGCACATTAAGAATTACACTAATAACTTCATTGACAGTAACGCCAGCCTGTTCGATAAGCGGGTAAGAGAAGGGAAAATAAGAGATTGCCATGGCGACCTTCATGCCGCTCATGTTTGCTTCACTGGTGATACCCGCCTGCCTGCTCGCCGTACCTGCTCGCCGTATGACTCCAGCAGGCGAGTGACTCCAGCAGGCGAGCCGAGCCCTGGCGGGCAGGTCTGCATTTACGACTGTATTGAATTTAATGACAGATTCCGATATTCCGACGTTGCTTCAGAGATCACCTTTCTAGCTATGGACTTAGACCGCTATCAGCAGGCTGGTCTTTCCCGACATCTGGTAAATACCTATGTGGGGCTGAGCCATGATGAAGAGCTCCTGAAACTGCTCAATTTCTACAAATGCTACCGGGCTTACGTCCGGGGCAAGGTGGAAAGCTTTAAGCTCGACGACCCCTACATTCCCGAAGAGGAAAAGGCCAAGGTGTTCACCGCTGCCCGGAGCTATTTCCAGCTTGCCGAATCGTATTTATGATACGTACATAGCGAAGAGCGGAGCGAGATGCCCGGTGCGATGGATAAGTACCTGTTGTTCAAGTTGCGTAGCGCACCATCTGTAATATATACTGTGGCGTCGGCCTTTTATCAAAGCTGATAAATCTTGTTCAGGAGGTGCGCAATGACTATTTCCCCAAATGTTTTTTCTCTATCAGGTAAGGTGGCATTAGTGACCGGTGGCAGTCGAGGCATTGGAAAGGCTATTGCTGTGGGGCTTGCCAAATTTGGTGCCGACGTAGCTGTAACCAGCCGCAAGTTGCCGGACCTTGAAGAGGTGGCTAAGGAAATAAAGGGATTGGGACGGAGGTCAATGGCTGTGGCAACACATGTGGGCAAGATGGAGGAGATAAGTAATCTGGTCCCGAAGATAAAAAATGAGCTTGGCAGAATTGATATTCTGGTGAATAACGCTGGTACCAACCCAACCATGGCCTCGGCTATAGACATAGAAGAGCGTGCCTGGGATTCCATTATGAATCTCAACTTGAAAGGACTATTCTTTCTCAGCCAGGCGGTAGCCAGGCTGATGAAAGAGCAAGGTGGGGGTAAAATTATCAATGTTGCTTCAGTAGCCGGGATTACCCCCGACATTTTGCCGGTTTACTCCATAAGTAAGGCTGGGGTGATTATGGCAACAAAAGTGATGGCGCAGCAATGGGCTCAGTATAACATCAGGGTGAATGCGATAGCGCCGGGGCTGACCAGAACCCGGTTCAGTGAAGCTCTCTGGAGCAACCCGGCTATCGAACAAGCTGTTATGGATAGGACTCCGTTGCGCCGCGTAGCCGAACCTGACGAGATGGTGGGGGCTGTAATCTTCCTGGCTTCTGATGCTTCCAGCTATGTGACGGGACATACCCTGGTTGTGGATGGCGGAGTTGTCATATAGCAAAATATTCTGGTGACATAATGACATGATGGGGTGAACGGTGTGTTAAAAGGGGATGATGTTTACCACGTTGATAAGAGTGAGCTCAAAAAAGGGCAACGGATATCCTGCTTAGCGACAAGGGCTCAATGAAGATGAAGCAGCTAGAATAGGGCTCATAGCCAAAGTGGTTCTGGTGGAGGAATAACACAGCGGATTTCAGGGGTAAATAGCCAAGGCTTCCAGCCCTGTGGTCTCAGGCAGGTTAAACATCAGATTCATATTTTGCACTGCTTGCCCGGCCCCTCCCTTGACGAGGTTGTCCAGACAGCTAATAACTATAAGCCTGTCTGTCCTCGAATCGATAGTGGGATAAATAAGGCAAAAATTGGTTCCCCAGACATGCTTGGTGTGGGGAGGCTGGGTCGTTATTTGAACGAAGGGGGCATGCTTGTAGAATTCCCGGTATATCTGGCTTAGTTTTTTTTCAGCCTTGGCGCCTTTGAGCAATTTATCGTCTCTTAATCTCGCATAACAGGTGCTCAATATGCCTCTGGTCATGGGCACCAGGTGAGGCACAAAAGTTATCGAGGGAGAAACTGATGGATTAAGTGCTTTCAATTCCTGTTCTATCTCGGGCAAATGGCGATGTCCCTCAAGGGAGTAAGCACAGGTGTCCTCGTTAACCTCGGAGTAATGGGTAGTCAAGCTCAGAGTTCTGCCGGCGCCCGAGACGCCTGATTTGCTATCCACCACTATATCGGGATAAATAAGCCCTTCTTTGACTATGGGTGCCAGGGTCAAGATAGCACCGGTGCTATAGCAACCCGGGTTCGCTACCAGCGAGGCTGAGGCAATTTCATTTTGATGCAGCTCAGGTAAGCCAAAAACTGCCTCTCTCAGTAACTTGGGCGATGGATGAATAAATCCATACCATTTGGGATATTCGCCAGCGTTCTTTAACCTGAAATCAGCACTGGCATCGATAACCCTGATTCCTTGTTTCAGCAAAGATGGTATTACGTCTACGCTGCTTTTATGAGGCATTGCTGAGAAGGCGATGTCGATTTCACTATCAAGCTCGGCTTTTATTATATAGTTAGTTCCCGCGAAGTTGGGGAAAACATCGCCTAATTTTTGCCCGGCTGCGCTTCTCCCCGTGACAGTGACGAGTTCTACTTGGGGATGTTGGCAAAGTAAGCGAGCCAGTTCGGCACCAATGTACCCGGTGACATTTATTATACCTGCTTTTATTTGCGGCATGGGATTTTTTAAGCATTATACTACGTTTTGTGCAATTGAAGGACATTCAAGGCGACTAGATGACTGAACTCTTAAGCCTATTCTTATCCGGTACTGCATCGCTGTTGACAAGTCAACCTGCCCAGAATATAGTACCCTAATAGTGGTAAATAATACCGCTAGAAAAGAGAGGATACTATAGTGTCGACTCCTGGTGTCATGGGATATGCAGCAATGGCACAAGGACAGATCCTTGTGCCATTCACTTATGAGCAACCGAAACTTGGAGAGCATGATGTGCGGGTTTCGGTCACGCACTGCGGCCTTTGCTTTACGGATATTCATGGCATCGACAACTATTATGGAGTAATTACCTATCCCTTCGTACCCGGACATGAAATAGTCGGATATGTATCAGAAATTGGCGAAGCTCCATCAGGTCTGAAGGTGGGCGACCGTGTGGCTATTGGTTGGCTGGGGCGGTCTTGCGGAGCATGCGAGTGGTGCAAGAATGGTGAGGAGCAATTATGCCTTGATATTGTGCAAGCTGGGACATGGGTACCATATGGGGGATTCTCATCTTCTGTTGTGGTGGACAGCCGTTTCGCATATCTTATACCTGATACCATGCCGTCAGAAGTAGCTGCCGTACTCATGTGTGCTGGCATTACCGTCTACAATCCGCTCCGACTATACGTTAAACAGAGTGCACAGAAGGTTGGCATCATTGGTATTGGTGGACTGGGTCATCTCGGCATCCAATTTGCGCACGCTCTCGGCTACGAAGTAACAGTAATTTCATCCTCACCGGCAAAGAAAGAGGAGGCTTTGGCTTTTGGAGCCGACCACTTTGTTGCCTCAGATGATAAAGTTAGCTTTCAGGAGCTCGAGTTTAACTTCGACCTTCTATTGTGCACCGCTCACGGAAATATCAACTGGGAATGGTTATTAACGATCTTGAAGAAACGTGGTAAGTTGGTGTTGATCGGCTTCCCAGATGTAGCACTCAATTCGACTGACCTTGTAGTACACGAATTATCGATTACAGGCTCTTTCCTCAGCAACCGGGCTACCACGAGGGAAATGCTTTCTTTCGCACAAGCACATGCCATAAAACCATGGATCGAATTGATGCCTATGTCAAAGGTAAACGAGGCAATTGAGAGAGTGAAGCAGAACAAAGCCCGCTATCGAATTGTTTTAGTCAACGACGCAGCCAGCGCAAGCGGATGAGGCAAAGTAATAGAAAGCCAGTCAAATATATCTGCCAACTATTATTAGATTGTCAAGAATACTTGTTAACAATATAGCGTTTTGTTACCTCATTACGCAAACTGATGAAAAGTGCATTCCATTGTGTTAGTATTGATCCTGCGACGTTCTTGAATATATGTGGAAATAGCCATGCCAATTACCTCGTTGCTCTCGATAGATCGCGATAAATAAGGTCCGGCGAGGTAAGGAGGTAAGCAAGATAGAGATGGGAGCTTCATATTCCCCTCTCCTTTTGACGCTTTCGCAACGGGTGATTTTATTGCCCTAATAAGGGGGCGAGGATAGTACGGTCGAAATAGACCTCATTATGTTTGGCCTGCTCACCATCCAGCAGGATAAGATCCATGCCATCACACTCGACAATCTTACCACCACTGGGTTTTTGGAAGGTGGCATGCCATGTGATTGCTCCGCCGTTTTCGTCTTTGAAGCCATGAGCTTCACGTAGTTCCCAGCGCATTTTCCAACCAGCAAAAAGCTTGGTGAGATAACGGCGCATTGCGTCTCGACCCTTTACTTGTCCGCGCGTGTTGGGATCCCAGTAGACTAAGTCCTCCGTGTAATATGCCACTACCTTCTCCACGTCTTGCGAATTCCAGGCGTTAAGAAATTCCTTTGCGAGGCGAACCAGCTCTTGGTGTTTCATAGCACTCCTCCCTTGGCTTAATTCTACCAAGTAATATAGGTCCCATCAATAAATTGAGCGTATTTTCTTATGACATGGAAGTGCATCCTTGGAAGCGCCGAATAAATCGCCAGCCACATGTTCCTTGAGGGTTTGTGCAGTGGTAGGTAAAGCCAGTTCTAGAGGAATTACACGCACACCCTGAACGGCAACATTTCTATGTTATTGTGTCCCCACAATCCCAATTGTTAGACCGCCTTATTGCGCTAATTGACATTGGCCAGAACTGAAGTATAGAATCAGCTCTGGCAGTGAACAGAAGGTGGTTGGGGAGGGGTGATAGCTTTCGGGAAAGTGACGTTTAATGGTCGTGGATTATTCTCCAGCAAAAAGAGGTTTCTAGACAACCTGTTAATACACTCAAATAACCATATCGTATGTATTTACCTGGCAAGGAGGGAAAATGGCTAAAGAAGCTAAAACAATCCAGTGTCACCAGTGCAAAAACAACGAGTGTTTGGCGCAGTATCCCCAGGGAATCCCTGAGTATTGCCAGGCGCAAAGATTCCCGGAAATAATCGAAGAAAGTAAACGGCAATATCTTGAGCCCGACGCTGGCAAGTTCCATTTAGCTGCAGCCAAAGTGCTCAAAAAAGGGGGCTATGATTGGTCTCGAGTCCAACAGTGCATTGAGTTCGCCAGGGAACTGGGTGTCAAAAAGGTGGGATTGGCTGTATGTGTGGGCTTAATCCGGGAGGGCAGAGAATTTGCCCGCTTTCTAGATAGAGCCGGTTTTCAGGTTATCTCTATAGCCTGTATGGTAGGTGGGCTGAAACCTCAAGAGACGGGAATACCTGATGAATGGGTAAACCAACTAGGTATAAGCTGTAATCCCATAGCTCAAGCGGAGATTATGAACCGAGAAGGTACGGAGCTGAACTTCATATATGGTCTATGCGTCGGGCATGATACTATTTTCATCATGCGTTCAAAGGCTCCTGTCACCTACATTGTAGCTAAGGACATGGTCACCGGCAATAACCCAGGCGCTGTCCTCCTCTCTCCATACCATCGCATGAAGTTTGCGGCAGCTTATGGTCGGGGTAGAGCCGCTGGAAGGGGACAAGAGTAACACGTCCCGGTCACTCTTGTAGAACGACCGCTGATGCGAATACAGCGAAGCGCCTCGGCAATTTCTCGGAAGCTCATGACGACTACCTCGACTGTGGGTGAAAAGGATGCGTTTGGGATTGATGAGGCAAATGTAACATTTCGTCATTTTGTTACTCCAAAGGGAAGAATCACACTGTAAAAAGTAACTAACGTACAGGGGAACTACACACAATTTACAGAGAGACTCTCTTTAGTGTATAGTATAAATGGTTCCAGTTTAGGTTGTTACAAGCTTCTTAGAATAGCCTCTGGTTTAGCTTAAGTGTTGGGTAGCCTGAACTCTAACTAAAATATCGAAGAGATGAGGTTATCCAATGACTTTCAAGGACAGGTCAATCCAGTGTCGCGATTGCGGGACTACCTTCACGTTCAGTGCTAATGAACAGGAACTTCCCCAAGGAGATTTAATGAGTTTCGAAACCTTTAATTTTGATCCGAGTATCATGGCTGGTGTGCGAGCGATTGGCTATGCTACACCCACACCTATACAGCTTCAAGCGATCCCTCCAATAATGCAGGGACGTGATGTCATTGGTCTGGCCCAGACCGGAACCGGCAAAACCGCTGCTTTCGCACTGCCAATCTTACAGCGCCTGCTGCATGGTCAGAGGGGGCAGGTCGGTGCTGCCATAATCTCTCCCACGCGTGAATTGACTGAGCAAACATACGAGACTATCAGCAAATTGGGGCAGAAAACCAGGCTGCGGAGTATCGCCATTTATGGTGGGGTGAGCATAGGTCAACAAATCCAGAGACTAAGAAATGGGATCGAAATAGCAGTTGCATGTCCAGGTCGCCTGCTCGATCATCTCCTGAAGGGCACAATCGATTTATCACATCTGGAAGTCCTTGTAATCGACGAGGCGGACCGAATGTTAGACATGGGTTTTCTACCAGACATCCAGAGTATTCTGAGGTGTCTGCTAAGGCAGCGACAGACACTCCTTTTCTCGGCTACCATGCCTGACGATATCCGTCATCTGGCACAAGATATACTACATGATCCGGTCACAGTGCAAATCGGCCGCATAATGCCGGCAACCACTGTGTCACACGCATTATACCCGGTTAAGCAACACCTGAAAACTGCACTATTGATAGAACTCTTACGCCGTACCGAAACAAAATCAGTACTTGTCTTTACACGTACCAGGTATCGCACCGAGCGCGTTGCACAGCAGCTTAAAAGAGCGGGCTTCAAGGCTACCTCACTGCACAGCGATCTGTCTCAACCCAGGCGTCAGGCCGCGCTTGAGGGTTTTCGTACTGGCGCGTTTAAGATTCTGGTGGCTACCGACATTGCCGCCCGTGGTATCGATGTTTTGCGTATTTCCCACGTCATTAACTACGACATGCCTGAGAGTATAGATGCCTACACCAATCGCATCGGCCGCACAGGACGGGTTAATAGAAACGGTGATGCGCTAACATTCGTGACGAGTGTAGACGCGTCCATGGTAGATGATCTTGAGCGTATTCTTAACGTGAAACTGGAGCGCCGTACGCTACAAGGCTTTGATTATAACGTGTCTGCGCCAGACAGCGGATACGTCCGCTCTACGCAACAATTACGAAGACACACGGTACGAAATCAACGGACTAGTAACAATTAGCCATATCGCGTGATCGCCGTAGAGGGTGGTTTTGAGAACCTTCTCATAGGTAATGGATAGCATAAGAAATTTCTGCATCATCGCTCACATCGACCACGGCAAATCAACCCTCGCTGACCGCATACTCGAGCTAACAGGAGTACTCCACACTACTGCTAATGCACAGGTACTCGATAGTATGGATCTGGAGCGTGAACGCGGTATCACCATCAAGGCAAAGTCCGTGAGGATGCCATATCAGTCAGAAAGTGGCGAGAGGTATACACTCAATCTTATTGACACGCCCGGACACGTAGACTTCAACTATGAAGTATCGAGGAGTCTGAAGGCTTGCGAAGGCGCCATTCTGCTGGTTGATGCTTCGCAAGGAGTGGAAGCGCAGACCATCGCAAATGCCTATCTGGCAATTGATGCCGGACTCGAGATTATCCCGGTCATCAATAAGATTGACCTTCCCATGGCCATGATTGACGAGTGTCGTCTGCAGCTGGAAGATATGTTAGGTTTGCCGACTAATGGCGCTTTACTCATTTATGCTAAGGATGGGACTGGTGTTCCCGATTTGCTCGAGGCGATCGTTTCTAGGATTCCACCACCCCGGGGAAGCTCGGATGAGCCTCTAAAGTGTCTTATTTTTGACTCCTATTACGACCCTTATCGCGGGGTGATACCACACATCCGGCTCTTTTCCGGTAGCTTGCACTGCGGCGATAGGATCATGATTAAGTCCACATCCAAGGTTTTCGAGGTTGACGAAGTGGGCTATTTCTTGCCGCAAATCACGCCTTACGATAGGTTAGTAGCAGGAGAGGTTGGCTACGTCGGCGCGACTATCAGAAAGGCTGGTGATATCCACGTTGGTGATACCATTATATCGCCAGACTACGTTGAAACCCCGGCTATACTTGGATTCAAGCACTCCCAACCTATGGTGTTCTGCGGTATCTATCCCATCGATAGCAACGATTATGGTAAGCTTACAACGGCACTGGAGAAGTTTCAGCTCAACGATTCCTCTATTGTATATGAAAAGGAGAGTTCTGCGGCGCTGGGCCATGGTTACCGTCTCGGATTTCTGGGCATGCTGCACATGGAAATCGCTCTCGAGAGATTGAAGAGAGAATACGAGCAGGAGCTTATATCCACTATGCCCTCAGTTGTCTACAAAGTGGTCACTACCCGCGGAGAAGCTCTGATGCTAGACAACCCATCCAAGTTTCCCCCCACTCATTATATTGACCACATCGAAGAGCCAATAATCAGGGCACGAATCATCGTTCCAAATGACTTCGTGGGGGCGTGCATGGA
>Ga0315279_10006897_pt1 | contig 14210 bp, 9 predicted proteins | sample YL17G06_20_MG_FD_203694 | JGI IMG/M metagenome (GOLD analysis project Ga0315279, IMG submission 203694) | Sediment microbial communities from Yellowstone Lake, YNP, Wyoming, USA - YL17G06_20 | ecosystem: Environmental > Aquatic > Freshwater > Lake > Sediment | place: USA: Wyoming | collected... | reverse complement strand
CGGATGCTCGGTGTTCCGCTCAAACTTCCGCCGCTCGCCCTTGTACTTGGCCGCTTGCACGCCGTATTCTGCCGCGTACTGCCGCAGCCGGCAGTCGTGCTCCTTGAGGCACCCGCACTGCAAGCAGCGCGAGGACTCCGTAGCGGCCTGCTCCGGCGTGCATTGCTGCTCCGGCCCGATCTTCAGTCGCGGTCCCGGATTGACGCCCGCCATCAGGATTTGAAGTTCCTGTGGTTCGAGTTTGCCCATGTGGATGACGAACTCCTTGGCAGGGGCAATGGGCACGCCGGCCAGGAACTGTCCTATGGCCAGGGCGGCCGAGCGCCCGTTGGCAACAGAGCGCACCGCCATGCGTCCGGGCACCAAGGCCGCGCCCGCGGCGAAGACTCCGTCAAGCTTGCCGGACACGATATGCCCGTGCGCCTTCAGCGCCTTCCCGGCCAGTTCAAGCCCCAGAGCGGCTGCTGTTTCCTTTGAGACTTCGCCCGGGGCAAGGAGCACGGCAGCGTGATCGCGGCGCAACTCTTCCAGCGAGAACGCCGCGCCCAGTTTCTGCTTCATGCGAAACTGTGCGCCAAGCTTGGCGATACCAGCGATTTCCCCATCGAGTGCCGCGCGCGGGAGCTTGGCCTGGTCAATGCTGTAACGCAGTTGGCCGCCGGGTTCATCGCGGTCATCGAAGATGAAGCAGGCATGTCCCTGTTGCAGCAGATACCAGGCCGCGGACAAACCCGCGGGTCCTGCGCCTACAATGGCTACTTTCCTGCCGCTGGCCGGCGAGACGCCGGCGGTACGTACCGCCGCCGTCCCGGCGGCACCGGCCGGCGCACAAACGGGCAGGTACGGAGCGCCGGAGGCCAAATCCGCCTCAGCGGCGTAGCGGTGCATCAGGCGTATGGAGACGGTTTCATCCACCAAGGCGCGCCGGCAGCCGTTCTCGCAGGGGGCGGGGCAGATGTAGCCGAGTATGGCGGGCAGGGCCATCATCTCCTTGGCGGCGCTGAGCGCCGAAGCGGGCCTCCCGGCCTTGAGGTGCGCCATCAGGCGCGGGATGTCCATCTTCGTGGGGCAGATGCTGACGCACGGCCCGACGCAATCGCCGAGGTGGTCGCCCATGAGCAGTTCCAGCGCGGTGCGCCGCGCGCCGTGGACTTCGGGCGTCTCGCTTTCCACGACCATGCCCTCGCGCACCGGAAAGGCGCACGCGGGCACCAGGCGCTTCAGGCCCTGGACCCGCACCGCGCACACGAGGCAACTCGTCTGCGGCGGCAAGCCGTCGTAGTAACACAACGTGGGAATGCGGATGCCAGCCTCACGCGCGGCATCGAGCACCGTCGCGCCGGCGCGGACTGTCACTTCGCGGTTATCTATCGTCAGTTTGGGCATCCGGCCTCACGTTCGCTTCAACGGCCACCTCGCAAGGCCGCGGCCTTGGTGGGCGATGGGCGTTTTCCTGCCTGGCGCTTCGGACGAACCGCGCGGGCGACGGCGTGCCCGCGTTTGGTCACGCCGTATTTCCTCTCAAGCCCCTGGATGTAGGCGAGCATTTCTTCTTCCGTCTTAAAGCGCCTGCTGAGCTCTTCTCTCACGCGACGGCAGCGTAGGAGATCGTCTTCCTCCTCAGCCATCGGCGGTATGCTCCTCATATTATTCATCTCTCCTCCTCAATGCTTGGCCAAGAAGCACACGCGGTATGGAATCCGGAGACACAACCCACGGCGTCCGCCAGTGCATCCGGTCGTTGAGTACCTTCAGCTTCAGTTGGGTCTCTGGGTTCGCCAAATGCGAACTGTTCCATGTTAGTAGATAATCCATTCGATGTACCGTGGCAACGGCCAACTGAAATGCGTCTACCTGGACAGACGCCGGGATCAAACCTTCGGCCATGTAGAGACGTTTTGCTTCCCAAACACCACGTACTACCGGCAGGAATCTGAGGCGGCGTGCTTCCCGCACCGCGGCCTCCTGAGCACCGTATACTCCTTCCTCAAGCTCGCCAACTGTGAATACGGAAACATAGAGCTCAAAGAAATGCCGTTCCTGGTCCCACCACTCACGAGTCCGTATCTGCCTCGCGACGCCCTGCAATGCACCGCCACGGTAGTGCAACGCGGAGAAAAAGCTGGTATCCAGGTAGATCGTTGGTTTGGGTTGACTCATGCAGGGCTCGCCAATCTAAAATCCAAAATCCAAAATCTAAAATCTAAAATACGTCAATGGCTTCCACCGGACACGTCTGCCTGCAGATGTCACAACGCGTGCACTTTTCGATGTTGATCTCATGTTTCTGGTACGGCGCGAAAGGAATCGCATCCACGGGGCACTGCTGCGCGCATTTGGTGCAGCCGATGCACTTGTCGTTCACGACGTACTTGATCAGCTTGGCGCAGCGGCCCGCGGGGCAGCGGCCTTGGATGTGGGCCTCGTACTCGTCGCGGAAATACTTGAGTGTGGTCAGCACCGGGTTGGGCGCCGTCTGGCCCAGTCCACACAAGCTGCCCCGCTTGACCTCCTGCGAAAGCGCCTCGAGTTTCTCCATGTCGCCCGCGCGGCCCTGGCCGGAGCACAAGCGTTCGAGGATGTCGAGCAGCCTGCGCGTGCCGACGCGGCAGAAGGTGCACTGCCCGCACGACTGGTCCTGCGTGAACTTGAGGAAGTAGCGCGCGATGTCCACCATGCAGTCCCGGTCATCCATCACCACCAGGCCGCCGGAACCCATGATCGCGCCCGCGGCGGTGAGCGCATCGTAGTCCACGGCGGTATCCGCGATTCGCGCGGGCAAGCAGCCGCCGGAAGGCCCGCCGATCTGCACGGCCTTGAACTTGCGCCCCGGCGCCACGCCGCCGCCGATTTCCTCGACAATCTCGCGGATGGTGATGCCCATCGGGACTTCAATCAGCCCGCCGCGCCGGACTTTGCCTGTCAGCGCAAAGACTTTGGTGCCTTTGCTCTTCTCCGTGCCCAGCGCCGCGAAAGCCGCCGCGCCGTGGCGCAGAATCCACGGCACCAGGGCGAGTGTCTCGACGTTGTTCACGCAGGTTGGCTTGCCCCACAGTCCCTCTTCGGCCGGATAAGGCGGACGCAGGCGCGGCATGCCGCGCTTGCCTTCGATAGACTCGAGCAGCGCGGTCTCTTCGCCGCAGACGAACGCGCCCGCGCCTTCCTTTACGGCAAGCTTCAGCGCGAAGCGCCCGCCGCACATTTTCTCGCCCAGCAGCCCGCGTTCCTCCAGGCGTTTGATGGCGGCGCGGACGCGCCGCACGGCCAGAGGGTACTCGGCGCGAATGTAGAGGAAGCCCTCACGCGCGCCGACGCAGAAGGCCGCGATGGCCATGCCCTCCAGCACGCGGTACGGATACGATTCGAGGATCATGCGATCCATGAAGGCGCCGGGGTCGCCCTCGTCGCCGTTGCAGATCGTGTACTTCACGCCGCCGGGAGCGGCGCGCGTTATGTCCCACTTCTTCCCGGTAGGGAAGCCGGCTCCTCCGCGGCCACGCAAGCCGGACTGCTCGATGGCGCCGATCGCTTCCGCCGCGCCCGTCTCGCCAATGGTTTTTTGCAGCGCCTCAAAACCGCCGTGGGCGATGTAGGCATCCAGATCGAGAGGATCGAGGCTGCCACAGGCTTCAGTGGCCAGGCGGACCTGTTTGCCCAGGAAGGCGCACACATCCATGTCGCGCACGTGCAGTTCGTACTTCTCCGGCGTCTCATAGGCTTCGTCGGCGAGCAGCTTGTCCAACGCGCCGCTGACGGCTCTTTGGACGCGCTTCACCAGACTGGGCGGGCGGAAATGGCGCTCCAGGATTTGCCCGGCTTGAAGCGGAGCGACCTGGGCATAAACAATGCCGCGGGCCTCCGGGGACATGACCCGATTTCCGGCTGTTTGGAAATCGGGATCGTGTCCCCGGAAAGCGATTTTGGCCAAAGCCGACTCCACATCTTTCGCCCGGCCCTCCTTCCCCGGCCAGACGATCTCGACCAGCGGCGTTTGGTGGCACATGCCCACGCAGCCGACTGGGCGAATGTCGGCACGGACTCCGCTCTCGCGCAAGGTTTGTTCGAGGACTGCGCGGACTTTCAAGCTGCCGTTGGCGATGCAACATGAGCCCACGCCGATGCGAATCTCCGGGACGGCCTCGGCGGGGGCGGGAGTTTCGCCCCTCGCTCTGCCCTCTCCCCCGGGGGGGGCTGGTGCGCCAACTCCCATGGCTTTCCACGTCGGGGGGGAGGGTGGGGTGAGGGGGTCGAAGCCGTCGCCGGCGGCGGCGCGCCCGCCGCTCTCCAGGAAATCGCGCGTCATGCCCGGCACCTTGGTGGCCGTCAGGTGGCCATAGGTGGTGGAGTCAATCACCACGACCGGCGCCAGAGTGCAGCAGCCGACGCAGGCAACTTTTTCGACGGTGAAGTTTCGCGCGGCATCGGTGTCCTGACCGCGTTCGAGTTTCAAGTTTCGGTCCAGCGCCTCCTGGACCTGCTCGGAGCCTTTCACGTGGCAGGCCGTGCCGTGGCAGACGTGCAGGATATGTTTGCCCACGGGCCGGTGGCGGAACTGGTTGTAGAACGTGGCGACGCCGCTGATGTCGGCCGGCCTGATCTCCGAAATCTCGCACACGCGCCGCAGCACTTCAACGGGCAGGTAACGATAGTGCGCCTGGAGCGCCTGCAGGATGGCGATGGTATTCTCGCGGCCACGGCCGATGCGCTGAACGATCTCGTCCACTGGCTTAAGATCAACCGGGTCTGACGGCGGTGGAGGCGTTTGCGGGGTGTCGCTCATTTCTTCTTTTCAGTGCCTCCGCCGATGCAATAAAGGTGCTTCGCGCCGCGCACGTAGATGCGCCCATCCTGGAAAGCCGGCGAAGCAAAGACTTTTTCCTGTCCCTTTTCCCCCACCTTTTCCTCTGCCTTCTCCTCTGCTTCCTCCTCTACCTTTCCCTCTGCCTTTACCTTTTCCTTTCCGCCCAGTTCAGCACGGCCCAGTTCCTTGAACACCTTGCCCGGGTCAACGAAGATTGCCACGCCGTTCATGGCGAAAAGGATTAGACGCCCTCCGGCCAGACTGGGCGAGGCGTAGCATCCTTCTCCAAGATCCTGTTCGTAAACCTTTTTGCCGTCAGGCGCGGAGTAACAGGTGAGCACGCCATCGTCCGTGACAAACCAAAGCCGCTGGCCGTCCGTGAGCGGGCTGGCCGTGGCGGGCAGGCCGTCTTCCGCGATCCAGGCCACGTGCGTCTTGGTGACGTCGCCCTGACCGTCAGGCTTGATCGCCAAGGCTTTCGAGTGCGCTGAGGCGACAAAGACCAGGCCCTTGGCAAAAACAGGCGAAGGCGCCACGTCGCCCTCAATGCCGGTGACAGACCAGGCTTCCTTGCCATTGGCCAGGCTATAGGCCACAACCTTCGGGTTGGCGGCCGTAATGACAAGGCGCTCGGACGGCCCAGGCACGATAACGGGCGTGGTCCAGGCGCAATCCAGATTGCGCGGAGTCTCCCAGACAACCTTGCCAGTGGCGCTGTTCAGGGCCAACAGTTTCGCGTTCGTCTCCTGGTCCCACGGCACAATCAACAGGTTCTGATAAGTCAGCAAGGAGGCGGCGTGGCCATAGCGGTTCTTGGGCAGGCCCAGGCTGCGCGCCCAGATGATTTGCTTGCCGCTGAAGTCAAGCGCCGCCAGGTCTCCGTTGCCGAAAATGGCGTACACGCGCCGGCCGTCGGTCGCGGGCGTGCACGCCGCAAACCCGGTATCAGCGCCGGTTTTGGGCGGCTGTTTGGGAGTTGTGGGAGTGCTGATGCCCTGTTTCCAAACCAGCGCGCCGGTCTCCGCATCAAAGCAGTAAACTTCGCGTTGCGTTGCCTTGGCGCCAGTGAGGAAGATGCGGTTGTCCCAGACGACCGGTGAACTTGCGCCAGGCAGCGGCACTCGAGTCTTCCAGCGGATGTTCTCCCCTGACCTGCCGTCCCATTTGGTGGGCACGTTCGGGAACGGCGAAATGCCGAGACCGTCGGGGCCGCGGAAGCGCGGCCAGTTGCGGGCCATGTCCTCGTCCTTGGGCGGCGGCTCATCCGGAACAGCGGCTTCGGAAATAGCGGCCTCGGGCACCGAGGCATAGGGTCCGAAGAGCAGTGCCACGCCTCCCGCGGCCACCAACACGCTCAAGGCCGCCACGGTCCAGCGCGAACGGGCCGTAGCACGGGCGTCCTCGCCCGTGCGCCCGGCTTCGTCAACCTGCGTGGGCAGGCGCGGCGGCACGGGCCGGTAACCCGCGGCAATGTGCAGAGAGAGGAAAAAGATGGCGCCGCCCGCAAGCAGCAGCCACGCGCCGCGGACTGCGCGCGCCTGCCGGCGGAAGAACTCATCCCGCAACCGTGTGTCCAGCGCGCGAATCTTCTCTTTCAGTTCATTGTCCTTGAGCCGCTTCAACAGTTCCGTCTTGAGCGCGCGCAAGTCGTCGGAATCCAACGGATCGGCGTGGCGGTCGTGGGCGTAGTTGACCGCCAGGATCCCCAAGACCGCCGCGCAGAACAGTCCCGACACCAGCGAGGTCAACAGGGAAGCCCTGTGGCCTAGAGCGTAGGCGCGCTGGCCTTCGGGAGAAACGGGTGGTAGCGGACGAATCATCACGGCGCAATCTTTGCCTTCAGGTTTGGGTCTAGCAGGCCTTTCTCGCCAGGGCAGTAGGCAAAGCAGCGTGCACAGGCCACACACAAAGAACGGTCAGCTTCGTATTCCGAGTAGCGGCGGGGGAGAGCAAGCGAGAGCAGCTTGAGGCCCACCACCAGGCCCACCCACGCCCCAAACCACCAGGAGCCGGCCTTGAAACGGGAATACACCGCGGCGGCATCGGCGTAGAGCTCCTCGAACGCCTGGCCCGTGCGGCGGAAGGCTTTGCTGCGATCGCTCATTTCCTCTGTAGGGCGATCCTCTGGATCGCCAGGCGACCCGGAGGGTCGCCCCACCTCCGGCTTGCTTTCTTCCAGGCGAATCCGGTCCGCGAGGCGCACGGTGCTGTCCATATGCGACAACGGTCCTGCCAGGCGGCTGCCGAACCATCCGCCCAGGAGCACCAGGAGCGGCACCAGCGCCGCAAAAGCCAGAATCCGGCCCTTGCCCGCCACACGCGGCGAGGCCTGCTCAAGGGGCGTCGTCTTGTGGATTGCGCCATAGGGGCAACTCTCATCGCAAAGATGGCAATTGATGCAGCGATCGGGGTAAATCTTGACGCGCCAGCGCGAGAGCTGTGAAAGGATTCTCAGAATCGCGCCGTAAGGACACAGGAAGCGGCAATACGGCCGGCCAACGAATACGGCGAGCAGCACGAAGAAGGCGCTGATGGAGAGCAGACCAGCGCTGCCACAGCGGCGGAACAAGGCCACAAAAGGATCGTATTCGCAGATGATGTAGGCGCTGCCTGTCACCGCGAACAACACCGCCAGGCCCAGGTAAAAATAAGCCAGCAGGCCGAGCGCGTGGCTGAGCCACGGCGGAACCGTCACCGGTTTGGCCAGAATCGCGTCCTGAAGCGCTCCGTGAGGGCAGACCGCGGAACAATAGGTGCGTCCAAAGAACAAGGCCAGCACCAACGGCAGGAAAAAGAAAACGGTCACGACAACCGGAAGCACCAAGCCGGAGCCAAAGCCCGCCTCCGCGACGTTCTGAATCGCCCCGATGGGACAAACGCAGCCTTTGCGCCAGAACCCGAAGTAGGCCACGGAGAACAGCATCAGCCAGAAGACGCCGCGGCGGGAGCGCCGCCGGTAAATCAGATACGTTGCCAGGCCCAGGGCCGCGGCAAGGACGAGGCTGTCGAGAAGCTCATAGAAGTCCGCGCGCGCCGGGGGCGTGGTGGGCTGGGGAATCTGGTATCCCGAACTAGTGAAGTCCGGCGGCGGGAACTGCTCTGCGGCCTGGCACAGGCCCGCAGGCACAGTACATGCCAAGCCAACCGCCAAGAGCCAAGAGCCAAGAGCCAAGAGCTTCGATTTCATGCGTGTTCTTTGCCCTTGATCAAGTACGGCTGGCTCGCGGGCACACGCACGAACGCGTTGGACGGACAGGAGACGGCAATGGAGCACTCATTACAGTTCACGCAGCGGTCATGGCGCACCTGCAAGTGCAAGGAGCCATTGCCAAAGGCGGTGCAGCCTTTCACACACTTGGAGCAGCCGATGCAAAGAGGCTCGTTAATGACGTACTGGTAATAGGGATCCTCGACGAAGCTCCGCTCTATGGCGCCGGTGGGGCAGAGCTGATTTTCCGCGCCGGCATTGAGCGCGTTGTAGTCGGGCTGGAAGAAACCGAAGCAAGGCCTGCAGTACCCGCAGAGCTTGAAGGCGTGAACGCACTTGACCGCCGAAGGCTTCAGCACACAGTTGACGGCGCAGCGTTCGCACTGAATGCATTTGGCCGGATCAATCTGCCAGACGGTTTTCTGGGATGCGGAGGGCGTGACGAGGCGCCCGGCAAGAGCGCCCAGGCCCACGAGAGCAGCGCCCTGTAGCCCGGTGCGCAGGAATTCACGGCGGGCGCAGTTTTTCTCATTTTCCGGCGGCATCTTGGTCGCTCAGCTCCTTCTTCTTGTTGAACACGCGCACCGCGCGCGTGCCGGTATCCAGGACATAGACCCGGCCTTCTCCGTCCAAGGCCACGCCAATGCCAAAGGCTTCTTCTCCGAATGATGCCGGCGCGGCGACGACGGATTCAAGGTTGCCATCGGCATCGAGCATCTTCACTCGCGCCACGCCCTTTTCGCTGGTCGCGAAGCCGCCCCCGGGCCGCAATGCGAAACTGACAGGGTTGCAGCAGCCGCAGAAGCCGTCCACTCCCATCGCGGGCTTGCCCCAGGAGTGTTCCAGATCGCCCGCCGGAGTATAGGCTTCGATACAGAAGCGGCCGGGGTTGTTGACATACAGCAGGCCGTCCGCACCGAAGGCAAGATCAAGATAGGGGCTGGGGGCGATCAGGCCCGGCACATTCCTGGCTTCATCGCGTACGCCAATCTTATTGCGCACTTTGCCGGACAGATCGCAGCGCCAGACAACGCGCGGCCCGAAATCGGCAATGAAAACGTCCTCGGCCGCCACTGTCAGCGCCGTAATCCGTGCCTCTTTGCCGAAGCTTTCCCATTTGCCCAGAAGCACGCCTTGTCCGTCGTAAACCTCAACGTGGTCGCGCAGGCCGGCGTAGACCTTGCCGTCCTGAGCCACGGCCACGGCGCACGCAGGGCCGGACAGTTTGATTTCGCGCGCTAACTTTCCGTCAGGCCCGAAGGCGCGCACCGAATTGTCCCCGGCCACGAGCAAGACACCGCCTGACTGCGTGGGGCGGCCCTCCGGGCCGCCTGGCGATCCAGAGGATCGCCCCACCAAAGCCAAGCCGGCGACCTTCGCGAAGCCGGTTTCGATGCGTCGCTCTTCCTGAAACTTAATCAGCGCCGGATCAATCTTGCGCAGCGACTCCATGTCGTATGCGAACCCGCGCTTGGCGCTTGTCTCGGGCTGCAAAGTCCAGATGGACAACGCAGCAAGAGCCGCGAAGGCAGCCAGGATCGCGCCCACGAGTGCGCCCCGTTTCAGCCTCGAATCAGCCTGCGCGTTCACCATCCACCACCCACCATCCACCACCCACTACCCACCATCCACCACCCACCATCCACCACTCACTTCTTCGGTTCAGCCACGTCCAAGCAGACCATGCGCGTCAAGTCGCGCAGGATCAGGCGGCCGCCGGCCAAGGCCATCGGCCCCCAGGCATCATGTCCGTGCAGCACCTGCGCCTGAGCCAGCGGCTTGAACTCACTCGAACTGGCTTCAGCCAGCGTGAGCTTGCCGCTTTCGTCCAGAACCAGAATCACGCCGTCAGCGATCAGGAATGGGCCGAGGCCGAAGCGGTGAGCCGCGCCGCTGGTCCAGAGAACTTTGCCGTCGAGGTCGAGGCAAGCCAGCTCGCCATTAGGCCGCACGCCATAGATGAGGTTTTCATATAGAATAGGCGTTTGCTGGGCGGCGCCGAAGACATTTTCTCTCAGACGGAACAAAGGCTCAGGCTTGGGCTTGCCGTCGGCAGCCTTCAGTCCCAGCATCATGCTGCCCCCGCCGTAGCCACCGGACAAGAAGAGCCGCTCATCGTCCACGGGCACGGGCGTCGCCACTGTGGCCGTCTTGACGGTCCAGGCGTCTGTCTCCCAAAGCACTTCGCCCGTCTCACCGGAAACGCCAACCACGCCGCCGCTTGCACTATAGACGTACACGCGGCGGCCCTCTAACGACATGGGTGCGACGGAAGAATGCGTCATGTCCCAGCCTCGTGGATTGGGCGTGCGCCAGAGGACCTTGCCGGTGGCGCAGTCCACGGCGACGAGCAAAGCGTCGCCGCCCGGCGCAAGTATCGCCTTGTCGTCCTCAATCAGCGGACACTGGCCCGCATACCATTCCGGAACGACAGTGCCGAACTCAGCCACCAGGTCCTTGGACCAGAGGAATTTCCCGCTTGCGGATTCAAGGCAGGTGACATGGCACTTGGGGCCGAGCGCCACGACGTATTTCTCCGTGACCGCCGGGACGGTGCGCGACATGCCATGGTAGCGCTTGACCGGCACGGGATAGGAGTAGCGCCAAATCTCAGCGCCGTCAGCAAGCGAGAGGCAGCGCAGGGCATCGGCCTGGTGCTCACGGTCATAATCAAGGAGGAAGACGCGCCCGGACCAGACAGCCGCCCCGGCGTAGCCCTCGCCGACATCCAGCGCCCACAGGACCGGGGGGCCGCCAGAGGGCCAACTGCGTGCCAGGCGCACGCCGTCCGTGCAGAGGTTGTCCCGTTGCTTGCCGCGGAAGCACGGCCAGTCGCCGGGCAATTCCGCCGGCTTGCCAGTGCCCAAGGTGAGCTGTCCCGTAGGTCCTTTTCCGCCATTGCGGCCGGCGCCCGGGCCGCCAGCCGAGGCCTCAGGAATGCGGCAGACTACTGGGACAGACGGGCCGGCGATAAGCCAAGCGGCCAGCACCAGAGCGCCGGCCACTCCAAAGAGACAGGGGATCCATTTCAGCATCAGCTACACCGTACGGCGACCGACCAAGCAAATGCTGCGTCCGTTGCTTGGCGTCAGGATTCCCCCTCCAGGCCCAATCTCCCATTCTCGCCAGGCAAGGCGGTAATTCCACAGCAGAATCGGCCGCCTGCCAGTCAGGGGTGCGTAGCCGGATTGTAAGCCTCCATATGCGCCCCTTTTCCAGCCCCTCTAAAGCGCCCCACCCGCTAACCCCCGACTTTAGTCGGGGGTTGGGTCGAGCTTCGTGGCCTCTTTACCCCCGTTTACGGGGGTTGCTGCGACGTGGGCTTAAGCCCTGGGCACTCCTGGTAACCGTCGTGAACGACGGTAATGGTGCGCCTATCCCGCTTCTCCCCCCGGCTGAAGCCGGGGGTTAGTGGGACTGCGACTTACTTTTCGGCTACGCACCCGCCAGTCAGCCAATCAAAGGCACCAGTCACTTTCGGGGCATCGTGGCCGGGAAGCGGCCCACGACCTCCTCACCCGTCACGTAAGCGCCACACGTGTGGGGCCCTTCCTGATCCGTAACGTCCACTGGCTTGGCCTCACGTCGTTTGAAGTCGGCCGGCGTCGAGCCGTCGGGCTTCACGAAGCCTGGGTCGCGCCAGACCGAGTTCTTCTCTATCCCGGAGTACTCCTGCCACTGCTGGAGCGTCGTTGCCCGCTGCCGGTTCTTGTGTGACCACGCGGTGTCGCCGTTCATCGAGAAGAACATGTTCTGATCCGATTTCAGTTTTTCCCACGGCTCGGTCTGGATGTGGAAGAACCTCTGCTTGGGCTGGGTGTGGTAGAAGATGTTCCGCGTGGCGCAGGCATCCGTGTTGATCCAATCGCCTACGTCCCCGGATTCGCCTGGTCCGAAACCGCAATCAACAAAAGTGTTCTGATAGGCTTTGATCGGCTCCAGCCTGGCGGGCATGCGGAAGGAAATCCCCACCGCCTTGCGGAGAAAGACGTTGTTGTGGATCAGGATTCGGTCGGCATGCCTGTCCTGGTTGGGGCCATTGCAGCCGAAGCTGGACTGGGGTCTGGGCGCACTGGGCCCGAAGAAATTGTAGCGGACGACGGCCTCTCGTCCATCCTGCTGGCCGGTGTCCTTCACGCACAAATCTCCCCAGTTGTCGGTGAATTCATTGTGCTCGGTTATGAAACTGGCGTCATAGCACATAAGGGCGGCCCCGTTCGTATCGCTCTCTCCCCAACAACTATGGTGGATGTGGTTGTTGCGGATCAACACATTGTAGGCCCCGCCTTTGCGATTGCTGCCGTTGATGGCGATCACCTGGCCCTGGTTCATGTGCGGGCCTGCACCGCCCAAGTCGCAGTCCTGGATGGAGACATCGTGGCCGTAGATAACTACCTGGCCATACGTCTTTAGCCCCCTAACGTCCGCATATTCTCCGCCTATACTAATGGCGGGATGGGGGTAGTAGTGAGAAGAGTTCTTATACGTGGTATCCGCCGGATCAGGGTTGTACCCGCTCACGCCGTCCCTGGCCTGAATGATGACCAGTTCGTCCTTGTAGGCAGCGACGAGCTTGCGCTTCGCCTCAGTGCCGCGGGCGTCCACAGCGAGGGCGCCCGTCCAGTAGTTGACTTTGTTTCCGTGGACCTCGATGTACTTGCCCACGTCGGGCCGCGAGTAGGTCCCACCACGCAGGTACAAGACCTCCGCGTCAGCCAAGGCGGCCGCCACGCTTTCCAGCCGGTTGAAGACCCTATGCTTCCCCTGACCGCAACTGCGGGACTGCGGGTCATACGTCCTTGAGCCGTCCTCAATGCCTGGGCCATTGTCCAGGAAGACCACCCGCCGCTCGTCCATCTCGGCGGCTGCGGCACCGAAACTCAGGACCAACATCACGCCGAGCGCCAAACGAAACCAGACCATGTTCCACATCCTGAACGATGCAGCGCGCAGCGGCGCGCTTGCGCCGGCTGGCCTCAGCCTTGGGACGCTCATGCCGGCTTGGGCATGCCGACCTCTGGCGTGGGCGCCGGCGGGACGTCCGCCCCTTTGTAGAACTGCTCCCAGCCCTTGCGCGGCATGCGGCGCAGCCACTTGTTGGCCTCGGGGACGTTGGTGATCTTCATGTTCTTGGCGTCCCACTCGATCTTCTGCTGCGCCCGCACGGCGATGTTGCCCAAGTGGACATACTCGGTCAGCGCCGCGGCGTACTGGAAATGCGCGCCCATGGGTATGCCGGTCTTGCAGGCGGTGACCCATTCGCCCATGTGGCCGCCTTTGCAGCGGGGGAGCGTCTTGGGAATTTTGCTGAGATTGGCCTCTTTGTGCTTGGTTTCAGGGATGATGCGCGCTGAGCCGCAGTAGAAGTCATGCCAGAGCGTGCCCTTGTCCCCGAACAGGTACGCGCCACACTCCATATTGATTTTCTTGTCCGGCTCCAGGTCCTTCGGGCGCGGGGGCATCTTGCCGCCATCGTGCCAGATGACTTTACAGGGCGGCAGCGAGCCGCGGGCCGGGAACTGGTAGGTGATGATGGACCACTTGGGGGCAGTTTCCTCATGGTGGTCCGAGACTTGCGCCTCTATGCTAGTTGGCGCACGCAAATCCAGCGCCCAGAAGGCGGCGTCCATGACGTGGCAGCCGATGTCGCCCATTGCACCCGCGCCAAAATCCCACCAGCCACGCCAACTGAAGGGGCAGTAAGCGCGATTGTAGGGCCGTTGAGGCGCCACGTTAAGCCACACATCCCAATCCAGCGAGGGGGGCACCTGGTCCACCGTTTTGGGCCGGTCCATGCCCTGCGCCCAAATGGGGCGGTTGGTCCAGTAGTGGACTTCAGTGACCTTGCCGATCGCGCCCGCCCAAACCCATTCGCACAGGTTGCGCGCGGCTTCATTCGCATGCCCCTGGATGCCCATCAGCGAGCCGAGCTTCTTCGCCTTGACCTCTTCGGCCAGCCGCCGCGCTTCCCAGATGTTGTGGGTCATCGGCTTCTGCGTGTGGATATGCTTGCCATTCATAATGGCGCACATGGCGGCGGGGAAATGGGTGTGGTCCGGCGTGCTGACCGTGACGATGTCAATGTCCTTGGCCATCTCGTCGAACATCTTGCGGAAGTCTTTGTACTTTTTGATGCCAGGATCGGCAGTGGGATTCTTCTTCCTCATGTCGTCAGTGATTTCCTTGTGCTTCTTGTCCAGC
>Ga0315279_10006896_pt1 | contig 14212 bp, 12 predicted proteins | sample YL17G06_20_MG_FD_203694 | JGI IMG/M metagenome (GOLD analysis project Ga0315279, IMG submission 203694) | Sediment microbial communities from Yellowstone Lake, YNP, Wyoming, USA - YL17G06_20 | ecosystem: Environmental > Aquatic > Freshwater > Lake > Sediment | place: USA: Wyoming | collected... | reverse complement strand
CCTGGCCAGGAAAGATGAAGGCCGTTGCTTTCATGGTTATTTTTTCCCTGCGTATTCCTTGTTTAATTCGAGACCGATGACATTTCTCTGAATCTGGTTCGTCCCTTCATAGATCTGAAGGATTTTAGCATCCCGCATCATCTTTTCCACAGGATACTCCCTCATATATCCATAACCCCCGAAGACTTGAACAGCATCAACCGTGACTTTCATGGCCACATCGCTGCCAAAGACCTTGGCCATTCCCGAGAGTTTCGAAATATCTTTCGGATTCTTTTCCTGATCGATGTACCGTGCTACGGATAAGACCAGAGCCCTGGCTGCCTCCACGAGCGTGGCCATGTCAGCCAAAAGGTGTTGAACGGCTTGAAAGGAGATGATCTTCTTTTCAAACTGTTCCCGTTCCCGGGCGTAACGGACCGCTTCATCAAGTGCGCCCTGAGCGACTCCCACACCCTGGGCCCCTACACCGGGCCGTGTTCGGTCGAAGGTTCTCATAGTTACAATGAAGCCCATCCCTTCCTTTGCAATCACGTTTCCCCTCGGAACAAAACAGTCCCGGAAGACCAATTCCCTGGTGGCAGAGGCCCGGATCCCCATCTTCTTCTCCTTCTTGCCAAAATCGAAACCGGGAGTCCCTTTCTCGACAATCAAGGCACTCGCCCCCCGTGGGCCCTTCGCCCGGTCCGTGATGGCGATGATGGTGTAGATCTCAGCCTCTCCCCCGTTGGTGATCCATTGCTTTGTTCCGTTCAGAACGTAACCCTCTCCTTTGCGAACGGCCGTCGTTCGAATGGCGCCGGCATCGCTTCCTGCATCTGCCTCCGTGATACCGAAAGCAGCCAACCGCTTTCCTTTGGCGATATCGGGAAGATATTTCTTCTTCTGTTCTTCACTTCCATAAAGCATGATCGGATGAGCACCCAAACCGCTTCCAGCATAACTGGTGGCTACTCCAAGGCAGACGCGGCTCAACTCCTCCACGGCCAGGCAATTCTCCAGGACCCCTCCTCCGAAGCCTCCATACTCCTCACCGATGGAGACACCGAAGAGCCCCGCTTCTGCGCAGACCTTCATGAGGTCCCAGGGAAACTCTTCTTTTTCGTCCAATTCGGCCCGGACGGGTAACACCTTTTCCTGTGCAACTTTCCGGGCTAAATCCTGAATCATCTGCTGTTCTGGTGTGAGAAAATAGTGCAATCCAGTCCCTCCTATTCACCCTGTTAGAAAGCCCCACCGTGCCCCTTCCCTTCTAACGGGGTTCACTCCCCCTAGATATAGATCACTGAACGGCCTTAATTGAATTCTTCGTCTTCTCCGAATTTTTCTGCCCCAGACGAAGCAGGTCTTGATTCTCCCTGAGCTCTTGGATCACATGTTCATTCAGTTTATTCTTTGCAAGATTCTGGGCCAGCACAATGGCATTCTTAATCGCTTTGGCATTGGAATGGCCGTGGCAAATTACACAGTTACCATTAACCCCCACAAGCGGAGCGCCTCCTAACTCTGAGTAGTCCACTTTTTTCTCCAGCCGGCGCATCACCCGCCCCATGAGAAAGTAAGCCACCTTGGCCCTCAGATTATCTTGCGCCTCCCACTTGAGAATGGTGTGAATGGTGTCCCAAAGTCCTTCGCTAATCTTTAAGGCCACATTTCCCACAAAACCATCGCAGACGATGACATCTACCGACCCGCTGTTGAGATCCCGACCTTCCACATATCCGATATAGTTCAGGTTGGTTTGGGATAGAATCTCGTGGACCTCTCGCGTCAGTTCATTTCCTTTCCCTTCTTCCTCGCCATTGCTCAAAAGACCAATCCTCGGTTCTTGCTCACCCAGGATGTGCTTAGCGTAGGCATCCCCCATAATGGCAAACTGGACGAGATGGAAAGCTTTGCAGTCCACATTCCCGCCCGAATCGATGAGGACAGTAGAGCCTTTGGGAGTTGGATGAACCGTCGCAATGGCGGGTCGATCGACTCCCTCCAGTTTTCTGAAGATATACATCGCAAGAGCCATGGCCGCTCCGGAATTTCCCGCGGAAACCAGGCTGCTGACCTCCCCTTCCTTTGCCAGGTCGACGGCCACTTTAATGGAAGTCTCCTTCATCTTTCGTATCACATTGGATGGAGAATCATGCATGGCCACGACATGGGGAGCATGATGGATGAAGATCGGAAGCTTCGACGTCGGATATTTGGATAGTTCCTTGCTGACCTGGTCCTCATCACCTACCAGGAGGACCTTGATTCCGTATTCCTTCGCAGCCAGAACGGCTCCTTCGACAATGGACTGGGGAGCAAAATCTCCACCCATGGCATCGACGGCAATCTTCATGAACTATCCTTTCCCATCCTCCACAGGATCATTCTTCCTCTTCCACTTTGATGACCTCCCTCCCTTTGTACGCCCCGCAATGGGGACAGACGTGATGAGGGAGAACGGGTTCGTGACACTGGGGACATAAGGAGGTGCGCACGGAATCCAATCGATCATGCGCCCGACGCTTATTCCTTCTCGATGGCGATTGTCTGCGTTTTGGAACACCCATATGAAATGATCCTTTCTCTCACCCCTACCCCTGCCTACCGGCAGGCAGGTACCCCTCCCCCCTGAGGGGGGTGGGGGGGTTAATGAAGCTTCAATTTTTGAAGGGCAGAAAACCCGGAACCAAATTCCTCCTTGACGCACTCGCAGGAGCCAAGATTAAGATCTTTACCGCATGTTGGACAAAGCCCTTTACAATCCTCCTGACAGAGAGGTTTGAAAGGGATCTCTAAAAAAATCTGTTCACAAGCGATCTCTGAGAGGTGAATTTCCCCTCCCTGGTAGAAGTTCGATTCCATATCCTCCTTACCCAATTCGGTCTCCTCGGTAGAGGAGGTTTCTTTCAAAGGGAGAAGCGTAAGTTCGAAGGTGGATGAAATGAGGTAAGAAAATTCTTTCAGACACCTTACGCACTGCAATTGAAGCGTGGTCTGGACCCCTCCGTTGATGAGCACCGATTGGCCAGCTTTCCATACCCTCGCCTCTGATTGGAGGGGTCCTTCGAAGCCGAAGTCGATCTGGGGGAAATTTTCGAGATAGGTTGATAGGGAAGACCTCTCTTCCGTCCAGTTGAGATTCAAACCTTCTGCCGGAATGTCATCTAATTTTAGCGTAAACATTCAAGTCTTACTTTTCCTGCTAAGGAATGTGACCCCTCTTCGTTTATTGAGAAACAAAGGAGAAAGCATGCTAAAAGTCGTCACATTCGCTAAATTAAAGAGATAAATATATAAAAAAGAATTTTTTTGTCAAGTGGATTGATATGAATCTGCTTGTGAATAAATGCGTTTGGAAAAAATTCGTTAGTATGTTAACAGATTTATCTATTCTATCGCAAGTCATATTGAAAAGATTTTAATGATTGGCAAGAAAAGAAGGTGAGCAAAGAGGCTGTGAAGTAACAGGATAAGACCATGCCCAAAGGCAGGGCCATAGCCCAGAAAAGACCTCCCTGAACTATATGAATCCACCATTTAAAGGGAGGGGAAAGAGGATTTTTGGGACTCAAATTATTGTTGTTTTGGAAACATCTTTAGAAAAATATCGAGAGGTTCGTCCGACTTTCTACATCTGAGCACGGCCTCAATCTCAAGGAGATCGAATCCAGAATATTTCTTAGGATCGAGTTCGACACCAAATTTCTGTTTGATTCGTTTTACCATGTAATCGCGCAAGGCCTGATCATAGGAGACGTATTCCGGGTCTTGGACGCCACCATAGGTCTTTCCAACGTAATTTAAGACCTGGGATTGCAAAGGTTCCTTGTCGGCATAGGCCCCGGGAACGTTCAAGCAAAAAACCAGAAAAGCAGACGATAATAATAAAACCCATCTCCCTTTCATGATTTAAACTTACCTCCAACCCTTACAAAAGTCAAGACAAAATTTAATATTTTCGCTTTGGAATCAATCACTTTCCGAAAAAATGGTTGACTCCCTCCCTCGTCTCGTCTATAAAAAGGACGATGTCAAAGATACTTTCTCACTTGCTCATGAGTCTATTTGTCGTTGGAGTAGGATGTTCCACTTCCCCGTCCGCATCAAATCTTCCAAAACGTTCCTGGTCCATCGACATGGAAAAATTTCTTTCCTCCTCCCATCGCCGTCTCACCTGCTCGGAGTGCCATTCGGATATAGAAGAAAAAGGTGTCAAGCACCCTGACCCAAAGCTCCTTGGCAGGGCATCCACGCTCCTCTATGATTATAAGAGATGTGAAAGATGTCATCCTCAGGAATACCAGCGTTATCTGAAAGGGGCGCACGCCAAAGCACTGGTGGAGAGGAAAAAAGACGCCCCACCCTGCGGAGGCTGCCATGTCACCCATTACGTGAACTCCGCCCAGTCCCGCCTCGAACTTGGAAAATGGATGACAGAGATGTGCGGTGTCTGCCACCCCGTCCAGAAACGATCCTATCTCGAGAACTACCATGGGAAGACAGCCGTTCATTTGAAATACGAGGCTTCGGCCTACTGCACCGACTGTCATGGAGCCCATGCCTGTCTGTCTCTCAAGAAGAGAGAAGAAGCTCTCGAAGCCTGCAAGAAGTGTCATCCGAATGCCCAGATTCAATTTACAGACTTTCTGATCCACGTCTCTGAGGAAGGGGTGAAGAAGGAAGATGTGGGAAAATTGAAAAAATTGAAGGTCATCAAGTGGGTTGAGATCGGCTTCGGGATCCTCGTCTTTGCCGTCCTGGCCTTCTTCTATTCCCATACATTGGTCTGGACGCTCAGGAAGGTTCATGAATGGCTAAAAAAGGATTGAGCCAATGGCAGTAAAGGAAACTGAAGTCTTTTGGAGATTTAATGTCTTTCACCGTTTCATCCACCTGGTGATGATGGTCACCTTCATCGGCCTTGCTCTGACCGGACTTCCCCTCAAATATTCTGATACCTTCTGGGCACAAGGTTTGATCGTCCTTTGGGGGGGAGTGAAGGGGGCTGGAATTTTCCACCGGTGGTTTGCTGGGATCACCTTTGGCTATTTTTCCCTCCATCTGCTCTGGGTTTTCTACTACGTTCTTGTCTTGAAGGGGAATCTTTTCGGCCCGGATTCCATGCTTCCTTCAAAGAAGGATTTCAAAGATCTCTTCCAGCATATCGCCTACTTCCTAGGGAGAGGAGAGCCTCCCCAATTTGGTCGATTTACTTATTGGGAAAGATTTGATTACTGGGCGGTCTTCTGGGGAATTGCCTTCATTGGGGGCTCGGGTCTCGTGCTCTGGTTTCCGGAATTTTTCTCCCGTTTCTTGCCGGGCATTTTTTTCAACATTGCTTACACGATCCACAGCGACGAGGCCTTGCTGGCTGCAGGGTTCGTTTTCATTGTTCACCTCTATAATGCTCATCTCCGCGCCGATGTCTTCCCGATCGACAAATCCATCTTCACGGGAAAGATCGAAGCCAGAGAGATCATGGAACGCCATCCTCTGGAATGGGAATATTTAAATCAATACCCTGATAAGAGAAAGAAACGAACGGTGAGAAAAGACCTTCTCCTTCTCTTTCTCACCGTTTCCCTGCTTGGCATGATCCCCGTTTTGTCCTTTGCCCGGGGATTGACTGATGAAGAACTCATGGAGGCAGAAAAGAAATTATGCTGGCGTTGCCATCGTCAGCCTAATCTGAACAGTAACGAGGGGATTACAGCTTCCATCCTCCTCTGCATGGATTGTCATGGGAGAAGGGACGTCGAAAAGAAGGTCGATGGGAGACCCGTCTCTCTTTATCTTGATGAGAAAGAATATGGAAAGACGGTTCATCGAAGGATCGCCTGCGTCGAATGTCATGACGGAATCGCCACCTCTCCCCATCGGACTTCAGTGATCGAGTGCGCCTCCTGTCATGGATATCATGGCGAGGGAAAAGCCCATGACCCTCACCGAAGTGTCAACTGTGAGGCCTGTCATCATGAATCCAAAGAGGTGATAAAGGACCCTAAAACAGGGAGAGTCGTTTTAATGACGGTAAAGGAAGGCGCCCCTCTTAAGTTGACTTCCCATCGCCTCGCCGATTTTAGAAAGAATAAGGCCTGCGAAAAATGTCATTTCACCGGGAATAAATTGGGAGCCCCTATTCGTGTTCTCCCGGCTAAGAGTCTGATCTGTATTGAATGCCATAGTGCCTCGATCAGTCTCAACGATCCGGTTTCGATCATCGCTTTTATCCTCTTTCTGGGAGGGGTTGCGATCACCCTTTCCCTCTGGTCTAAAGGAACTCTCGGAGCCCCCACCTACTCCACCCAGGAAAAGATTTCTTACCTCGCAGAAAAGATTTGGCAGGTGGTCTTCTCCAGAAAAATCCTAACCCTCTTGAAAGTATTCGTCGTGGATGTTCTCTTGTTGAGAGGCATTCTCAAAGAGAGTTTGAGCCGATGGACGATCCATAGCTTCATCTACCTTCCTTTCTTTCTCCGTTTCTTTATCGGATTGATTCTCCTTATCATTTCAAAGTGCTTTCCGATGAGCCCCTCCGTCGCCATGCTACTTGACAAAAATTATCCCCCTATTGCCTTCACTTATGATCTCCTAGGTCTGTGTGTTATAATTGGTATAGCGGGTGCGACGATGAGACGCTTTCAAAAAACATTCCAGAACCGTCCCTCTGGAGGTCAAGACATAATTGTTTTGGCCTTGCTTGGAGCGATCTTGGTCACAGGCCTTCTTGTGGAAGGGCTGAGAATTCTTCTGACGGCTATTCCGCCTTCCGTTGCCCTTCCCTCTTTCATTGGATATCCTCTTTCCTTCCTTTTGGGGCTTTTTCCTTTTCGATGGGAATGGGTTTATCCCTACGGTTGGTACGTCCATGCGATCCTGACTGGACTGTTTATCATCTACCTTCCTTTCAGTAAGATGTTTCACATCTTCGTGAGCCCAATGGTCCTGTTCATTAATTCGGTGACAAAGGAACAATGAAAGATTTACAACTCTCCTTCAAACAGATGATCGAGATTGATGGCTGCACTCGTTGCGGCGAATGCATCCAGCAGTGCCCGGTCTTCACAGTGACCAATGATCAACGGGTTACCACGTTTAATACGCTTCAGACTACGAAAGACTGGTCACTTTGCAAGTCTTGGTTCAGGAAATTTTTCCTTACGCGGAATCAGATGAACCCCGAGCGGCTGAAGGATTTTTCTAAAGAAGTCTATCAATGCACGCTCTGCGGCCATTGTGAAGTGGTCTGCCCAGTCAATATCGGTTCCAAGGAAATCAGAATCTCGCTACGGGAAAATATGGTGAAGGCCGGTCTGGAGCTTCCCCTCCCCGGTCCCATTCTCGAAAATCTGCAAAATGGGAAAAACGTGGTCTACCCGACCAATCATGATCGATTGCTCTGTTTGCAGAACATCCCCGGAATCTCTCCAGAAAAATATCTGAAGAAAAAGGCAGAGGTGGCCTGTTTCGTAGGATGTGTCGCCTCCTACTATCCGGTTACTTACACCATTCCTCAGGCTGTCCTCTTTCTCTTGGAGAAAGCGGAGGTAGATTTCGCCTTCCTGGGACAAGAAGAATGGTGCTGCGGCTGGCCTCTCATTGGAATGGGAAGAGAGGAAATGGTGTATGAATTTGCGACCCACAACATCGAAACAGTGAAAGCCATGGGAGTAAAAACCTTGGTCTGTGGGTGTCCTTCTTGTTATCATGTGTGGGAGAATTTATACCCCCGGTTTTCATCGGAGAAAGAACTTCCATTTGAGGTGATTCATAGTACGGACTATTTCTTGAGGTTATTGAAGGAAGGTAGGATTCCCTTGCACTCCTTGGAGGCCATTGCCACTTATCATGATCCCTGCGACCTGGGAAGGGCATCGGGTATTTACGAACCCCCCCGGGAAATCATTAGGATGGTCTCCGGAATGAGTTTCGTCGAGATGCGGAAACACGGTCGTCATGCAACTTGCTGTGGAGGGGGAGGCGATCTGGAGATGTTTTTCCCAAAAATTTCAAAGGATATCGGTGACATGAAGATTAAAGAAATTGAAGAAACGGGTGCAGAGGTGGTCCTTTCAGCCTGCCAACAATGCAAACGTACGATCTCCCTCAATGCTAAGAAAATGAAAAAGAAATTTAGAGTATTAGACCTTCTAGAACTCATTTTAATTCTCTCCGATCCGACGAGGGCTTTGGCATTCGAAAACCTTCTCCAAAAATCCTCTTCAGCGGAACGAAGCTAACGGGATCCCAGCCTTTTCTGCCATCAGACACTTTAATCCCTCTTGTCGGATTTTTGGTTCCGTGTTATTTTTAGACCATATGGACTCTCCGGTTCTCAAAGCCATTTTTGATTCCATGGAACAAGGAGTTCTCTTCCTTGATGATCAGAACCTGATCGTTTACTGCAATCCTGCCGCTGAAAGGATCAGGAATGTGAGCCTGGACAAAATCTTTGGCCGATCGATCTTGGAATGCCATCCCTCAAAGTCCCGTCCCAAAGTGCTAAAGATCATCAATGACCTGAGATCGGAGAAGGTGAGGGGCCATCACCGCATGGAAGGAAGATTTTACGATAATACCTACTCTGCCGTCTGGGGACCGGAGAACGAATATTTGGGGGTGATCGTCGTCAGCCAGGAGGTGACCGAAAGGAAGCGAGCCGAGGATGAACTTAAAGAGGCCATGAAGAAACTTGAGTTGGCCAATGAGGAATTGAAGCGTCTGGACAAGCTGAAAGACGATTTTTTTTCAAATGTGAGCCATGAATTGAAGACCCCAATGATCTCAGTGATGGGATATCTTGGGATGATACTCAAGGAGAAGGTGGGATCTTTAACAGAACAGCAGAAGAAGTTTCTCGAAATGTCTTACAAGAATCTTTTGAAACTTGAGAAACGGATCGATGACCTGCTGGACTTAGCCGAATTGGGGATCCAGAAAAATGATTGGACGTTCGAACCCATCAATCTATCGAAGGTCGTTGAGTTCTCATGTTCCACGGTTGAACCTTTGGCCCAGGAACATCAGATTCAGCTTGAGGTTCGGCTTCCCCGGGATCCGATCCTCGTCTCGGGCGTGGAGGATAAGCTGAATCAACTCTTCGACAACCTTTTAACCAATGCCATTAAATACAATCGCCGGGGAGGAAAGATCGGAGTCACCCTCTCCCAGGATGCTCAATTTGCTTTCACCCGAATTGAGGATACAGGGATCGGCATCTCCCATCAGTCTTTAAAAGAGGTCTTCACCCGCCATTTCCAGGAGAAGAAAAAACCATTGGGGGACGTCAAAGGGTTGGGGATTGGCCTCTCGCTCGTCCAGGAAATCGTGAAACTTCATGAAGGAGAGGTTCATCTCAAGAGCGAGGTAGGAAAAGGGAGCATTTTTATTGTCAAGCTGCCGAGGAGTTTGTAATCAAAATTCCAAATGCCAAAGTTCAAATGTCAAATGAATGCCTAAATGCACAATGTCAAATATTTCCTCATGATAGTTTTGTCATTGGAGCTTTGGATTTCATTTGAACTTTGATATTTGACATTTGGCATTTATTTTTTCCCAGCGATTCCTTCCATTTTTCCCAGATCAATAAAAGGAACAGCCCCGCCTGAAACCTGAGGTAGAATTCCATTCCAGCGTTCGATGCCCTTGTACTGGACTAGGATGGGGCTGATGGAACGAGAAAGCGCGTCGTTGGCTTTCGCTTGTCCCTGAGCGACCACCAGGATGGATTCGGCCTCCCCTTTGGCCGTCGCTACTTTCTGCTGAGCCTCAATCTCCCTCTGAGCCAAAACCTGTCTCTGGGTCTCTACCTGTTGCTGGGCAACCTGTTTGGCTTCAACCGCCTTCTCGTATTCAGGAGAGAAACGGATATTGGCAAAGTAGATATCATCAACGATGATGTGATACCTGGCTAGATTATCTCCCAGTTTCATCATGGCCCTCTTGCGGATGTCCTCTCTTTTGGGAAGAATCTCAGTGATGAGATAGATCGGGACTACCTCCTTGACGAAGTCATTGAAGGCCGGATCGATCACTTTGTCGGCAAAGTCGAGCCCCACTTTCTGATAGAGGTCGTTCACAAAGGATGGATCGATATGGAAGTTCATCATCCCCGTCAGTTTCACCATCTGATATTCCTTCGAAGCGGCATCGATCTCCTTGAATGGATGGGGTTGAACTCTCACATCTACCTTGATCACCGTTTCAGCAACGGGTACTTTAAAATTGAGACCTTCACCCATGATCCTCTTTTCAACGCTTCCCCACCAGAGGACAACTCCTCGGTGGCCGGCTGGCACGATAACAAAGGTCCCCCATAAAATGATAAAGACGATGAAGAGAAGGATGCCGACCCCAATGGTTCTTGGTCTTGGTCCCCTAAATTCAAAAGCGTCCACCGTTCTCTCTGGCATAATTACCTCCCAAAAGAATGTAGTCATGTGCTGCAGTTATGCGGTGCTGCCGTTCTGCGGCTCGAACAGCAACACTGCAATACGGCAGCGTTTTTACCAAACGATTCTTAAATCAATGTCTTTTCAACCAAAAAGCTCATCGAGGCCTGGCAGGAAGTCGTGGCGGATGAAATGGCTTCGGAAAAGGATCGCAGGGCATCCTGATGTTGGGACATTTGCACTCTGCCAATTACCTCCATGACCTTTCTCTCCAGGTCTCCGTAATGGCCTTTCCCGAGGACATTCTCAGCAATTCGAATCTCTCGAAGCAATCCATCAAGATACCAGATCAGAACCTTTTTCCCACCGGCGAGTTCCTCTCCTTTTAGAGAGATCAGTTGATCCAGAAGGCCGGATCCGATGATCAATCCCGATTTCATCTTCTCCGCATACTGTAGGTCTAATATCGCCTCTCTTGTGTTCATGATTCCCTTTCTCATTCCCAGTCATTCTCGTGCAAACGGGAATCCAGGCGCCGTTCCTGCAGCGGCAGCAAACGAAACAACAAAACTGGATTCCTGCTGGAGTTTACCCCGTACTTGATACGGGGCAGGAATGACAACATGGAAATAGGTTTTAAATTTTAATGCCCCACAGTTTTGCTGCGGGGCAGTTTACTAAATAGGAGGATTATCAGAAAAGAGAGTAAAAATCAACCCTTCGACTCCTTTTCTGAAGGCTTGGACTTAAGGCTCAGGGCTTATGAAGCTCCCCGCCCTTATAAGCGCGGGGCTTCCCGGCAAGGTAATTTCATTTTATATTGTGCCCCTTCCTGCCTGCCGGTAGGCAGGGACCCCGCCTATCCCGCTTTTGGCGGGACGGGGCACGTTCCGGTCAACGATACGGTTTGAGGCGCTCTAGAAATCTAGAATCCACCTGTTTACCGAGTTTAGTCGCCTGATCCGCATGCTGGATGGCTAACCCATACTCCTTCTTTTCGTAATAGATGGCCGCCAAGTTGGTGTGCGCTTCTGCATGATTGGGCTGAATCTTTAATACCTCAAGGAACGAGGCGACGGCCTCTTCCAATTTTCCTTGCCGGTGATAGATGTAACCGAGATTGAAATGGCCCTTAAAGTAGTCGGGCCTCATCTCGAGGGTCTTCTTATACTGGGCCAGGGCTTCTTCTAGCTTTCCCCTTCTAAGGTAGAGGACTCCCAGGTTGTTTAGGGCTTCCAGATGGTTGGGATTGGTTTGCAGCGCCTTCTCATAATAATGGATCGCCTCGTCTGATTTCCCTTGCTCACCATAGGCCACGCCCAGATTGAAATAGGCTTCTGTCAAATTGGGGTTGATGTCAATCGCCTCTTTATATTCAGAGATTTCCTTCTTCCATTTTCCCTGCCGGCCATAGATAACACCGAGATTCAGATGAGCGCTGGTATACTTGGAGTCCATTTTCAATACCTTCTTGTATTCTGAAATGGCCTCTTCTAAGTTTCCTCTCTCGGCGGCTTCAAAGGCCAACTGAAAATGATCTTCAAGGGTCAGCGGTTTTGTTTTCTGCTCTTCTTTAGACCCGGCGCAGGAGACTATCAGGAGCATCACCAAAATTGCAGCGAACCATTTAGTAGAAATCGTCATGACCCAACCCCTTCTTCAAATTCTCTGCTTCCTTAACAGAAATTGAGAAGTAAATCAAGGGATTTTGTCTCTTGACCAACCTGGTTATAAACGGTTAGATAGATTTATCCATGAAACAGACAACACGTCTTGAGGGGACGAGATTCTATTACGGATGGGTGATCGTTGGCCTAGCCGTGCTTTCTTTGGCTTTTTGGTTTGGTCTTCGAACTACTTTCTCGGTCTTCTTCGTGGCCCTCATTGACCAATTCCACTGGGGGCGGGCTGAAGCGGCGGCGGCCCTATCCATTGCTATGGTTGCCTATATGGTCATGGCTCCTATTGTGGGAATTCTGGTTGATCGCATCGGTCCTCGAAGGGTGATGCTTCCCGGGATTGTCCTGACAGGGTTAGGACTCCTTCTCTGCACACAGATTAAGACGCTCACTCAATTCTATCTCTTCTACGGTGTGGTGGCTGGAATCGGGATCCCCTGTCTCAGTATCGCTCCTTTTACAATCATCCTCGCCCACTGGTTTGAAAGAAAAAGGGGGACTGCCAATGGGCTTGCAAGTGTCGGCATGGGAATCAGCCCACTCCTCTTCGTTCCTCTTTTCCAATATCTCATCTCTCTCTGGGGATGGCAATCTGCCTTTTTCATCTTCTCGCTCCTCGTTTTCGCCATTCCCCTCCCCCTGAACGCCATCTTCCTGAAACATCGACCTGAAGAGATGGGTCTCCTACCGGATGGGGATTCTGTGGACAATATGCCGAAGGAGGCCCCTTTTCATCCAACCGCATCATCCCTCAAGGAACAGGGGCTCAAGGATTTAATGAAGACAGGACGCTTCTGGTCTGTCATCCTCTTTCCCTCCCTTATCGTATTCGGTATCTATATTGTGATTGTCCATCACGTGAGATATCTGGTGGACCTTGGAGTGGGTAAGATGTGGGCTGCCTCTCTTTTTGCGGGGATGGGCGCTGTCTCCGGAGGGTTTCGATTCTTCTGGGGATGGCTCTCTGACCGGATCGGCAGAGAAATTACCTATACTCTGGGGGGTATCTGCTTCTCCCTCGGAATCCTGGCTCTCCTCCTCTTCCAATACATCCCCTCCCCTTTTCTTCTCTATCTTTTTGCGTTCTTCTTCGGCGCAGGATGGGGGTCGACTGCTCCCATGTTCATGTCTATTTCGGGAGATCTCTATAAGGGAAAACATTTTGGTATCATCTATGGCATGGTGGAGGGGAATATTGGGGTAGGTGCTGCGGTCGGGACGTGGGTGGGGGGATACATCTATGACCAAACCCAAAATTACCTGTGGGCTTTTATTCTTGCCATCCTCATCAGCTTCATCTCCATTCTCTTGGTCTGGTATATCGCACCGCGAAGATTTCGACCGATGAAGACCAGCGGTCAGTAGATTCAGGCTTTGCCAAGTAAGCCAGCCCTGTGGTAAAATTCATTCAGTCGGCTGCTGAAAAACCGCTCATATACATAGAAAAGATCGCTTCTTTTTCGTCTTGCATAGCCGAGCCGTAAATGTAATCCATGTTTACTTTGGATTGGGAAATCCTCTTGATTCGGACATCATAATCTGATAATTTCGGACAAAAAGGCCCGGATCACCAAGCTCCAAGAACCTATCCTGATGATAACCCCAAGTCTTGTTGTCAAGATCGAAACGAAGCGGCTTAATTTCTATTATGGTCCCACCCACGCCCTTAAGAATATCAACATCCATATTCAACAGCGTCAGATCACGGCCTTGATCGGACCCTCTGGATGTGGCAAATCGACTTTCCTCCGTGCCCTTGACCGTTTGAACGAGCTCATTCCACACACTCGAACGTCAGGAGAGGTTTTACTGGATGGGCAGGATATCTACCAGCCCGGAACCGATGTGGTCTCGCTGCGCCAGAAGGTGGGGATGGTCTTTCAACGGCCTAACCCTTTTCCAAAAAGTATCTTTGAAAATGTCGCCTTTGGTCCGAGAGTACTCGGGATCCTTTCTCGAGGAGAGATTGCAGGGAGAGTGGAACACAGCCTCAAGTCAGCCGCGCTCTGGCCGGAGGTGTCAGACCGGCTCCACACTGATGCCCTGAATCTAAACCTAGGACAGCAGCAACGTCTCTGTATCGCAAGGGTTTTAGCCGTTCAACCGGAAGTGATCTTGATGGATGAGCCCTGCTCTGCCCTTGACCCGATTGCCACC
>Ga0315279_10006895_pt1 | contig 14212 bp, 26 predicted proteins | sample YL17G06_20_MG_FD_203694 | JGI IMG/M metagenome (GOLD analysis project Ga0315279, IMG submission 203694) | Sediment microbial communities from Yellowstone Lake, YNP, Wyoming, USA - YL17G06_20 | ecosystem: Environmental > Aquatic > Freshwater > Lake > Sediment | place: USA: Wyoming | collected... | reverse complement strand
CTTTCAGTTCATCGAAGCTGGCGCTGGTAGCTAACTTCCCGAGAAATTTGGTCAGCCTGCTCATGCTCTCTCACCTCCCTCCTGCGTTCCGACTTTCGTCTTCACATCTCGCCCCTCACAGATCGCCCGACCTTCCCGCTCGTACCAGGCCCGCCCCTCCTCGGCCGTGCCATCCCATTCCCCGGCTATCGCCCGTTGCGCCAGATCTTCGCGGCCGCATGATCGGAGCACGCGTACCAGGTCCGCGATAGGGCTCCCGCTCTCGCTCTCATAGTCGTCGAACCGACCAAGGTCGGCCTCCTCGGCCAGCACCATCAAGCCTGCATCCCTCAGCACTGCCGCGAGTCGCTCCTTGGTACTCATTGGCCTCCCGCCCCCTTCTCCGCGGGCGCAACCGGCCGGAAGTCGCCGCTGCCGGCGATCAGGTCGAGTCCCTGGAGGAGAGTCCGCACCGGCTCTATCTCCGCCGGATCACCGGCCACGATCCCATCATCTCTCATGTCCCCCTCCCAGCCGAGGAGGCAATCCAGGCCGCGTCTGAGCTGGTGCAATTCATGCTCGTTCAGGTCTCCGATCACGATGCTGCCCCCATGGCCGGGCCGGGGTGGTTGGCCGAGGATGATCTTCACAGGCCGCCCTCGCTGTCCGGGATGCCTGGACTCTCCGGCTCCAGGTCGTAGGAGATGATGCGCTGCCAGGGGATCACGCGGTGACCGCCATTGGTGAACTCGATCAACGCGTTGCTGTCCGAGTAGACGGTCGCGGTCTCTCGTATGGTGATCTGGTCCACGAACTGGCCCGCGCTTCCGCCGGCCAGGGTCTCCCCGAGCGCGTAGGTGGCCTGGTAGCCGCCGGCCTCTTCGGCCCGTAGACAGATGATGCGTCTCACTTGGCCACCTCCTTCGCGAGCTCCGCGGGCTTCAGCGTGCGCGCGTACCGCTCACAGGCCGCGACCAATCTATCCGCCGCCTCGTGGTAGACCTTCCGCTGGAGTTTCGGGCCGCCGTATCGGACGCCGATCGCGATGCCGAAAACCTGGCTTTCCGCAAGGCGGTAGGGCGTCAGGTAGGCAACCATCCCGGAGCAAAGCCGGAACCCTGCCGCCTTGAGACTCTTTCGCTCCTGTGCCTTCGTCATGCTGATATCACCTCCGCGTGGGTGCCGTCCGGGCCGCCAATGTGAATCCATGATTTGCCGGCCAGGACGCGGTCAATGGTGGAGTGGCTCACTCCGAACTGGGCCGCCATGGCCGCCCGGGTAACCCTGCCTCTCAGTGATCGTATCTCCCTGATCTCGTGATCCCTTAGTCGGTGAGCGGGATTGCCCATACCCCTCATCGCCTCTGGATGCTGAGCGGCGTAGCGCTGCAACTGCTGAGTGCCGCGCCGGCCGCAGGCGGCCCGTTGTTCCCCGGTGAGCTTCTTGAAGCGTTCGCGAAAGGTGGCGCAATATCCCTCGCGGCCGAGGGCCGCCGCCTTCCGTTGCTGGTGGTACGCGGCATGTTCCCGTTGGCTGGAGAACAGTCGCAGATTCGATGGATTATCATTCCGCGGGTCCTCGTCCTCATGGTGGATGACTTCTCCCTTGCTCACCGGCCGGCCGATGATGTCCTCCATCACTAGCCAGGTCCTCGGCACCATCCCTTGGCTATTAGCCCTGGGATGGTCCGGCCGTCGCACCATGACCCGGGAAGTGGCCTTGCTCATTGGTACATGACCTCCACTTGGCTTCCGGTCGCCGGATCCTTCGTGAACACCAGCCGCGTGGGCAGCGATTCGCGGAGTCGGTCGATGTGCGTGACGAGGAGGATGGTCGCGAAGTGCTTGGAGAGGCGGCCGAGGCATTCGACCAAGTCGTCCTGCCCCCGCTCGTCCAGGCCGGGCGGCTCGTCCAGCACCAGGAGCTCTACCCGTGCCCCGGCCCGGCGGGAGAGCAGGAGAGACAGGCCGCAACGGATCGCCAGGTCAACGCGGGTGGCTTCTCCCCCGCTCAGCGTACTGTACTCCCGCTCGCTCCTCTCATCGGCGACCATCAACTCCAACGTCTCGCTCAGGGCCTTACCCGAGGTTTCCTTCTGGGTGCGGAGGGTCAGGTACATCCGCCCGTCGCTCAGCGTCTCCAGCACTTCGTTGGCGGCCGCCTCCAGCTCCGGCACCGCCCGCTCGATCAGCAGCGCCGGGATCCCGCCCTTGCTGAAGGCGCCGTCCCGTGGGTTGCCGAGGATGCGCAGGAGGTTCAGGCGCCGGTCCGCCTCAGCGATCTCGCTGGCCAGCCGCGTCGCCTCTTCCGCCGCGGCCTGGGCGCCGGCGAGCTGCTCGGCGAGTCTGCCTCTGGCAGACTGCGCGGCCTCGATCTCGGACCGCAGGCGGCTCTGTTCCGCTCTGGCGGCGGCGGCCTGTTTATCTACCGCGCCGAGCTCGGCGGCCCAGTCGCGCTCGGGGCCGAGGGCGGCGGTCAACTGCTTGACCTTTTCGGCCAGGCGGTCAGCCTCGGCCTGCGCCGTCTGTAGGTCCGCCCGCGCCTGGGGCAGGAGTGCCGCCTGCGCGTCTATCCGCGCTAGGTCGGCCTGGAGCTTCTGGAGTCCGGCCGCTTTCTGGCTGGCCGCACCCCATAGTGCCGAGTCATAGGCGATGGCATCGTGCCGGGCCTTCAGAGCCTCGCGCTGGGCGATCAGGTCGGAGGCCGGGGCCTGCGCTCTGAGCTTGGCGAGTCGGTCCATATCGTCGAGCCAGGGCATATCATTGGCGAAGCGGTCTATCTCGGCCTCAGCGGCCGGGAGCGCGGCACGCGCCTCCCGGGCATCGGCAATCAGCGCGCAACCCTCCGCCAGGCCGGTCGCGCCCGTGGCCACGCAGTTTGCTTTGTCCAGCAGGGCGGCCTGCTTCTTGAGCCGCGTGATACCATCGCGGCGCGAACCTAGCCCCAGGGTGTACCTCGTCTGGGCCCCGTCAATCTCGGATTCTAGCTTCTGGACTGCGGCCCCGTGCTCGGCCTTCGCCGCCTTGATCTGCTCCCCGAGCGTGCGTCCCTCCCCGGCCAGCCGTTCCCGCTCCTGCCGCGCTGCCTCCATCTCCGCGGCCTCGGACGCCGCGGCTTCCGCTGCTTTCAAGTCAGAAAGTGTCCCGGCCCGGAAGGTAATGACCTTCGCGATCGAGGATACACGCTCCGCGATCACCGCCCGGGCCTTGGCCGCGGCGCCCGATTGGCGGTCCGCCTCCACCAGTCCCGCCCGCGCCGCCTTGTCGGCCGCCTGCTCGCCGATCAGCCGCTCGCGCTCGGCCTGCGCGGCGGCTAGATCGCTCTCGCAACTGAGTAGGCTGCCCTGCAGGCAGTCAATGTGGCCGCCGAGAAGGCCCAGTTCGCTCTCCAGCGCGGTGGCAGTGAGGCCCTGAGTATATAGCCGCGCTCGGATGCTCTCCTGGTCGTCTCGGCGAGCCTGGAGATCCCGCCCCATCTGCCGCGCCGCATCGGCCCGCCGCTCCCAGGCGCCGAGGTCGAGGATATCGCCGAGGACCTGCTTGCGGTCGGCCGGTTTCGCGCGGCTGAAGGCGGCCGCGTTGCCCTGGATGCTGAAGGCCGTCATCCGCAGGAGGTCGGCGGTCATGTGGAGGGTCTGCTCAATGCGCTTCTGCGTCTCCACGATGGTCTTCCCGTCCAGCACTTCGGGCCCGGCAGCGGTCAGCCGTTGAAACGAGAGGACCGTGCTCCCATTCCCCTTTCTGCTGCGCTGGCGGGAGACGAGAAAGACCTCATCGCCGAGTGAGAACTCGAACTCTACACGCCCGACCAGCTCGCCGTCGGAGATGATGCTGTTCGCATCGCCCCGGGTCTCGCCGAAGAGGCAGTAGAGTGGAGCGTCTGACGCTAGTGTGCTCTTGCCGTTGCCATTGCCGCCGCTAAGCACCGCGCAGGCGATCTGGGAGAGATCCAGGGAGTGTAGGCCCCGGAAAGAGTGCACATTTTCGAGGAGGAGACGACGAGGTTTCATCTATCCCTCCTGTGGCGATTCAGGTGGCAGCGGCGGCAGAGGGAGATGAGATTCGCGAGATCGTTGTTGGCATCCGGCCCTAAGCGACCAGTCCGGTCTATATGGTGGACGGTGAGCCTTCGGGGACGCTTCTCGGAGGTAGACGTGCCGCAGTCCACGCATCTGTAGCCGTCGCGTTCTAGGGCCAACAAGTCGTTGCCCGAGTAGAGTCTCCTAGAAGCAGCCTGGGCATTGAGAGCATTCATTCTGTCTCGATGCTGCTCGTGATACCTCTTCCCGCAGACCGCGTGTTGCTGTCTCCGTTCGGGGGCCTCATGATACCGTGTCCGTTCATAGCAGGCTTGGCACATCCCCCGGCATACCGCGGTGGCTCGCCTGCAGGCGGAACATGGCCCCCCGTTCACCGTGCGGTAAGCATTATGCTGGCACGGTTCGCTGCAGTACTTCTTCCCTCTGCGAGACTGAGAAGCCGTGATCCAGAAGGGTGCGCCGCATGTTGCACAATTGATCCGCGAACTTGTCGGTGCCCGTCGCCGCACTGCGCTAGTGGTCACGCCTCGCCCCCTCCCTCGCCCTCCGGTCCCACCTTGCCGGCCAGCGCGTGGGCCCTGCGAAAGTCGCCCACCGTGAACGCGAACACGTCCTGCCGCGCGATGCCGGGCCATGGGCAGAGGACTTCGACATCATCGGACAGGCAGAGCAGGGGGCCTTCGTGGCGGATCATGCGCCATTCGCCCCCGATCCGCACCACGCAGGGCGTCATAGGCCAGCTCGAGTGGGCCAGCAATTGCAGGCGGAACAGATCCGCCGTGTCGTGGCGGAGGCTCCGGGATTCCTGATCGCTCATCCCGTTCCGCCTCTCCCCAGCGGCTGCAGTGCCTGGTTTGCTTCGGTCTTCAGCGCCTGGTCCAGTTCATAGACGACGCATCCGCTCTCGCCCTGAACCGCCTCGCATTCGGAGCACTTGGCGGCATCACAGACGACAGTCAGCGCGGCTCGGGCCCGCGTTGCCAATTCCTTCCAGTCTGTGTTCATTGGGCCCCTCCCCCCAGCGCCTCCTCTACCCGGATCGCCTCTGTCACCAGCGCGTCTGCGATCGGGTGCAGGTCGGGCTTAGTTTCCAACCAGGCGCGCAGGGCCTCGGCCGCGCTCATCTCCGACGAGACCGCGCTCTCGCGCCGGCGCTGGGTCTCGACCCGGCCCTTCGTCACCCGCGCCTCGAAGGCGCCGGCTGCCTCGAGCGCGCGGCGAGCTTCCTCCACCGTCAGCGCCGATCCGGCCGGGATCTCCAGCCGGACGATGCCAGCTGCAATGGGATCCTCGGCGGCATAGAATACCGAACCGTCTTCGACATCGACGTCGAAGTCATCGCCAGTTAGGGTATGTAGCCGGCGGTAGGGCGTCGGGATGATCTCCTGCGTTATGTCGCCCGCCGGGCCGACCTCCACCATGACATATGACTTGATCTCTCCCTCCTCGCCGAATGAACAGGCCTCGGGAGAACCGCTGTACCATACCGGCAGGGGATCGAAGCTCTGGCCGCGGTGGATGTGGCCCAGGAGAGCCGCGTCGAACCCCAGCGCCCCCAACTCATGCAGGTTGAGCGTCCACTCGCCACCTAGCATCATCAGCCGGTCCTGCGCGCCGGCCGCCGCCACGTCGAGGGAGAAGTGGCCGAGCAGGAGGCAGGGCACGCCCTCGATCCGCTGCGCCGCCAGGCCCCTCGCGCAATCCATCATCGCCTGCCGCACCAGGAGGTTGCGCTCGCCGGGACCGAGCTTGCGTACGTCCTCGTCGCGGAGGAGGAGGCCCGCGTTAGGCCAGGGGAGGCAGGCGAGCTGTAGCGCGAGGTCGGCCGCATCCGGGGGGGACATGTCTAGCGCCTCGATCGTATAAGGCTGCGTCGGGTCATGCTCCCAGACATTCAGCAGGCAGGGCCGGTCAATAACCGTGACGCCCTCTACCTCGCGCATCGTGTCCAGGGCGTGTTTCTCGAGTGGTGATCGGCTGGCCTCGTGATTGCCGAGCAGTAGGATGATCGGGATGCCGGCCGCGAGTCCTGGCGCCAGCGCCTCGATCGCCAGCCGCCGGTCCGTGGGCGTGGGCTTCGGCGAGTTGTAGAGGTCGCCGCAACAGACGATCAGGTTCGCGCCGCGGCTGACGGCATCCTCGATCACGAACCGGGTGCAGGTGTACCGATCAATGAGGCGCGCGTTGAGACCGCTCTCGGGGTCGAGTTTCGAACCGCTGGGGGCCAGGTGGCTGTCCGCGAAGTGAGCCACGATCATATCGCACCGCCCTCTCTCGCCTGGTAGTGCGGCGCGAACCCTGGCGGGGCCTCATTCCAGTCGTGATGGTGGAAGGCGGCCACCATCTGCGGGAAGGCCACTGCGAGGCGGGCCCGATTGGTAGGGTCGGCCCGCTGAATGGCCATGGCAACCGTTGTCACGAAATCGCCACTGTGCCACAGGTACTTCGCGAAACTGCCCTCAGCAGCCGTGGCGGTCAACTCGCACCCCCCTCCTGCGGCTTGGTCCGATAGCCGAAGCCCATGCCGGCGCCACCCAGTTCGCGCATGAGATCCATCGCCGCCTCGAGTGTCGAATCGTCGAAGTCAAGAAGTTGCTCCTCGGCCGGGACGCCGAGCTTGTCATGCCGCCAGTCCTGCCATGCCTGCTTGTCGGAGATCGGCTTGCCGCCGGCTACGCCGGGCCGCGAAAAGACTTGGTCGCGGAGGGCGAAGAAGGCGGTCTGCTTCGGGCGGAGCAGAGGCTTCTTCCCATTGGCGTTGGCGGCCGGCGCGGGTTGCTGTTGGGCGGTCGGGGCCGGGGGCGCTGGCTGTTCGGCGGGCGGAGCCGGTGGGGTTGCGGCGGCCGGTTCCTCGGTTCCCTCCCATGGACTCTCGCCGCCGTCGCCTGCCGGGGCCTCGGCCTCCGACGCGTCGGCCCCCTCCTCGCTGAGGATTTCCGCGTCCTCAATCACCGGCCCGTCCGCGCCCTCGAAGGTTTCGCGCAGTATCTGCTCGGTCTTCGCGAGCCCCTCGGCGCGGGTCATCTCCGGCGCGCCATAGAGCGAATCCACTGCCGCCCTGACCTCGGCACTCTCGAGCTTGCGCATGAGCATGGTCCGGCGCAGCTCGATCTTCACGTCGCCCTGGCCGATGGGGCGTTTGACCACGCCGCCGGCCTTCTGCACGAAGTAGCGGAGGATCTGATTCTCTGCCTTTGTGCGGCAGAGGGCCTCCCGGTGGCCCTGCACCTCGAGCCGGGCCTCCATTACCCGGGCCTTCACTTTGTCCGGCAGGGTGCCGACCAGGGCGAGTGCCGCATCCTCGGTCGCGACCTTGACGAGCGCGGTGGTCTGCTGCTCGCTCGGGGCGTTATCTCGCCCCCGCACCTCCTTGAGGGCGGCCTTCATGGTCTCGGCCGCCATGTCGTACTCTTTGCTCTTCTCGATCACTTCGAGGGTGCCGTCGCACCGCAGCCAGTAGCCCCAGGCCACGACGTGCACCCGGCTGCGGTCCATCTCCATCACGCGGGAATGCGCGTGGGCGCCGATCGCCTCCGCCTGCAGCAGAAGGCCGGCGGTATTGACGTGGAGGCCCTTCGGGACGGAACTCCATTGGCCCGCCTGTTGTTCCCGCTTGGTCTCGACCCAATAGTGCTCTGCTTCGCGCAGCGCCACCGCTGCGGGAATGGTCTTGATCTCATCCGGTATCGCCACCTGATAGAGGCCCGGCGCGAGATCCGAGAATCCGACCACCTCGCTCATCCCATCCTCTTTCCCTGCCGCCCCTTGACGGGCGAACGCGCCCGTGGTAGTCTGGGGCCTACGGCAGATTCGTGTGGTCTAACCGCGGTCGGCCTCGCCGGGCCGACCGCGGCGCGTCTGTCCAGCTCTCTCGCGTGCTCCTGGTCCGCGCCGAAGTAGTCTCTGGGGATCCGGGGCCCCAGCAATCCCAGCTCGAGGCCGGCGATCCAGTCAGTGCCCACGGCGCCACCTCATGCTGAGGCATTCGAACGCGAATCCCAGGGCGATCATCCCGATCGCGACGCCGACCGCCGCACCCGGCTCCCACCAGCGGCCGGTCATGCCGGCAAGTCCCGGGCCTTCTCCTTCGGCCGCCTGATCTGGTAGTCCGTGATGCGGCCGTTGTGGATGTCGGAGATGGCAACCCTGATCTCGTCCAGTTGCTCATTCAGGTCGGCAACCCTGATCTCCAGGGCCTCCTTCTTCCTCTCCAGTTGCGGCAGGAGTCTATCCTCCTGCCCCTGGTGCAGGCGCAACAGGCCCGCCTCGCCGTAGACCTCTCGCTTCTGATCGTCCAACGTGTCAGGCATGATGCTCTGTGTCCTTTCAGCGTCCGTGGATACCCGATGTCGCCTGCGCGGCGACCTCGGTGATCTCCCGTACCATCTGGCGCTTCTCGGCCTCCAGGGCATTCAGGTCAATGCCGAAGAACTTAGCCAGGAGATCGGTGATTGGTTTCCGCGTGTGCCTCAAGTCCTCATAACCGTCGCCCGCCCATTGCTCGGCGAGATAGATGCCCTTCGTCGCCAGCCAATCAATGAACTCGCCGCAGGCCTGCGATAGGGGCTGAACGGAGTCCAGCTTTGCGTGCTGCGGGTATGTGGGCATGGTTATGGCGCAACTTCCCCTGGCGCGTCTGCGATCAGTGCCGCGGCTCTCGTTTGCGCCTCCGCCGCGAGTCTTACTCGCTCCTCGCCCAGTTTGATCGTCGTCGCCATCCGCGCTCCCTTCACTGTCCGTTTACGCCCAACCGGCCCCAGCACCACGGCTGCGGGTCGCGGTTTTGGCACCCATGCGTTACGATCCGATGGTAACGCGCCTCTGCCGCCGCGTCGCTGGCCCGGCCGAAGAGGGCCGCCAGGATGGGGATCGCGAGGATGATGAGGGCCAGTTGCAGCACCGTCTGCCGATGGTCGGAAAGCCACTTACCCATGATGCCCTCCTCTAGGATTGCTCCGGCCCGACCGGGGAGGTTGCAAGGAGGAAAGGGGTAGCCCCAGCCGGGCCGGTCTTCTCACTGCCCAGTCTCTTGGGCCTGCTTGTCACAGCCTCAGTATCTGACCGCGTGCCTCCTCGCCGCCTGAAGTTCGCGCCCGGCAAGGCCGGGCCAACCAGACAACCCCAGGGGCCGATAGTTGCAGGGCCTGGAATGCCGAGGCGTTCAGCCATGCAGGTCAGCCCCTGGGATGATTGCAGGGCCGGGCCCGGCTTCGGCTGGGCCAGAGGGGGTTTGCCCGGCTTCGAGGACCCGGCCCACTTCGAGATGAGTGCAGCCGGGGCGGTAGGAGGTGTCCCCGGCGGGACCCGCCCCGGCATTCGAGCAACCAGACGGATGAGAAGGGGAATGATGCACGGCCCCGACGGCCGGGGTGGTCTGCAAGCCGCCATCGGCGGACTGCAGGGGGGTGACGCCGCCGGGGCCGAGAGATTGCCGGGCCAGACCCGGCAGCCTCGGCGTCAGAGGGGGATTAGCCGAGGCCGGCCGAGCCTGGCCCACGGGTGGGGATACGCAGCCACCACAGCTAAGGGCGGGATGGGCCGCGGGCCGCAGGACAGACCAGGACCCACAGATCGCGGTCGCCGCGGCCCCCCGGCCACCGGCCGGGCCGCCCAAAAACGAGCCATTCTGGGCCTCTGTGGCGAGAGGGCGCGTTACATCGTGTCGGCGCAGCATCCGTTACGCCTCCGCCCCGGACGCCGCCACCGGGCCGCCAAGGCGGCGTTTCTGACGCCAGGCGCGGACCCTCTCCCGGTCCCGCCGGCGACGCTCGGCCGTCGCGGCGGCCGGATCGGGGTTCGCCTTCACCGCTGGCTCGATCGCCGCCCCGCCCCGCCGGGCGATGGCGCGGTCCTTGCCGCAGCAGAAGTAGATGTGGGCATCCAGGGCGAGACTGTCGTTGATGTATGGCATCCGGCGCCCGCAGGTCTCGCAGAGGGGGGACACATCCTGTTCGCGTAGGGCGGTCATCTCCCCGGCCCCCTGGCGAACTGGATCACCGCGCCCAGGGCGGCACCGGCGGCGACCCCGGTGGCGATCACCATGGCCCAGGAGATCGCCTCGGGCCAGTCAATGGCCCCGCATCCCGGAGCCGCCATGCCCTCGACCTCGATCCCCTGGCGGGCCAGCACCGGCCCCAGGCAGGCCGCCCAGTGGGGATTGAGACGGCCCACGATCTGCCGGCTCGGCCCGTCCACCAGATAGAGCCAGGCGCTAGGCACTGGGTTTCTCCCGGGCGGCTGCGACTCGCTCGATCGCGGCCAGTATCCGCTCGTACTCTCCCTGGGAAAGCTCCAGCTCATCGGCCTCGACCTTGCCGAGGATGGCCCGCCAAGTCGTGGTGGCCTGCGCCTCATTGCCCCCGGCGAGTTCCTCGGCCAACTCGACCTGCGTAATGGCTGGCTGGTAGCGGGCCCGCTCGGCCCTGATATCGCCCCCAGCCAGTTTCTGCGTTGTTCTCACGCCATCACCGCCTTGTAGTAGCTCCCCCCACCACGGGCAGTATACCACTTGTGGACACCCTGTCAAGGGGGTTTAGCGAGAAAGTTGACATTCCGGCGGCCGATTCTGTTAGAATCTCTGCGGATGCCAAATGAGGGCCTAGGCGAAAAGGTGAGGGCCATCCTCACCAGGGAGGGGTTGACGTACGCTCAGGCCGGGGACCGAATCGGCAGGGACGCGTCAATTGTGTGGAGGATGGCGAAGGGTCGCAGTGTCTCAGCCGAGACGCTACGGCGTTTCGCGCTTGCCTTCGGGGAGAGTCCTGGCGAATGGATCGCTCTCGGGCGCCCCGAACTGGCCGAGGCCGTATCAGAGGTCTCCGCGCCGTACGCCCCCCGCCCCTCCACTGCCGGCGTGCCAGTGATCGGCACGGTGAAGGCCGACCAGGTGGAAAGGCCGGAGGAGGATCCCGGAGAGTTCTTCCCGGCCGTCGAGGAGCACGCGCGCCAAGCAGATGCAGGCGTGGTCCGGATCGAGGGACATAGCATGGCGCCGGAGCTGAAGCCGGGCGATCTCGCCGGTATCAGCAGGAGAAAGTCACCAATGCGCGGGGCAATCGTCCTCGCCAAACGCGGCGAGACGCTCTATCTCAAGCGCCTTGCCCGCCGGTCCGGCCGCACCATCAGGTTGGAGTCCGACAACCCGGCCTATGACCCGATCGAGGGCGACGACATCGAGTTGCTGGGGGTAGTGGTCTGGAGCCACCGGCAGCATGTATAAGATTCATGCCAGGAGGGGATGAATGCGGAAAACAACCTGGGTTCACCTCCTCACTATCGCCATTCTGATGTGCGCGGCCATTGCCGCCATCATGGGCATGCAGCAGTGGCGAAAGGAGCGGAACAGCCGCGGGGCCTACCTCCAAGACGCGAACGGGGCCATAACCGCGCTCAGAGATCTGGAGGCTCTCGTGAAGGCCGGCATCGTGTTCAATGAGTACCAGCGGCGACTCGGTGACACCCGAATCATAGTCGACAGGTTCACCCGGGGCCACGATAAGGACCTTGCCGAGCCAAGTCGGAAGAAGATCCTGGATGCGATGGATGAATACGAGGCCGCGCGGAACTACTGGAATGACTCCATCGAAGAAGGGCCCAACTCGGACCTGGGCCAGAGGACCGAGACCAGGCGGAGTCTCTCATGGGAACTCGCGGGCGCGGCCACGGCCGTGGCCGCGGCGGCGCTTGCGCCGGCCCTCCAGGATGATCTCGCCCATGCCATGCGCGCTGAGGTCGGGCTCAAATGGTTCCGGTATGCAGTCATTGACCTACCGGACATCCCGGTGGTCTTCGGCGAGGAGGATCTCCAGAAGCTCACGGAACTGCTAAACTCGACGTCTCACGCGGCACCCCTTATGCCAGGCCTGATCTATTCGGCCACGGGCAATGCTGACTACGATGAGAAAGCCCGCGAAGACTGGGGCACCAAACCTTCTGCCGATCAACTCGCCCTCCGGCTTGTCTTCATAAGCGGCATCGCGCTCCGGCGCGCGGCACAGAGGCGCGATGACCCTCGGCCCTTTGCGGGCAAACTGGCACGGAGCGTGGCCCTCCTGACCGCGACCGAGGAGGCCTGCCGGCCGCAGTCTCGCGATCTCCCTCGGTGATAGGGGGACTGTGGGCTATACCGCTTGCACTGTCTGCAAACCCTGAGGCCGCATCCCCTCCTCGGCCGCGGCCCATTCCCTGCAGATCCCGACCCACGGCCGCACGGCCTTCTCCTGGCGCCGGCACCAACCGTAGGGCGAAGGCAGTGGCTTCCCCGCGCGCACCATCAGGCGCGGCCCGAAGGAGGCGCAGGTCCGACAGATCTGCGGGTTGGTATCTGAGGTGAGATAGAGGGCTTCGGCCCTCCGCCTCTGTGACCGAGAAAGGTCACGGTCCGCCTGGCGCCTGCCATGGGTGATCGGGGTCATGCCCAGGCGCAGCCTTCTCCGACGATTCATCTTCAGCTTCTTGCATCGCTCGGAACAGAATCGCTTCGCCTTCCCCCAGGGCCGCATGCGAAGGAAGGGCGCGCCACAACTCTCACATTCGCCCACCTGCCGTTTGACCAGCACCTCGTACGCGATGAGCTGACGCGTCAGGAACTCCGGGCATTCGTCGGGGAAGGCGAAGCATTCGTGGACCTCGCCCGCGTGGCACCAGATGTGGGATTCGCCGCGCCGGCGGGAGGCGTAGGGGGAGGTGTCGGCGACGCCGCGGACCCGCAGCTCCTCGATCACCGCGGTGGAACAGTCCGGCCGGCCGGAGCAGGGGCTCAGGCTGATCTGGCACATCCGACCATCCTGAAACAGGCATGGTGCCATGGGAAAGATAGGGCCGGCGAGGCCGCGCCGGCCCCGGTAGGAGATTCGCAGAGAGCGCGCCGCGCTTTCGATGACTCTATCATCGAAGCGAACAGCGCATCACGCTCCACCAACCGACCGGTTCCCGCTCAGTACTCCCCTGTGGCCTCCACTGCTGCACCGGCTACGCGACTGGGCTTGTGGTGCGATGACCGCCGAATGTCGGCCCCCCGGTGATCGGGGGCAACGTTCACCCCGCTATGCGGGTGTAACCGTGCTCGGCTCGATCCAACTCGCGATCTCATCTTCGGTGGCCAGCCGGAAACACGCGTGCACTGCCGCCCTCGTCAGCGCCGGATCTCTGGCTGCCGGATACTCGGGATCGAAATGCTTCTGCCGAAGCTCCATCGCCATGATGTTCCGATTTCCGAGCCGCGATCTGGCCGGGTAGGATTCCCAGATCGGCACGGCACCCTCGCAGAGATAGCAGCCGCCGACCGGGCAGGATGCCGGAGGGTGCGTACCGTGCTCCGCCACGACGGCGAGGTAATCTTCATGCAGCGCCCGGGCCAATACGTCGGCAATCCGCTGCGGGCCGGGCGGGAGACGCAGCCGACGAGGCCACCCCTCCAAGACCGCCCAGAGGATGGCCCATAGCGCATCCGTGATCCGACGCCCCAGTCCGGCGGGCTCCACTCGCTCCAGCGCATCTGTCACGTCTGGCTCCTTCTCGGCCGGGCCCCGCGGCGGGGCTGAGGCTAGCTCCGGACGATGGGACGGAGCCGACTGGGATTCCACCGCGGGGCCGGCAAGTTGCTATTCACTATCGGTGGCCGGCGCCGGCGACTCGCCCTCCGCCTCCTCGATCTCCTCGAGCCCAATCAGGGGCAGGGACTCGGCCGGCGGCGCGAGGCCGATGAGTGGGGCGATCTGGCCCAGGGTGAGATTGCGGAGGCGCGCGCCATGGTCCACCGGCAGCGCGGCATTTTGCTTCCATGCCTCTTGCAGGATGCCAAGGCCGAGCTGCCCAGTTCGGTAGGGCCCGTTCTCGCGCTTCGCCTGCATGATGTGCCGCCCTTGGCGCTGGACGAAGGTCAGCATGGTGGGCTTGTCGGCCGGCGGCGCGTAGCGGTTGAGGAGCGAGCAGAGGAAGTCCGCCACCCGCGGCTGCTCTTTGTCCGGCAGTGCGACCACCTGCCCATCCGCCTCGGTCCGTCGGAGAGTCGTTGGCTCCCCATTCCATTCGAGGATCCGCTGCTGCACCGGCACGTCAACAAACATGGTTGCATCAGTCCCCATCGTCTTCCCGTCCTTTCTCAGGTCCCGGCTTCGGCCGCGACCCTCTCGCTACGAATCACAGAATCAGGCCCCCACTCGCGGCATGGCGTGCGCCGCCGCCTCCAACGCG
>Ga0315279_10006893_pt1 | contig 14214 bp, 12 predicted proteins | sample YL17G06_20_MG_FD_203694 | JGI IMG/M metagenome (GOLD analysis project Ga0315279, IMG submission 203694) | Sediment microbial communities from Yellowstone Lake, YNP, Wyoming, USA - YL17G06_20 | ecosystem: Environmental > Aquatic > Freshwater > Lake > Sediment | place: USA: Wyoming | collected... | reverse complement strand
CCGCGCCGGTCTTGGGGTCGTCTTTGGTCTTGTCCGCAAGCTGGAAGGCATTGTCGAGGAGCGCCAGTTCCTGCCCAAAGTGTCCGACCCGCTGGTAGACATCGGCCAACTCAGTGTACAGGGCCAGGTCGCCAGGGCTCCGGGCAAGGCGCTCCTTCAGTTTGGCCTCCATTTCCTCCCACACGAAGTAGGCGTTGACGTGCGTGTGGCTGACCGTGTAAAGCACGTCGCCGGCCGCAAAGACGTTGCCGGCCTCGCGCTCCGGTTCGGCCCATTTGTACTGGCCGCGCACACTGGGGCGGAACTTGCCGTCCACCAGGGAAGCGTCAACCATTATCAGGGCGTTGGCCGTGGGAACGAGGATCGTGTTGCCCGCCACGATGCCGCGGCCGCGGATCATGCTTTCGAAGGACAACGGCTCGGCCGGCCCGGTTTCGCGGCCCCCCTTAAGCTCATAGAAGTGCAGGTTAGTGGCGCCGCTGACCACGAGGTTGCCGTGGCTTATGCCCAGGATGTGCTTGAGCCCCGGGTCGCGTTCCGTGCGCGAGATGTGCCAGAGACGCCGGCCGGTCTCGATGTCGTAGACGTAGAGGAGTTCGGAGTCCTGCGGCGTGGCGATGAGCATGCTGCCATAGACGATGGGCGGATTGGGCCCCCAGAATTCCTGGGTCTGCCGCATGCCGGAAAAATTCTGGCGATCTGGAACGGGCAGGCGCTCGTAAATGCGGATCCATTTTACGTCGCCTGTCATGGCATCCAGCGCCGCCACGGCGCCCAGATTCGTGACCACGAAGACCGTTCCGTCGGCCACTGCCGCAGGGAGGCCGCGCGCCGGTTGGACGAGGCCGCCGACCAGAATGGGATTCGCGGCACAGATTTGCGTGCGCCACAGCAGCCTGCCAGTGGCGGCATCGCAGGCCACGGCCCAGGCTTCGGTCAGCCCGGAATGATGCACGGCCAGCGCATACAGCACACCGGCGTCCCAAGTTGGCGCGGTGACGAAATACACGGTTTTCAACCACTCCTGGTCGGCCTTGCTCTGCGCGTCGAAGGCCTGCAGATGATTGTCGGGCTGGAGCGACCAGACGAGCTTGCCGGATTCCAGTGTGCTGCCAGGGGCTTGTTTGCCCAGAGCGGCCAGGAAATTGGGTGTCTCTTTCTGCTCCTGGGCCATGAAGAAGTTCGGGCTCGGCACGGGCGCCTCGGCGCCACAGGCAAAGTAAAGCCTGTCTTCGGCGAGAGTGCAGGAATTCGCACGATGGCGCACGCCGCTGGACCGCATATATACGCCGCCGAACTGGATGATGGCGGATCGTTGCCTGGCGGGGGGCTTGACCGGCTGAGCGTCTGAAGGAAAGATGAACTTGGCATTGCCGCCTGCGCCTGGCGCGCCCGCTTGAGGGTTGCCGACCGGATAGGCAGCCACGACCTGGGTATCGCAGAGGTACAGATGGCCATCCTGCACCGCGAGGTGGCAGTTCATGGTCGGATCGTCAACTGCCTGATTGTCCGGGCCCATGACCTTTTGCATGGTGTTGGGTTCGGCATTGGGGCCGTAAAGCAGTTTGACGATAGGCTCGGACCACTTGCGCAGGCCGACGTTGCTCCTTTCCGGCGCAACGCGGTTGTGAGCAGCGTTGCCGAAGTACGTCGGCCACGAACGGTCCGAGGCGGAAGCCGACAGCGGTTTCGCGGCCGGCGCCCTTTGCGTTGCGGCCAGGCGGGTCTTGAGTTGCTCCAGCGCCGCGCGCCCCTCTGTATGGCCAACGCGCAATTCGTTTTCCTTGGCAGCGGGCAGGAGCCCCTCGGTTTCCTGCAGCGTCTTCGCGGCGCCGGCGGAGTCTCCAAGCTCAATCTGGGCCAGACACTCACGAACCAGCAAGCCAATCCTGGGGATGCTGGGGTGAGGGTGCTTAAGGGCTTGCGTAACGTGGGTCAAGGCCTCGCGAGGGGCCTGCCGGCCGGAATCAATCTCGGCCAGCCAAGCCAAGGCCTGGTCGCCCCAGGAAGTGGCGAAGAAGTCCCGCGCCAACTGGTCCATCTTGCGGGCATCCAGTTCCTCTCTTGCCTCAAGGAACAGGGCGCGGGCCGCGGGGTCATTGATCACGCCATAGATGGCCAAACCCGCGGGCGGAAGGCTGGCAATCTCTTTGGCGACTCGCTCGCGCGTGGATTTGTACAGCCCATTCTTGTATGCCAAGTCCTTCTTGTCCGGGCCTTCCCAGCGGTCCAGGTAGACGGAATTGGGGTATTTGCGCAGGATTTCGCTGTAGCACTTGACGCACTCAGGCCAAGCCTGCGGATCCTGTTCGGCTTTGGCGCGGGCTTTCTGGGCCTTGGAGAGCAACTCAAGCACGCCTGGTTCTTCAGCCAGTGTGACGTTGTGTTCCGGACCGGTTGCTTTGGTCTCCGTGTCCTTGGGTTCGCCGGCGGCAAGCAATATGGCCGCGAAGGCCAGCACGGCGCAGGTACAGCGCCAGCAATGGGGAAGCGCAAGGGGAACGTGGGATTTGAGCCGTGTCATCGTTGTGCGCTTGGGAATCTCAAAGCCTCGGCCCGTTACACATAATATGACGCTTGCGCCCTGTTCTTCGCGCGATCTTTTCCGCGCACACGCCCCTGTACTCCATGGCGCTATTGTGCGCGAAAACAGTGTCGTTGTCGAGAATAGTATTGTAGCGCAGGCATCTTGCCTGCTCGTGGACTTTCTCGTTGGTGCGCCACAAAATGCAGGCTGGAAGCCTGCGCTACAGGCCGCGCAGCCAAAGGACCAGGTAGTACGCGGCGAACGCCAAACAAACGAATGCGAGCACAACCCAGATAGGCGGCAGGCGCTTGCCAGCCTCGGCGTCTTCCGCGCCATCTTGGGACCCAACCGCTGAACTGGAGACGGCCTGCGCCTCGGCTGTGTCAAGCACCGGCATCTGCTGCGACTCTCGTATCATCTTGTTCATAAGAGACTTGTGGAATGCGCCGGAGCCCTTGACGCCCTCCCAGTGCTGCACGATCTTCTTCAGCCCCAACATGCGGGCCGATTCCGTGCCGCACTTCGGGCAGTTGCCCAGATGATGTTCGACCGAAGCGCGTTCGGCTCCAGTCAGCTCACGGTCAACGTAATCCGAGAGCAGTTCGCGGCATTGCTCACAGGTGAGTTGGTTGGCAGGCATAGTGGCTTGTTCTGACACTTTCCGGATCACCCCAGGCGCTGAAAGGCAAGGCCAATCGCCCTGCCGCGCTCAACAAAGACTAAACCCTCTCAACCGCCGCCGGTCACTGTCTTCTTGGCTCTCAGCTCTTGGCTCTTGGCTCCTGGCATTGCCCTGCGGCGTCGTGTCCAAGAGCCAGGAGCCAAGAGCCAAGAGCTGTCTCAAGCCTGGCCTTCACCGCAGCCTCTCGCTTCCCAGGATCTTGAGCATCTCTCGCATGGTCTCGCGTGCGCGCTTCACCCGCATCTTGATGGCGCTCACGGTTACGCCGAGTATCTCGGCGATTTCCTCGTAAGGCATGTGATGGTACTCGACCATGATCAGTGTCGTCCGCTGGTCGTCAGGCAAATGGCTGATGGCTTTTTCGATCAACTCCTGGACCTCCTGGCTTTCCACCTCGCCCAAGGGCGAGCCCTCGTCGGAGGCAATGCGGTCAATGATCTTGCTGCCTTCGGGGTCAGGCCCGGCCGGCTCGTCCAGCGACATGGTTTGCCGCAGCTTGCCTTTTTTCAGTTCGTTAATGCACAGGTTGGCGGCGATGCGGTAGAGCCACGTTGTGAACTTGGCGACGGGTTGATAGCGCTTGGAGTTTCGAAAAACGCGCACGAAGGTTTCCTGCGCGAGATCCTCCGCCACCTCGCGATTGCGCATAAACGCATAACAGAAAGTCAGGACCGGCGCCTCGTACCGGGAGAGCAATTCCTCAAAAGCCGCGTGGGACCCCTGCGCCAGGCGCTCCATGAGCGCCTCGTCGGAAAGCCGCCCCGCGCCAGGCGCGGCGCCACTGGCGTCCGGCGGGGGTGGGCGGGGGAGATCACTGCCTGGCTCTGGCATGGGCTGGCTCAAAAAACTCGAATTTCGAAATCCGAAATCCGAAGGAAAAAGAAGAAAACGAAAAGGCAAAATGCGATGAACCGCCAAGACGCCAAGAGACGCCAAGGAAGCCAGGAGTTTTCACCTTTTCACCTCTTCACCTCTTCACCTCCTCATCTCTTCATCTCTTCGCCATTCGTTGTTCATCGTCCATCGTTCATCGTTCATCATTCATCGTTCATCATTTCCTTTCGGCCCGCCTTCCTCGCAAGGCAACCACTTCTCCTCCGGCAGGCCGTACTCGAACTCAGCGTACCACTTGGTCTCTTGAAGCGAGGGATGCTTGGTCTTCCACACCAATTGGCCTTCTGTATTAAGACGTAACAGCGCACAGTAGCCGGAGTCATTTTCGAGATCCTCGATCTCGATTCTGGAGACCTCGCCTGTGACGTCCCGGAACCACGTCTTGGGATCATGGGTCTTCACGAAGAACCGGGCGCGCGGGCAGTCGGGGACACGAATGTTGGCCCAGCATAGTTTCTTTGCCATGGCGGGGTCAATATACGCGGTCGGCGGAAAACTGCAATGGCGCTACAACTGGTCGCCAAAGCCATCAGTAAATGCACGCGTCCAGTAGCGACAGCACTTCCGCCAGCAGTCCAGTGGAGCACCTGCCAATCGGCGCTGCGTTGCGCGCGCGAAAATCCACGGATTTTACCTGCTCAACCATCACGTACCCCGCAACCCTGGGATCATTTTCAACGGCTACATGAAACGGGAAACCACGGTGGGTCATCGTGATGGGGCAGACAATGGCAAGGCCTGTGTGCTTGTTGAACAAGTCGTTGCTGACCACCAGCGCCGGGCGACGCCCCTTCTGTTCATGGCCGGATTGCGGATCGAAGCTCAGCGCGACGAAATCGCCCTGGCGCGGGACGTAATCCGGCATCTACCACGCCTCCTTGCCCACAGGCTGTCCCCAGTCCACCTCCTCGGGTGTGTAGCCCTTGGGGATGCGTGCAACCAGTGCGCGCAAGTCATGCTTGCCTCGAACTCGCTTTGCCGGGGAAATGAGGATTTCTCCCTCACGGACCACAACATCCACTTTGTCTCCGACAGAAAGCCTGGCATCCTGAAGGACCGCCTTGCTGAGCCGAAGTCCCTGGCTGTTTCCCCATTTCTGCACGCTGGTAACCATGTCTCGCACCTTTCCCCCCGGTGGCTATCCACAGTATAGCCCTAGCGTCGGTGCTTGTCAAGCTCAACTCCAATCACACGGTCGCTTGATTCTGAACTGGCCGCGCGTGCCGTAACGCTCTAGCTTATGTCCCCTGTGTTTTCCCGGTGCGGAGGAGATTGCTTTGCTGGCACGCGCGCTTGTTCATCGGTTGGGCTGGGTCGGTTTGTGTCTTAGTGTCTCCCTCTGTGGCTGGCCGGGAGCGGCTGAGAAGGGCAGCGAAGGCGATGATCCGCCCGCGACGCCGGAGCGCGGGGCGGACGGCCTGCCGAAGTATCGCCATCCGTACAAGGATGGGCTTTACTCCACCATCACGGCCATGAACATGTTCCCGGATTTGGTGGTCAAGGGCCAGAAGAAGATCCGCCTCAAGGTCCCCGGCTTCCGCAAGGAAGTACAGGTCCATGCGGTATTGCAGGACAACCGCGCCCCTCTGGTAGTGGTGCTCCTGGGCGTGGACGGCAAGGTTGACGGACCGTGGGGCTGCCTCTTCCCTTACTGGTACAACCAGTACGCCTACAACGTCTTGACCTTCGACAGCACCTTCACGCCCAGATACCCGGAAATCTGCGGCCAGGGCGTGGTGGGAAATTTTGACGCGGAAGCCGATCAGGTCGCGGCCATCATCGCGGCTTTCCTCAATACAGATGAGGCCAAGCGCTGTGTGACCGGCGTCGGCGTGCTGGGGATGAGCTTCGGCGGGTCGCAGGCCCTGCTGCTGGCAGCCAAGGCCAAGGAAGGCAAACTGCCGTTCGCGTTGTCGGGTTGCCTGGCTCTTTCCCCGCCGGTCAAGATCCGCACCGCGGCTCGGACTGTGGACCGTTTCTTCGTCGAGGACCGCTGGGAGACCACGATGATTGAGCTGGCCAAGCGCTTCGCCACGCATGCGCCCGTTGCCGAAGGCGTCAAGGTTCCGTTTGCCGCCACGGAAATGCGCGCGGCCATCGGTTTCGCTTTCCGCGACGGCTTCATGGAGGTGGTCGAACGCAACGACCGCTTCTACAAACTCAAAATCCTGCCCAGCGAAGAGAGCGGCGAGAATCGCAGCACTTGGGCCGAGGCGGTCGGCTTCGGGTACTTCATGAACAAATTCACCTTCCCATATTGGCAGAAGAAGGGCGCGGTCAAGACTGTGGACGAACTGTGGGAGATGACGGACCTGGTGAAGGTGCTGCCGCGCCTGCCGGATTTTGCCCAAGCCATTGTGACGGAGAACGATCCGTTCAACGATCCGGATGAACTCGCCGAAGCCAAGGCCGCGGACACCAACGGGCAGCTCGTCACTTTGCCCAGCGGCGGGCATCTGGGCTATGCCGCCTCTGACTGGATGCTGGTCAAGGCGCTGCGAATCTTCGAACGGCGCGCTAAACGGCCAGCAACCGAGATAGACGTGGACGACAAGCGCACGCCCGAGCAGGCGCGCAAGGAAGCGTTGGACGCGGTCAAGGAAGCGTTGAACCGGGAGGTGCCTCCCGCCAGTGCCACAAAGCCAAAGCCGTAACCCAGGTCCCATTCGCAGTGCCGCCGTCAGGCGGCCTTACTCACTCCCACTGCGGCAGGAGGCAGGGGGAGAGCGCCCGCCGTGGTATGAAACGGCCTTCACACGGGATTATCTGGCACGCTACCGGCATCGGTCCGACGAGGCCGCAAGAGCGGACTTGCCGTTTCTGATTCCCGCCTTGGGCTTGGGGCCTGGGGCGAAGGTGCTGGATCTCTGCTGCGGCGCCGGGCGCTACGCGCGCGCTCTGGCTGACGCGGGCTACAGGGTCGTTGGCGTTGACCTTTCGCCAGACTTGTTGCGCATAGCGCGGGCGCGAAGCCGCGGGAAGGGAATCCGCTATCTGCGCGCGGACATGCGGCACTTGCCGCTTGCGGACGGCAGCATGGACGGGGCGCTCAACATCTTCACGTCCTTTGGCTACTTTGCGCGCGCGGCCGAGGACCGGCGCGTGCTCGCCGAAATCGCGCGCGTGCTCAAGCCCCATGCGCCGTTCGTGATGGATTACCTTAACCTCAAGGCGACTCTCGCCTCGCTGGTGCCGGCGTCGGAGCGGACTGTGGGCAAGGAACGGCTGTTGGAGCGCCGCCGCTTCGACACGAAACGCAGGCGCATAGTGAAGACCATCCGCATCGTGAGCCCAAACGGATCAAGAGTGTTGCGCGAGTCGGTGCGGGCGTATACTCCTCGTGAACTGGAAGCGCTGCTGGCTCGGGCGGGCCTGCAGGTCGAAGCCCGCTACGGGAGCTTGTCCGGCGCAAGCTTCGATGCGGCCTCAAGCCCGCGCTGCGTGTTGCTGGCAAGGAAGAGTGCCATCCGAGCCACGCGCGTAAGCAAGCGGTCCGCTCCCTTACGGTCGTGGCTCTGAATGGCGAGGAATGAGGCCGGCGGAGTGCCATGAGCGTTGTCAGAACCGATAAGATCTCCTACGCGACAGCCGGCTTTGGCGGCATGTTGACTCACGACCTGGCGTACGGCGTGGCGTCTGCACAGGAGTTCTTTCCAGCGCAACGCTGGCAGGATGTGGCATCGCGGATTGACGCGCGCGTCTTTGCACGCACGGAGTTGTGCGCTGCGCTGGAGAAGAGCGCGCTGGCCTCGGGCGCACCGGCGCCGGCGCTGCATAATATTCGGCGGCTGGCTCAGCCGCACACTTACGTTGTGGCCACCGGCCAGCAAGCCGGCTTCCTCGGCGGGCCGTTGTATGCGCTCCACAAGGCGCTGAGTGCCATCCAGGTTGCGCGCAAGCTGGAGGAAGAGGCCCGGGGCCAGGCGCAGTTCGTGCCGGTGTTCTGGGTCGCGGGCGACGACCACGATCTGGCGGAGATCGGCCACGCCGATTTTCTCCTGGAGGATGGGACGCTGGCGCGAGAAGAGGTCGCGTTTGCGCCGGACAGCCAGGGGCGTTCGGCGTGCGACGTCATGCTTCTTCCGGACAAGCCGTACCGCGAGGCGCTGCGGATTTCCCTGGCCAAGGCCCTGAAGGATGAAGCTGCCGCGGCCCGCTATGAGACGGCCTATGCCGGCAACAACATGTCGGAAGCGTTCACGCGGCTGACGTACCAGTGGCTAGGCGAGTTGGGTCTGGCCGTGGTGCAGTCCGCGACGGTGCGCGCCTTTGCCGCGCCGGTCCTCCAGCGGGATTTGGGGGAGTACGATGTGATCTCGCGGCTGATCCAGGAGGCCGCGTGGGAGATGCAGAGGCACGGCTTCAAACCGGGTTTTTCGAGCCATCTGCGTGTGCTGCCGCACTTCTTTGTGGCACGTGAGCCCTGCCGCGTGCGTGCGCGCATGGTACCTCTTGAAGGCGGCGCCTTCGAAGAACGCAGCGCGGCGCTCAGGGAAAGGCCTCAAAGATTCTCAAGAAGCGAATTGGCTGAACTCCTGCGTTCGCAGCCGCAACTGTTCTCCGCCGACGCGGCATTGCGTCCCATAGTGCAGCAGTACCTTTTCCCTGTAGTCGCCGCGGTGTTGGGTCCCGGAGAAATAGACTACTGGGCGCAACTAAGAAAAGTGCACGAACACTTCGGGGTGGCTTGGCCCGTGGTCCTGCCGCGGGCGACGCTGACTCTTCTGGATGCGCACGCGGAAAAGGCGCTGCGCAAGCTCGGCCTGCCGCCGGCCGCGCCAGAGCTATTCCAGCGGAACGAAGTCTTGCAGAAAAAAGTCCTGGTGGGCGGCGCAGTGAACACCAGGCTGGATGCGCGCGTCGGGCGGATTCGTTCTGAGTTGGATGCGCTGTCTGAAGAAGTGCAGGGCGCGGACGCAAGTCTGAAAGCCATGTTTGACAAAGCGCGCGGCAGGATTGAGCATGAGCTCGGCCGCATCGCTGAAAGGACCAAGATTGCTTGCGGGCAGCGCGAAGATGCCTTCGCCTTGCGAGTGCGGTATCTCGCCGCACTGGTGCGCCCCAGAAACCTGCCCCAGGAGCGTCTTTTGAGCACGGGCCAGTTCCTGGCAACGTACCCGACACTGGCCCAGGACCTGCTGCAGGTCATTGAACCGTTCAGCCGGGAACACATGATTGTAGTAGTCAGTAGTCAGTAGTCAGTAGTCAGTAGTCAGTAGTCAGTAGCCAGTAGGAACCGTACCGGAGGCTGATCACTGACTACTGGCTACTGACTACTGGCTACTGGCTACTGGCTACTGGAGGCGGAGAGTATGGCGGAAGTTGACATTCTGGTGATTGCGCCGCACCCGGACGACGCGGAATTGTGCTGTGGCGGGCTGATGCTGAAGGCCGCGCGGGCGCGAATCAAGCTGGGCATCGTGGACGTGACGCGCGGCGAAATGGCGACGCGGGGTTCCGTCCGCCAGCGCCAACGGGAATCCGCGGCGGCCTCCCGGCTGCTCGGCGTGCAAGCGCGTGAGAACCTCGGCCTCCCCGACGGCCGGCTGAACGATGACTATAGGCTGCGGCGTGCTTTGGTCAGAGCCTTGCGCCGCTATCGCCCCCAGTTGCTGCTGATTCCGCATTGGGAGGATCAGCATCCGGATCACGCGGCCGTCGGCCAGGCCGGCATATACGCCGCCTGGCTTGCCGGCGCGCCGCGATTTGATCCTCAATCGGCGCGCGGCGTGGCCTCAGACGACGGCCTGCCCTACCGGCCGCGCCAGGTGCTTCACTATAACAACCGCTATGGCATTCGAGCGGACCTGGTCGTGGACATCAGTGACGTAATGGAGGAGAAGCTGGCGCTGGCCAGGTGCTACGCAACTCAGTTCGGGCCGGGCAGGAAAGCCGGCGAGCCGCAGACGAAGTTGAGCAATCCGCATTTCTTTGACTGGCTGCGCGGAATACACTCGTACTACGGCCTTCGGGTTGGCGTGCGATACGGCGAGCCCTATTGCGTAAAGGGGCCGTTGCGCGTCCGGGACCTGAAAGCGCTGGTTGACAAAGAGTGACGCGGCAGCGGAACCGCGGATGAACGCAGCCGAACCGCAGATGAACGCAGACGAACGCGGATAAACGCAGATAACTTTTTCGAATAGATCTGTGTTGTTATCTGCGTTCATCCGCGGTTCCGCGGTTCCAGAGGGAGGATTTATGCGCATCGGCATAGCCTGCTACCCCACCTATGGAGGCTCAGGCGTGGTGGCCAGCGAGTTGGGAATAGAACTCGCCAAACGCGGGCACGAAGTCCACGTCATCAGCTACGAGATTCCCTTCCGGCTGGCGGGGTACAGGGAGCGGGTCTTCTTTCATGAAATGCAGATCAGCTCCTATCCGCTCTTCAGATACCCGCCGTTCACCGAGGCGGCGGCCTGCAAAATGATTGACGTTGCCGAGAACTACGGCCTCGACTTGATGCATGTGCACTACGCGGTGCCTTGGGCGGTGTGCGCGCATCTGGCCAAGGAAGTGCTGAGCCAAGGCGCCAAGCGCCTGAAAGTGGTGACCACGCTGCACGGCACGGACATCACCCTGGTGGGCAACGAGCCGCAGTTCTTCAAGATGACCAAGTATGGCATTGAGTGCAGCGATGCCGTGACGGCGGTTTCCGTCTACCTCAGAAAGGCCACACAAGATACTTTCCGCATAGCACGGCACATTGACGTTATCTACAATTTTGTGGACCATCAGCGCTTCCAGCCTCGCACCCGGGATAACCACTGCAAGCGGGAGTCCCTGGCGCCGCACGGCGAGAAGCTGATGATTCACGTCTCCAACTTTCGCCCCGTGAAGAACATCCCGGACGTGATCAAGACGTTCGCCCTGGTGCGCAAGGAACTTAAGTGCCGGTTGCTGATGGTCGGAGAAGGGCCGGAGTTGCCCGGCGCCCGGGAGTTGTCCAGGCAGTTGGGCGTTGAGGCGGACGTTCTGTTTCTGGGGCGGCAACCAGTCGTGGAAGAGTTGCTGCCTTGCGCGGACTTGTTCCTTCTGCCGTCGGCATTCGAGAGCTTCGGGTTGTCGGCGCTGGAGGCGATGAGTTGCGGGCTGCCTGTCATAGCCACCGAGATCGGAGGGCTGGGGGAAGTGGTCTCTCCCTGTGAGGACGGCTGGTTGTGCCCCGTGGGAGATTGCGAGTGCATGGCGGCGCACGCCGTCGCGATTCTCTCCGACGAGCGGAGACTGCAGGAAATGGGGCGAGCCGCGCGCAAGAAGGCCGTGGAACAATTCCCACCCGAGCGCATCGTGCCGCAGTACCTGAATGTCTATGAGCGCGCGCTCAGTGGCTAGCAAGGGCGATGCCCTGTAGAGACGCAGAGTGAACATTTTAGATTTTCGATTTTCGCTTTTCGATTTGTGCTTCCCGCCAGATGCAATCGAAAATCGAAAATCGAAAATCGAAAATTGTCTTTCTGTGTCTCTGTGGTGAATGAGGCGGATCAGTCTCCATCCAGGCCAGTCTTGATAGGCGGGTTCTTCTTCTCTTCCTCGATCTTCCTGAGCCTGTCACGCTGCGCCTGGAGGTCGCGCAAGTTCTTCTCGCGCTTCACCACCACCGGGTCGGGCGGCGGCTTGGGGGCATCCACGAATACTTGGCGGCCTTCCTTATCCAGGACGGGCTTGCCGTCTTTGCCCAGAAGAGCGACGGGTTTAGGCTCCGCTTCGGCCAAGTCGCGCGCGCGCAACCGCAGTTTGCTGACTTCCTGCAAGGCTGAAGTGAAAGACCAGCGCACATGGGTCCATTTACGCGGGACCTGGGAAAGTTCTTCGTTGAGCACCAAAGCCCGGCGTTTGGCGCTGCCGCACATATCGCGGAAAGATTCATCGGTCGGCCAGATGTTCGCGAGGTCGGTGATGTTCTTGGCGAGGGTATCGCTGCAGCGGATCAGGCGCGTCACTTCCTTGCCCCCCTTGTCCAAGTCGGCGCTGATCTGTTCGACCTGTGTCTTCATCTCCGCCAGCAGCTTGTAGCAGCGGCCGGCCGTTTCACCGACGGGGCGTGGGGGCTCAAGAGCGTTGAGCAGGGGCGCGTCCTTGGACTTGGCCGCGGCCTCGGGCTTGTCGGCCGTCAAGTCCACCTCTTCGGCAATCGCCTCTGCTTTCTTAACTGGGAGAGGCTTCGGGGGAGGGGCCTCCGAAGGAGGCGGCCTGGGAGGGTCTTCGGGCTCGGCGCCCTGGGCCCCGCCTGTCAGCAACTGGATCGCGAGAAGAAGCGCTGGGCTTAGCCTGAACACGGCCCACTGTGTCGGCCTTAAACGCCCTGGTTTGGCTCTTGGCTCTTGGCTCATGGCTCTTAGCTCTTGGTTCTTGGCATCGGCTTGGCTCATCGTTTCCAAGAGCCAAGAGCCAGGAGCCAAGAGCCAACCTCATTTCGCGAACGTGATTCCGGCGCTGTTGGCGGCCCACCAGTCCCGCCAGGCTTTCTGGTCCAGAGCGGGCAATTCTCCCTTGTAATTCGAGCGGGTCCTGATGATGTCGGTGAGCACTTCGGCGCAGACTTCCGACAACGGGCGCTGCCTTGAGGCCCGGCCAGTATCGGCTTTTGTGTGGCCGCCAAGGTTGTAGGCCGCGGGGGCGGCCGTTTCACCTTCGCTGCCCATGGCGTCAATCAGGAAGGGCACCGCGGCCCTGCCGGCCTCGAGAAGCTGGGCTTGCCCTTCCCGCCAGCCGCTCATGCTCAGACGGCGGATCGCAAAGCGAATCGTGGCTTCATCCACAGGGGGCTTGGCCTCTCCCTGCTCTTCAGCCGGCTTTCCCGTGGCCGGCTCAACTGCCGGCGGCTCGCCTTGTGTTGTTCCCCCCTGCTCCGGCTCTCTTCCCTTCTTCTTCACCGTGGCTTTCTTCTCTTCGTCCTGCCTGGTTTTCTTCTCTTTCTCTTCCGCGGCCTTGCTTCCTTTCTCCTCCTTGGCCGCTTTTTCCTGGTCCTGCTTGGCCTTCTTCTCTTTCTCTTCCGCGGCCTTCTTCTCTTTCTCCTCCTTGGCCGCCTTCTCTTGGTCCTGCTTGGCCTTCTTTTCTTTCTCCTCTACGGCTTTCTTCTCTTGCTCCTGCTTGGCCTTCTTCTCTTTCTCCTCCGCGGCCTTCTTTTCTTTCTCCTCTTTGGCCTTCTTTTCCTCCTCCAGCTTGGCCTTCTGTTCTTGGTCCTGCTTGGCCTTTTCCTCTTTCTCCTGGGCAGCCTTCTTCTCCTTCTCCGCTGCCGCCTTCCTCTCCTTGTCCTCCTTGGCCTTCTTCTCTTCGCCCCGCTTGGCCTCCCTTTCTATTGTCCTCTGGTCCTTCTTCGCCAGCTCCTCCATAGCCTGCCGCTCGTAGTCATTCAGGGCCTTCCTGTCTTTGTCCGCCTTGGCTTTCCTCTCTTGCTCTTTCTTGGCCTCCTTTTCTTCCCGCTCGGGGGCCTGGCTCGCTGGGCTCTCCGCGCCAATCACGCTGGCTGCGAGGAAAAGACAACCTGCCAACAGGGCAAACGTGAATCTGAGCATGTTATTGAACACCTCCCAATCAAAGCGCTGAGCGGATTCGCCGTTGTTTCCAGTGGTTATGTGACCAGTTTCAGGGGCGAAGTCAAGCGCTTCCGGGGACACGATCCCGATTTCCAAACAGCCGGAAATCGGGTCATGTCCCCGTCATTCGCTGCGGAGCTTCTCCAGCGCCCCCCGTATATCCGCCGGCAGCGGAGCTTCGAAGGCCATCTCCCGGTCCTCTCGCGGATGCCGCAGGACGAGCCGCCGCGCGTGGAGAGCGTGCCGGAAAAGGCCGTATTCAGGCAGCGCGGTTTCTTTTCCATACAAGCCGTCGGCCAGGACCGGGTAGCCGCTCTTGGCCAAGTGCACCCGAATCTGATGCGTGCGCCCCGTCTTGGGAAAAGCGTGGACGCAAAACTTTTTCGACGGCCCCGCAAAACGTTCGGCGACGACGAATTCCGTGCAGGCTTCGCGCCCCTCGTCCGCACCGCGCACTACGGTCATTTCTGTCCAGTGCGTCCTGTGGCGGCCAATCCTTCCCGTGCAGGTGAAGCTTGCGCCATTCGGGTTGCCGTGGCAGAGCGCCAGGTATTCCTTTTTGACGAGGCGCTCCG
>Ga0315279_10006892_pt1 | contig 14214 bp, 12 predicted proteins | sample YL17G06_20_MG_FD_203694 | JGI IMG/M metagenome (GOLD analysis project Ga0315279, IMG submission 203694) | Sediment microbial communities from Yellowstone Lake, YNP, Wyoming, USA - YL17G06_20 | ecosystem: Environmental > Aquatic > Freshwater > Lake > Sediment | place: USA: Wyoming | collected... | reverse complement strand
ACTTGCAACAAGCCTCGGCTACTTGGGCTCATTCACATCGCTCACAGCAATCCTACTGGCGGCCTGCGTTATCTTTGCAGTCTCAACCGCGAGAATCCAGAAATCGTCCAGAGAGACAATGGGATCGGGCAAGTGCGCGTAGACCACCAACAGATTTGATGCGCCAACTGTTACGTAGCAGAAAGATCCGTTTTCCAAAACTATTTCTTCAATGGACTCTCAATATTTGGACATGTGGACGAATCATGCGTGAAACGCTGAAAGAGTTCAGAGAATACCGTGAGAAGATGAATGAGAAGATCCTCGCCTCAGGCAACCTTCAGATCAAACGCTTCTTCAACTTAGACTCGGCCGCCTATGAAAAGGGCGCTCTCCCAACGAGGACGAAGGAACTGCTGGGCCTGGTAACTTCAGTAGTGCTCAGATGCGACGATTGCATAACCTATCACGTTATTCGTTGTGTAGAGGAAGGAGTAACCGACCCAGAGTTCTATGAAGCTCTCAATGTCGCTCTCGTCGTCGGCGGCTCAATAACGATACCGCACCTGAGGCGCGCAGTCGAACGTCTAGAGGAATGCCAGCAACTCGCAAAGACTGGCTCGAAATCCGGCTAGGTCAAGGCTCTATATGCCCAGAACATGGCCTTCACCAGAGTAGAGACCCCCTCATAGAATGCTTGAGTCATCTGCCAGAGGAACTCAAAGTTGATCGACACTCATGCTCATCTGCAATGGCCTGACTTCAAAAATGACAGAGAGCAAGTAATCGAGAGAGCATTCTCCGCTGGTCTAGCCGCAATCGTCAACATCGGCTACGATCTCAGCGCGAGTCGAGAAGCAGTTCAAATCGCGAACAACCACAAGAACGTGTATGCCGTAGTCGGAATCCACCCACACAACGCGAAGACGATACGGACTGACGTGCTTGCTTCACTTCGCGAACTTGCTCATGCTCCGAAGGTCGTGGCAATTGGGGAGATAGGCCTTGACTACTATCGTGATCTCTCCCCCAGACAACAGCAAACAGAGGCATTTGAGCAGCAACTTCAGCTCGCAAAGGAACTGCAGCTGCCAGTGGTCATACATGATCGCGAGGCACACGCAGATGTCATGCAGATGATGCGCAAGTCTGGCAAAGAAGTCTCCGGAGTCTTGCACTGCTTCTCGGGCAGCATCGAGATGGCGGAAGAGGCAATCAAGTTAGGCTACATCATCTCGATTGCAGGGCCGGTCACCTTTCCCACCGCAAGAAGGCTGCATCAGGTCGTCGAGCGTCTGCCTATAGAATCGATTGTGCTGGAAACCGACTGCCCGTGGCTTACTCCTCAGTCAGAGCGAGGAAAACGCAACGAACCAGCATTTGTTGTGGAGACGGCGCATAAGGTCGCGGATCTGAAGGGAATCGAAGTCACCGAACTAGCCGAGATAACCTCTCGGAATGCAAGACAATTATTCAGGATCGAATAGGCATAACGGTCTCTACGATTTGCCACTGCTCAGGAGAGGAATCCGCTTTCTCAGATCTTCAACACTCTTCCGTATCTCGTCTGCCCCTCTCTCTGGGTCATAGTCTCTTGGAGGTTCGCTCCTCAAGGTCTCTGGCGGCGTCATACCTACGACTCGCCGGAAGTAACTCCTCCATTCGCTTGGAATCTCATTGGTCATGTGAATCTCGCTGAGCGTCGCAGCGACCACGGTCCAGCATCTCGCAACATTCGCAGGATTGTATCCTCCTCCGCCGACGGCAACTATTCTTCCAGATGCGACCTCGTGAGCGAGTCTGTGCAGTGTGGTGATGTTCTCTTCGTATGTTCGTGTCGTCAGTTGGAGGTGAGCGAGTAGATCGTCTGTGTGAGAGTCGGCTCCGCATTGAGCTATGATGAACTCTGGCCTGTACGCTCGAACGAGAGCGGGAACGATCTCTTTGAACCCAGTCAGGTAGGGTTCATCGCCAGTCCCGGGAGGCACCGGAATGTTTGCCTTGAAGCCCTCGCCGGCTTTTTCACCGGTCTCGAAGGTGAATCCCGTGCCTGGAAACAGGAATCGTCCGTCTTCATGGAAATCCACGTCAAGAACCCCGGCGTCGGTGTAGAATCCATACATCACCCCATCGCCGTGATGTGCGTCCATGTCGAAGTACATGATCCTGCTGAGACTGTATTTCTTCTTCAAGTACGCTACTGCCACGGCCGGGTCATTAAAGACACAGAAGCCTGAGGCTCTATCCTCATGCGCATGATGAAGCCCTCCAGAGATATTCACTCCATGATCAGCTTGTCCGTTCATGACAGCGTCCACGGCGTCGAGTGTGGCCCCGACAGCCATCGCAGACGCTTCGTAGACCCCCTTGAAGGCTGGCGTATCGCCAAGATCAAGAAGTCCATTTCCCGATTTGCTCATTCTCTTCACTAGGTTGACGTATTCCTCTGAATGAAACAGTCTCACATCTTCCTCGGTCGCGACGCGGGGCGGAACGACTTTGATTTTCTGATCGTCAAAGAGGCCTTTTGCTCGTGAGAGCTCATATGTCAGCTTCAGTCTGATCGGTGTCAGCGGGTGGCCGGGACCGAAATCATACTTCAAGAAGTCATCGCTGTAGACGTAGGCAAGCCTCGCGCTCACTCACTTCACATCCAACGATTTCTCGACACTTGACCCATGATGTGGTTATGGTAGGAGGGGTCGGAATAGATCTTCGTCTCAGATCATTGGTGCCGCAGGCACGGAAGCTATTTAAACGATTGTGCAACGTTGCCAAAGGTCTACTCAAGAACTCGGCTGTGATGTGCAGATTGCGGTGGAAACAACGGAGCCTATTGCAGACTAGTATCGCAATCATTGGCTCTCCATTGGGTGTCCGCTTCAACCGGGTCCTATTCTGGATGATCGCAGTGGTCACTTCCTAGCTCATCTTGACTCGGGTTCCCCACCTGACCCCCGTGATCCTCCCAGACTTGAGTAGAACGTTGGACTATTTGGTGACAGAAGCTCCTTCGGAAATGACCCTCCTTCTGAAGGCCCACACAGGGAGCTTTCATCGAATAGCAGTTTGGGCCTTTGACAATAGCCAGCTTGCGTCATTTCAGGTGGCTGCGAAACCCTGGAGTCCCAGCATCAGAGACAAACTGGTCTTGTTCTTGGGGCTTTCAGAGATCTCCGTGGTCGTCCCAGCGTTGAACGAAGAGAAGTATTTGTCCGGGTGTCTGGAATCGCTCACCAAGCAGTGTTATGATGAAGACTATGAAGTGATAGTAGTAGACGGGGGCAGCACGGACAGGACCGTCGAAGTGGCGAGACGCTTCACAGACCGAATAGTCACGTCTGCGAAGCACCCGGTGGGAACAGCGAGGAATGAGGGTGCGAAGCTTGCAGATGGGGAGATCGTCGCATTCATAGACGCTGACACGATCGCCTCGACGTATTGGCTCACGGCAATCGAACAGAGCTTCGTAGATCCAAGAGTCATTGGTGTGACTGGCCCGACACTTCCATCCGATGGAACAACCATTGATTTGGTGACCTACAGGCTCTGGACGATATACCTTCAGAGGGTACTGCTCTCTATGGGGATGCCTCACGTGATCGGATTCAACTGTGCATACAGAAGAGATGCTTTTCTTCAGGTTGGTGGATTTGACGAGGCAAACGTGACATCTGAGGACATCGGGCTAGCACGGAAGATGCGACGACTTGGGAGAATCAAATTCGAAAGACGAATGTCTGCGCTGACATCCGCCAGGAGATTCCGGAAGTACGGACATGCGTATGTTGCAGGCCTGTATCTTCTTAACGGGTTTTCGACGCTTCTGCTAGACCGGTCTTCCAGAAACTATCCCCCGGTAAGATGACAACTAGTTGACTCTCGAGCGAGCATTGTCACACTGCCGATTCTGTCTCGCAAGGCTTTGGAATCGCCTTGTGCGCTTGCAGCCGGTAGTCTTCGGCACTTATCCAATTCTAGTGGACTTGGGATCGGGTTTCGGGTATTGTGCAAGCAAATTGCGTGAGCACACTGAGTATCTCGTAGGAGTGGATCTGTTCTTCCCATCATTGGATGTAGCGAAGAGTAGGCGAATCTTCGACGATCTGATACGTGCGGACATCTTAAACTAGTGGTGCTGTAGCCCGATCATGGAATAGGCTAAAGGAGTTGCGCATAGCGCCGAGTCCAATGCGGCTGGTCTGTCTTGCCTATGGTGAAATCAGTGGTGTTTCGAAAGCATCCCAAGCCTTCTTTGTTCCCTGTTGCAGCTTGACTGCATAGCTGCACCTAGTGCCTCTCAACCGAGTTCAAGCGTCAACGGCGAAGCGCTCGCTTGCGACGCAGAGGAACTTGGTTTCGCTACTTGCCCGGACCCCGGTCTGTTCTTGAGACATGGCGAGCAAAGTATGAAATGCGTGCGTGAATCTCTTCTGACAATCGGTTCAGCTTTTCTTCAAGCCTATGGGACATTTGCTCCGATATGGTGTATGGGTCCTCGACTTCTATGCCAAGTATGTGAACATACTCAGGTGGATGGAGGTCAAGCTGGGTCATCATTTTGAGCGCTTCAGGAATGCCGACATAATGAGTCGTGAACGGCGCGTATTGGTGCAGGTCCTCGGGTTTGATGGTGACGATTTCCCCGACTTCGTGTAGGCCAGTCTTGACGCTGTCTACTATCACGGCTTCCTGCTGGTTCTCGAGGTAGTCTATCAGTGAGAAACCAGTCTTCTCGAGGACCTGCACTTCATGGCCTTCGGACTCCAGCTTGGGCTTCAGCATCTCGCCCAGCACCAAGCCTATCCTGTCGTCGGCAAGTATGCTGTTCCCCAAGAAGAGGACTAGGAGCTTCTTGATCATGGAAGGTTGCGCTTCACAGTTTCTATAAGCGCCCCGTTCTCGCCGTAGACGTAGATCATGAACGGCATTGACCCCGGTAGCGTGTGGGTTCCACATCCGTGGCATGGATCATATGCTCTGAACGCCATCTCAACCATGTTCAACATTCCGTCGTCTATCTTTCCACCCTTTATGAGGCTGCGAGCGGCCTTGTCCACTGAGAGAGCCATTCTAGCCGAGTTGTGCTGTGTCGCGACTAGGAGGTTCGCCTTCTTGATGACGCCGCGATCATCGGTCTCATACTGGTGTATCAGGGTTCCCCTTGGGGCCTCAACCACGCCTATGCCGACTCGGGGGACTGCGGTTGGAAGATTCCTCGTGTTCGGATTCGTTATCTCTGGGTCGTTCGCCAGCTCCTTGAATCTCTCGGCTGCGTAGATCATCTCAATCGTCCTAGCCCAGTGGTTCGCAAGAGTGTGGTGGACAGGCTTCCCTCCGAGCGTCTTGAACATCTCCTCGTATGCTTCCTGAGCTTGGGGCGTCGCCATGCCGTCGGATGCGTTTAGTCTAGCGAGTGGCGCAACGCTCATTATTCCGCTGTCTTCTCCGTCGACGAATCCCTTCCATCCCACTTTCTTGAGGAAGGGGAACTTGACGTAGGTCCACGGCTCCACATGCTCCGACACGTTTTCCGGGTAGTCGTGGACATCGAACCTAGCAAACTCTTTCCCGCTGGGGCTCACGACTCTGATCTTTCCGTCGTAGAAGTTGACCTTGTTCTTCTCGTCGACCAGTCCCATGTAGTAGGTCCGATGGGTGTAAGCATCGCTGGTGATTAGGTCGACGTACTCCTTCTTGGACAGGACGATGTCTTTGAAGGTCTTGAGGGTGAAGAGGGCGAAGTCCAATGACTCATCGGCGAGCTTCTTTATCTCTTGGGCTTCCCCCGAGCTTATCGGCCTCGAGACGCCGCCAGGTAGTCCGAGTACTGGGTGGATCGTCCTTCCGGCTATCATCTCGTTGGTCTTCCTCAGTTTCTTCCTCATCGTGATGACCTTCAGCCCAACCTCCTTCCCGACTTTTGCGATCACTCCAAGAATGTTCCTCTCTGCTTTCGGAGCTGTCGGGCCAACGATGAAGTCGGGACCGCCGAGGAAGTAGACGTGGAGAGCGTGGTCCTCAAGCATGAAGATGTTGTAGGCCACCTCCCGTACCTTCTTGGCCGCTGTCGGAGGCTCGACCTTGAAGAGGTCATCTAGGGCCTTGGTTGAGGCCATATGGTGGGCGAAGGGGCAGACGCCGCAGATCCTAGAGGTAATTTGGGGCATATCCTCTGCGTGTCTACCTTCGGCGAACTTTTCGAATCCTCTGATCTCTGGAACCTGCAGGTAGCCCTTCTTACAGTTGCCTGCGTCGTCTAAGACAAGGACTATCTTTCCGTGACCTTCAAGCCGGGTTATCGGATTGATCACTATCTCTTTCATGTTTTGTTCCTCCTTGCTCTACCTCCGAGACTAGATGATGCGAGGGTGTACCTGTAGAAGGTTCCAACAGGGTCGGGTAGTCGATCCATCACTTTCTCTATGGACTCCTCATCTTGGAAGTCCACTATGCTTGCGACGAAGGATGCGGCCTTCGCTCCGTAGTCAGTCACCCTGTCGAGCGGTCCAAAGCAGCCTGTGCATGGCATCCTCGCCTTGACGCAGAGAGCTTGGCATCCGCCTCTCGTTGCTGGTCCGAGGCAGAGCATGCCTTGGGTGAGAAGGCACTTCTCTGGGTCTGGGATTACCTGATGGGGCCTTTTCAAGTCCTGGATCAAGACCTTGTCGGGTTTCGTTTCGTTGAGTGGACATTCGTCGCAGAGGGATTTCTCGGATGCGCCTATGACGGAGCCCTTCGGCGGCAGAGTTCCTGATAGGAGTGCCTCAACTGCCTTCCATGTCACCTCGGGTGTTGGGGGGCATCCGGGAACGTAGTAGTCGACCTCTATTACTCGGTCTATGGGAAGGAGTCTAGGAAGGACATCAGGAAGCTTGAGCTCCACGTCGTCGACCTTGATGCTGCGTTGCGGCGTGACTTTCTCAGGGTTTTCGACAGTCGGGATCTCCCGGTAGACGCGGGAGAAGAGTTCTTCTTCACCGTAAAGGTTGAGGAGGCCTGGAACCCCACCCCAAGCGGAGCAGGCACCGTATGCGACGACTATCTTCGACTTCTTCCTCAGCAGCTTGACCATATGCTCGTGCTCGGTCATCCTCACTCCTCCGTTAATCAGGCTCGCGGTTATCGAGCCGTCCGGCAGCTTCTCAACATCCTCTTCCTTGAAGTCGAGCGCGACGGGCCAGAAGACTATGTCAGCGAGGCTCGTGAGGTCGAGTATCTTCTCGGCAAGGTCTACAGTGGCCTCTTCGCATCCGCCGCAGCTCGCGCACCAATACATCGCTATCTTCGGTTTCTCCATCAGACTCTCACCTGCACACTTAGCTGCAGTGGGCCCAAGGCCTTGATCTGCTCCACCATCTCATGCGCGACCTTGACGAACCTCGCTGCCTCCGCAGCCGAGATCCACTCCAGTCTAAGTCTCTCTTTCTCGATGCCCAGGGTTTCGAGCATCCTCTTGAGCAGAGCCATCCTCCTCAGGGCCTTGTAGTTACCCTCTGTGTAGTGGCAGTCGCCTGGATGGCACCCTGCCACCAACACTCCGTCAGCTCCGTCCCTGAAGGCCTCCAGAATGAACTGGGGATCAACCCTCCCGGAACACATGACCTTGATCACTCTGAAGTTGGGCGGATACTTCATCCTGCTTGTTCCCGCAAGATCCATCGCGGCGTACGTGCACCAGTTGCAGGCGAAGAGAGCTATCTTGGGTTCGAATTGTTCGCTCATTCTATCCACCCCGCCTCTCAGTGAGCGCAGCAACCTGAGCCATTACTTGGATGTCCTTGAACCCTGACTGCTGCATGGCTCCGGACGGGCAGGCTGCGACGCAGGTGCCGCATGCCTTACAGAGTGCTTTGTCAACTTTGGCGACCATCTTCTCGCCCTTCTCCTTCCTGGTTATCGCGCCGTATGGGCACATGGCAATGCAGATTGCGCATCCGCTGCAGATCTCCTCCGTCGCCTCGGCTATGATGGGCTCGATCCTCACTTCCTTGTTTGCGAAGAGGGTTGCTACCTTGGCTGCTGAGGCGCCTCCAGCCATTACACTTTCAACTATGTTCTTCGGGCTTGTCACGGAGCCGGCCAAGAAGATACCGTCTGCCGGCGCCTCGACCGGCCGCAGCTTCAGGTGGGCTTCTCGTATGAACCCTTCAGGGCTGCACCCTGTCTTGACTATGGCGCGCACCTTGTCCATGTCTGCGCTTGGAGACATGCCGACGGCAAGTACCACGGCATCTACAGGGATCAGGAGGTCCTCTTGCAGAGTTGTATCATAGACCTCGATGTCTACTTTGTCAGAATGCAGATTGACCTTGGGGGATTCCTCGAACCTGACGTACTTGACCAGCCGTTCCGCGGTCTTCTCGTAGAGTTCCTCATCGCCTCTTCCGTAGGTTCTTATGTCCTTGTAGATGGCGTAGATCTCAGTCTCCGGGTACCGATCCTTTATCCTCAGCATATTCTTCAGAGAGGATGCACAGCACATGCGAGAACAGTACGGGTGAGCCTTCTCAGTCGTCCCGAGGGAACCGACGCACATTATGAACGCGAGGCTTCTCGGAGTGGATCCGCCTAGTTTCAGCTCGCCCCCAGTTGGGCCATCCTCGTCCAGAAGCCGCTCCAACTGGAAGAGGGTCAGCACCTTCTCCGAGCGTTTGTATCCATACTCTCCTTCAGGTGGCTCGTAGGGCTCGAAACCGGTTGCGAGAGTAATAGCCCCCGCCGCCACATCGACCTCTGTTCCCTTTTGATCTAGAAATACCGCGCCTGGCTCGCAGACCTTGACGCATTCTCCACATCGGGTGCAAGCCTCGGGGTCGATGACTGGAATCGGCGGGTAAGCCTCCTTGAACGGAAGATAGATGGCCTTTCTCTTTGATACTCCAAATTCGTACTCGTTTGGAACCTCTATTGGGCAGACACGGAAGCATTCTCCGCATAGTGTGCATTTCTCGTCGACGAATCTCGGGGCCGTCCTGATCTTGGCTTTGAAGGTTCCGACTGAACCTTCCAAGTCGACGAGCTCGGAGTTGACGTGTATTCTGATATTGGAGTTGGATGCAGCAGCTCTGGTAAGGGATCCCACCAGATCGGCTCCTCTAATGTCGACGTGGGCAAGCTTTCCCAGTCTCGCCGCCTTTCCACCAAGTGTGGGAAGTTTCTCTACCAAGTGTAACTTGTATCCTCTTTCTGCGAGGTCAAGTGATGCTCTGAGGCCTGCGACCCCGCCACCGAGGACCAGAGAGGTAGGCTCGACTCCGACCCGTAGCTCCTCAAGCGGCTCGAGAAGTCTGGCCTTGGCTACTGCCATTCTTATCAAGTCCTTGGCTACCTCGGTAGCTTTCTGCTTGTCGAGTTGCACCCAGGAGCATTGCTCCCTGATATTGGCCATCTCCAACAGGTATGGGTTGAGACCCGCCTCTACTATGGATGCCCTGAACGTTGCTTCATGCATGCCCGGTGAACAGGCTGCGACGACAACTCTGTTGAGATTGCATTTCTTTACGTCTTCTTTGATGAGGTCTTGGCCCGGCGCAGAGCACATGAAGACGTATTCTTTTGCATCTGCGACGTTGGGTAGCGTTCTTGCGTACTCCACGACCTTTTTGACATCTACCGTGCTCGCTATGTTCATGCCGCAGTGGCAGACGAAGACCCCTACCCTCGGCTCCTCTGTCATGTTTTCTCACGCACCGCCAATATCGATGCCCTCATGGCCGCCGCGCTAGCCTGGGTGACTGAATCAGGGATGTCCTTGGCGCCAGCAACGACGCCAGCGACGAACATCCCGTCGACCGAGGTCGAGACCGGGTCGGAATACGGGTTGACGAGTTTGATGTACCCGTCCTTGTCGAAGTCCACATGTATTGATGGCTCAAGTGGGTCGATCTTGACCCCGACTGCCAAGACCACCATCTCCACTTCCATCTTCTTGAGGCGTCCTTCGGAGGTGTCCTCATAGGTGAGGGTCAAGTTCTTGGTCGTGGGGTCTTCCTCAACCTTCGCTGGTCGTCCTCGGACGAACTTTATCCCGAACTCTTCTCTTGCCCTGTCATAGAACTCCTGGTACCCCTTGCCAAAGGCCCTCAGATCCATGTAGAAAACCGTGCAGTCAACCTCAGGCAAATGCTCCTTCGCGAGAATGGCATGCTTGACGGAGGCTGTGCAACAGAAAGCAGAGCAATTGGGGTTCAGCCTTACGTCTCTGGAACACACACATTGGATGAAGGCTATACTCTTGGCGTGCTTCTTGTCAGATGCCCTGACAATCTCTCCTGCAGTCGGCCCCGTGGAAGAGACAATTCTCTCGAATTCGAGGGATGTGCGGACGTTTGCATACCTTCCGTACCCATACTCGGGCAGTTGGGCAGGGTCTTGTAGCTGGAATCCCGTGGCGACGATTATCGAGGCCACATTCAGCTCGACTGTCTCCGGTTCTTGTTTGAAGTCTATTGCCCCGGTCGGACAGAACTTTTCGCAGACTCGGCAGACCCCTTTAGTGAAGTACAGGCAGTGTTCAGCGTCTATTGTTGCTACGAGAGGAACGGACTGTGGGAATGGCCAGTAGATTACCTTTCGCTTACTCATGCCAAGGTTGAACTCATCGGGAACTGACATGGGACATTTGGCTATGCAATCTCCGCATCCTAGGCACTTCTCAGCTCGCACGTATCTGGGTTTCTTGAGTATCTTGACGGTGAAGTTCCCCGCTGAGCCCTTGATGTCCTGTATCTCTGCGTACGTGATGAGTTGTATGTTCTTGTTCTTGGCAGCAGACACCATCTTCGGCGTAAGGATGCACGCGGAGCAGTCTAAGGTTGGGAAGGTCTTGTCAAGTTGCGCCATCTTCCCTCCTATGCTCGGTGTTTTCTCAACCAAGTAAGTCTTGATGCCCTGTCCAGCCAGGTCGACAGCGGCCTGGATACCCGCTATGCCGCCTCCCACAACAAGAACCGGCTTAGACATTTTGAATCTCCCTCAGCCTCGCAAAATAGATGGCGAATGGTCGATAGGCAAGGTGAGACCATTTTGCGAACGGCACTTCGAGAATCAGGAATGGTGCCACCACCATCAGATGAACAGAATATGTCAAGTAAGTTGCCAGCGGAATCCCAATGGATCTGAAGACACCAGTGAAGACCCCTGTTGCTACCGTCAAGACGAGCAACACAATGAACATCCAATCAGTCGGATGAGAGAATTTCCAAACTGGGCGGATCTTCCTTATCCTTCCATAGATCACGATCCCGGATGCGAGAATAAGAGCGGCGGTTGCAGCGATTCCCACTATGCTCAGTGGGTCATAGAATAGGAATGGCATGTTTGTTTGAGTGTATCTGAGCAAGAACATGAAAAGGACGAAAGACGTCACATAGCCAGAGAAGAATATCATGTGATAGAGCCAGTATTTCCTGTCGGAGCAATTTGCCAACTTCTTTTGCGTAAAGAAGTGGATCGGTAGTATTTTCGCTAGTTCAGTTATGTACGTCTTGATCGAGATGGGTCTTCTCTTCGCATCCCCGGATCTCATGATGAATCGATACATCCTGAAGATGTTTGTTGAGAGCAGAAAAGCAAGAATGGCGAAGATTACGAGATCACCCGCCTCCACTACTTCTAGAGGTGCAAAGGTCGCAAGTTCAGTTCTATTCAGGACCACTGGGCCGTGAAAGAGGTAGATGAACAATCCAGTGATCGCAGCCAGCACCATTATGGCTATGAGTTCCGCTTTCTTAGACAGATAAAGGAGTGAGGAGAATCCCGTCCAATCGTATCTCGACGTGAGGTATCTGCGTAGCGCCATCATGAATTCAGCCGGGTCGGCGTCTCTCGGACATTCTTTGGTACAATCCCCGCAATAGTAGCACAGCCAGGGTCTAGCGCTTGAGAGTAGTTTGTCTTCTGCGCCTAGTATCGCGTATCTTATGAGGGATCTCGGGAACTCTGTCCCCTCTTGCGTGACAGGGCAGATCGCTGTGCATGTGCCGCAGTTGTAGCATTTGGCCAGCTTGGCGCCGCCCAGCGCTTGCAGCTGCGAAGCGAGATGAGGAGTCACCTTCGTCACAGGCCTTTCATCAGACCTGGAAGCCGGCTCAAGAACGAGTCTCGCTCTCACGTGCGATCTCGCGGCATAGTTGGGCGCTCGAATATAAAATGAACGTGCCCGCGTGTGAACACATCGCCAATGCAAATAGTCTACAGTCTAGCTAGAACTGTTCGGAACATCAACCACGAACAACCACGCAGCAATGAGCGTATCCATCAAGCAAGCGGCGCACGCTCTAATCATGTCGTTGTTGACCGTCTCGTTAGAGAATCACTAACTCCCGGCTGGACTTGTTCAATCTGCGTGCTCTCCCGGCTTCCATGACGACGATATCCTCTATTCGAACTCCGTACTGCCCGTGAATGTAGATGCCGGGCTCCACACTAAATGCCATGCCTTCGGCAAGCTTCTCTGAGTTGCCGGCAACGATGTATGGTTCTTCGTGGATCTCCAGTCCAATTCCATGTCCCGTACGGTGAATGAAGAACTGACCGTAGCCAGCGGCTTCAATGATCGTTCGCGCGATTCCGTCAACGCTCTGCGCCTCCATCCCTTGGAGCGCCCTTTGGCAGGCCTCTTCCTGAGCAGAGCGGACGATCGAGTAGACTTTCTGCTTCTCAGCATCACAGTTGCCTATCGCAACGGTTCGCGTGATATCCGAGTTGTAGCCTCTGTAGAGGCATCCGAAGTCAAGAACCACGAGATCGCCTTTCTCCAGTTTCCTTTCGCCTGACCTGTAGTGTGGAAGAGCGGCATTCGGCCCAGAGGACGCCACAGGCTCGAAGGCTATCCCATCTGCACCTAGTCTCCTAAGCTCGTACAGGATCTTTGCAGCTATCTGATGCTCGCTAGTTCCTTGCCTACACTCGTTGAGTGTTTCGAGGAAGGCGGCGTCAGCGATCTCGGCTGACTTCTCCAGCAATTCAATCTCCTGAGGGGTCTTCCTGATCCGCAACTCAGTCATCACTGACGCTGCATCTCGGTATAGCGCGTCAGGGGCAACCGAAAGGAGCATGAGAAGAAAGTGCGACCACATCCGGCCGTCGACGGCGATCGTTGGACGTTTGGGCAGTATCTGCCTCATTATCTTTGACAGGACAGTCTTCGGGTCTTGAGAGTCCTTCCAGGAGATGATGTTCTTGATCCAACTGGACGATCTGACCTGTTGTTCATACAGCTGAGGAACAATGAACAACGGATCGCCTGATTGAGGGACGACTAGCGAAAGAAGGCGCTCGCCGGGTTCCTCCAAGAACCCGCTGAGGTAACACATGTTCGGGCCTGGCCCGAGAAATAGGATATCAATGTCCTTCTCTGACATCAGTTTCTGGCATTTGTCAAGTCGACGTCTGTAGGTCTTGGAATCTCCACTGTCAGGCATACCCTCGAACGCTCTCCTTTACTCGCTTAGTGTGTCTCCATTGCACAAGGCTACGAGAAGAATATGGGATAGATCGGGAACCTGTCGATCGTGATCGTGTACGAGGGGCCCGATCTGGTGGTCTCCAAGAAAGTTCGTGTGCTCTATGCTTTGATCACGATTGTCTTTCCGAGCATGTCGCCCAGGCGCTGTCTCTTGTCGGTGGCCGCTATGAGGATGATTCCGAGTACGTACAGGGCCGGCAGATGGTCAACTATTCTCAGCAGATTTCTGATGAACGCCGAGACGAAGTCGCATCGTGTGCCGTCATCTTTGACGACTCTGATGTGGGTGAACTTCTTGCCTATTGTTTGGCCAGAGGTTCCCTCGAAGTAGGTGAAGTAGACCAGCCACAGAAGCCACATGACTCCCATGATCCCAAACATCCCACCGAACCAGCCCCATTCGAACCCACGCATCATCCCGCCACCCAATAGTGCCCATGGCACAACCAGAAAGATGGCTAGGACAGCTGCGATGACGCCGATTATGATGTAATCTATGATTCCGGCGACTATGCGTGACCCCAGATCCGCTAGAGGACTGGGTGGAGTGTAGCCTGATGGCGGCGGTGGTGCAGGAGTTGCAGTTCCTAGTGTGGCGCCGCAACTTGTGCAGAACTTCGCGTCACTTGGAATTTCCTTACCACATTTCGGACAGTATGGCATTGTGTCTTGCCTCTCTGCCGGCGATTGTCCTTGTGACTATATCAAGTCTACGCCGACGTTATTCGGCTTCAGGTCCGGCTATTGTTCGGGAGGATTTGTGG
>Ga0315279_10006889_pt1 | contig 14217 bp, 14 predicted proteins | sample YL17G06_20_MG_FD_203694 | JGI IMG/M metagenome (GOLD analysis project Ga0315279, IMG submission 203694) | Sediment microbial communities from Yellowstone Lake, YNP, Wyoming, USA - YL17G06_20 | ecosystem: Environmental > Aquatic > Freshwater > Lake > Sediment | place: USA: Wyoming | collected... | reverse complement strand
ACGCCGTCGCCAATCGGGTCAGTCAGGTGATTGATGAGCTGGCCGAGGCTCATGAACGACGGGCCGGGCCGCCAGTCGAGCCTGTCGGGGGGAACCATCCGGATCAGGTTCGCTGCCGGACGGTAAGCATCCATCACACACTCGTAGTAGTCGTTCTTGGTCATGGTTACACCTCCACGACATCTGTGGGGAGGAATCGGGTAGTCGCAAGTATAGCAGTAATTGCGCGAGGCGCCACGCACGCCGCCGAGATCCCCAGGAGATACCACTCGCACCGGCGCGTTTACAGCGCCGGCTGGATGATAGCGTTTTCGAGGAAGGGGTCGTCGAAATCGGTACGCTCGCCGGCTTTCTTGCCGAAAACGGGCAGCAACCGGGCGCTGAGCGGCTTGTGCCACTTGAAGGCGAGCGAGGCCATGTCGCCGAGGATGCGCTCGAGTTGCTCCGGGGAAATGTCGCCGGGCAGAGGCACGGTGTCGAGGCCGGTTCCGCACACGGCGGAATAGGCGAGCAGCGAATCGATATTGTATTTGCCTTCGCTCCAGCGCTGGGCGAGCCGCGTGTCTTCGAGGATCGGCACCATCAGCCCATTGTAGCCCACGCGCTTGCCGGGCAGCGCGCGCAGCGCCTGGGTGATGACCGCGGCGGCAGTCATCGTCCCGCTCGAGCCGAAGGGCGCGCCGGTGAACTTTTCGATGGCGGCGCCGATGGAAACCTGCTTGAGCGGCGCGGGCGTTGAGTCGAGTCCCATGTACGTCCAGCCGGTTTGCTCCTCGACGCGGAGCGCAATCGCCTCGAGCCCCCGGGCGTGCTCGCTCAGAACATGGGTCAGGCGGTCTGTCGCGGCTTGGGCGTCGCCGCCCGTCTCCGCAAAAACCTGCTCGACGACGTTCGCGCCCTCCGTGGCCACGGCGAAGCGGCGCCCCGCGCCGGTGTGATAGGCCCCCGGATAAAACGGCGTGTACGGACCCACCATCGCCGTGGCGGCAAAGTTGAAATTGCCCTGGCTGCGCGGGCTGTGCTCGGCGACATACTTCAGCATCTTCGCCGTGGCGCGGATGCTTTTCCAGTGGATGCCGTCATCGGAGGCGACGATGACGCTCGCCAGCAATTTCTTTGTGGTGGAGAGAATCTCGCCCAGCAGTTCCAATGGTGCCGTGTCGTCCGTGTCGCGCAGCATTGCCGGGCCGAGGTTGGGCTCGAATTGTTCCTTGTGCGCAAACTCGTCGTAAGCGCGGAAAAACGCTAGCGCCTCCTGCTTGCTGATGCCGCGGATGTATTCCGGAAACGGTTGAGTCACGATGCGGATGGACTGGACTTCGTAGCCGCCCTTTTCGAAAGCCGCCCGCGCTGATCGCAGCACCTTGAGCGTATCGCCGATTTGGGACTGGTAATGCGCGCGGTCGATCGTCGCAAACGCCGTGATCGCCCTTACCTTGGGCCGCTGCGGGGGGTCTGCGGCCCGTAGGGCGGCCTGGGAACTCACCACCGCCAGCAACAGGAACAAAAGGATGTGTCTCCCCCTGGAACGCACGAACCTGGCTGTAACACAATCATTCCGTAACATGCATATCCCTCCTTGCGTTCTGTGGCGGCGGTCTCCGATCTCCATGTTGTCGGCGCTCCGGAAGCGTCGAGGACAGAAGAGTCCCTCGATTGACCGTGACGACCCCTGCGCCATTAAACGGTAACGGCTCGCGAGAGGGAATGCAACTTCTCTCTTGACCTGCTCCGCGCCGGTTCTTGGAACCACGTTGTCGGCTCCTGAATCCTTATTGTAGGCCCCTTGAATTCCCGCCTTGAACGGGCAACAATGAAAGAGGCAGGGCGCCTGGACTGAAATCACAGGTCCAACAGGAGATGGGCGGATGGATAAGGCAACTTTCGGTGCCGGGTGTTTTTGGGGCGTGGAAGCCACGTTTCGACAGATTCCCGGCGTGATTTCAACCGCCGTGGGTTACATGGGCGGAACGCTTAAGAATCCGACCTACAAGGACGTCTGCACTGACCGCACCGGCCATGCGGAAGTCGTCCAGGTGGAGTACGATCCCTCCAAAGTTGCCTACGATGCACTCCTGAGCGTCTTCTGGGCGAACCACGATCCCACGCAATTGAACCGGCAGGGTCCCGACGTCGGAACCCAGTACCGGTCTGTTATCTTCTTTCATAACCCTCAACAAGAGGCCGCTGCCAAGGCCTCCAAGGAGAAGCTCCGGGCCTCGGGCCATTACAAGCGTCCGATTGTGACGGCCATCCTGCGCGCGGAAGAATTCTGGCGGGCGGAAGATTATCACCAGCTGTATCTGGAAAAGCGCGGCCTGGCTTCCTGCCACATCAAGTAGCGTACACCGTAGCGCCGGGCTTTAGCCCGGTCCGTCAGCCGACGGATGCCGCCCTTTAGAGTCTGTGTGATAACTCTCGTTTTAGGCGCGTTAGATTACGAGTTGGTTCTATGCAGTTCCGATCGGTTTACTTAAACTCGCCGGGCCGGGCGCTTCGGCGGCCGCTGGGCCTGATCCGTCGCCTACGCCACGGCTCTTTGGCGACTCCACAGTCGGGTCAGGTTGTAGGCGGTGGCGGCCAGAGCCATTTCGACGCCCACCTTGGCCAACCCTCGCAAGCGGAAGCGGCGCATCCCGCGTTGTTCCTTCAGTACTCCGAAGACCGGTTCGATGATGGCCTTACGCCGCTGATAGATCGCCCGCCCGGCGGGGCTCCGCAAGCGCTGGCGCATGCGTCGCTGCTCGGCATGATGCAGACGACCGGCCCGAGATCGACGCCCTCGTGCGTTGAGTTCGCGGGCCAAGTTCGAGTCGGGCCCGTAGCCCTCGATGCCGCGCGCTTCCAGGCCCGCCAGATTCTCCAGCGAGAAGAAGCCGCTGTCCGCGCTCACCTTCTGGGGCGGTTCGCCGCCGCGCCCCTCGACCGCCTCGACCAGGGGGAGCAAGCTGGCGTTGTCGGTGGCCTCCTGCGTGACGCGTTGTTCGAGAATCACATGATCCTCACTGACCGCCATGGCCACGGTATAGCCCAGCGTGAACCCTTGCCGCTCGCGCAGGAAGCGGCTGTCGGGGTCGGTGCGCGAGCGCTTCGCGAGCCCCGCCTTGCGCAGCTTCTCCAGCCGCCGGGGAATCTCCGCCAGCCGCGCCTCTACCGCTTGCTGCTGCTTCGCATCGAGCGTCGCCCCCGGTGTTTCGTTGGGATCGGCCGCGTCGCACTGCTGTTGCCAGCGCCGCACCTGGCGTCGCAACTTCGCCCGCTCGCGCCGCAACCCGTCCTCGCTCTCCACCCGGTGGCGCGAAGCGTTCGCCGCCACGCGGGTCGAATCGATCGCCACATGCCCCATCCGCCCCAGACCCGCCTCGCGCCCCAGCTCCAGCACCTGCGTGAATCCGTCGGCTGACGGATTGATCGCCCGCCGGTGCTGCCGCCGAAATTCGTTCAGCGTCCAGTGGTCGGGGCTCGCCCCACCCGCCAAATACCGGAACGCCAAGTCTTCCCGGACCCGCTCCTCCAGCCGCCGCGACGACGTCACCCCCAGCGCGTAGGCGTACAGCCACACCTTCACCATCAGTCCGTCAGCCGACGGATAGGCGGGCGGTCCTTCTTCCCCGTAATCCTGCTCGAACCCGCTCAGGTCCAAACGCTCCACCACCCGGTGCAGAAAGAAACACAAATGCTCCTCCCCCAGGATGTCCTTCACGCTCGGCGGCAACAGGTAAGCTTGATCGGGACTGTAAGCAAGAAATCTCATCGCGGCCTCCTGACCGCATTATACAAAGGTGTCAAGCGGCAGTTATCACACAGACTCTAAAGGGCGGCGCTACGACACTCTACGAGCGGCTGGATCAATGATTCAGGAAGACGCCGGTCGCAGACCGGCGCTGCAGACAGAGATCACGCCTGGCTGCCTTGTTTTGGCGTGAGCGGAACCAGCCACCGCAACATCAAGAGCAACAGGCAGGCCATGCCGGCTGCCATGAGCGATTGGAAGACAAGGATGACGGTCAGGTGAGCCGCGATGTGCTGCGTATAAGTCATGTGGAAGCTGAATTCTGTGGCCACGAAGACGTTTTGTGTCCGGGTTATCGCCGCGAAGGCGATAGCCAGCACGATCAGCAGTTGGGCATAAAGGACCAGCAGAAACGCCGACACAACCACGTTGGAATAACTCCCGAAGCGCTTGAAGTGAATTAGAAACGCCGCCACCAGCACGGAGACCGAACCCGCCACACCCACGCTGAAGATGCGCACCAGTTGCATGGGAGCTCCGGCAAGGTGCAACACCAAGCGGAGCGCCCACACGGCGGTGATCAGCCCGAACAAAGGCGCGAGCAACCGCAGGTGGTCGCGCAGGCCGTGCTCGCCAATTTTCATAGCGCCTCCTTGGGCGGCTCGGTGGCCCGAACGAGCAGAAGCGTCAGGTCGTCTTCGAATTCTTCCCCCGCCCATTCGTGCACGGCCGTGAGGACGTGTTGCTGGATTTCCGCCAGCGGCTTGCCGGCGTGTCCCGTTATGACGGAGACCAATTGCGACTCGCCGAATTCTCGACCTTGGTCGATGCCCGCCTCGGTGAGGCCGTCGGAGTAGAGAACGATCGTGTTTCCGGGCTGGAGGCTGACTTCGCCGACGTGGAACTCACACTCCGGAAACAAACCCAGCGGAGGCGCGCCAGGGTCGAGCCGCTGCAGGGAGCCGTTGCCCACCAGGAGCGGAGCGTTATGCCCAGCGTTGACGTAGCGCAGCAAGCGCGCGGCGGGATTCCACTCGGCGTAGAAAATCGTGGCAAACCTCCCACCGTCAGTAATCTGGTGCAAGTGAACGTTGAGCTGCGAACACACGGCTTTGGGGGAGTGCCCGGCGCCGGCCAGCATGCGCAGCACAGCCTGCAGGTTGGTCATCAGGATGGCAGCCGAGATCCCCTTCCCGCTGATGTCGGCGATGGCGAAAACCAATCGACCGTCGGGAAGTTGCATCACATCGTAGTAGTCGCCGCTGATGCCGCGGGCAGGTACGCAGATCGCCGAGAACTCCAGGCCGCCATCCACTGGAAATTGGCGCGGGAAGAGTGCGCGCTGCACCTGCAGGGCGAAGTTCAGCTCCGCCTGCTTCATCGACAGCTCGTGGCGGCTGGCGCGCAACTCGAGTTGCACGCGGTAGAGCGCCATCCCCAGCACCCCCGCCGCAGTCGTGCCCGCAAACGTCAGCCCCCAGGTGACGATTTCCGATTCCCGCAGCAGCCCCCGGCCAAGATAGAGCAAGAGTCCGGCGGCGAGTAAGAACGCGACAGGATGGAGCTTTCCGCGCATCGTTCCGCACAGTGTGTATCAGGAGGCGCCCGGGCGCAAGCCCCGGAAGACGACTGACGGCGAGCGTTGCCGCACGTTCAGCCCGAAGTCAGCGTCTTGGGTTGCCTCTCGGAACCTTCCTGCACCTCGTACCCTGAACAGGTCAGCACCGGCAGCCGGGGATACTGCGGAAAGCGCGGGTCAATGGCCGCGCGCCGGCATTGGTAGAAAATCGCGTTGCGGTCGGACTGGAGCACTCGCATGTACGCGCACGAGGCGCACAAACCTACGCGGGCCGTTACGTTGGGATCCGTTTTCATCAGGACCTCTATCAGGAGGCGCCGACCGGCGCCAGACCTCGCCACACCCACTGTCATCGAGCAGCGACTCAGCAGCCCTCATCTTACGGGAAGAATGGAATAAGCTTCCGAATCTCCGTCTCGTCGGGATGGCGCCCGTATTCGGTAATTTCGAACGCCTCGGCGTGCTGGATCGTGGAGGCTTTGGCGCCGTACCACTTTTCCAGAGCGGCCTTCCACTCTGGCGCGACATTGCTGGGGCGCTGCGCGGCGAGCCATTTGCGCCGGGCGGCGGGATCCGGGGGCACCTCCGCGAGCCGTCCCGCGAGCCACGGTAGCCATTCGTACATTTGCGAGACGTGCGCATCGAGCATATCGATCTTCTTTTCGATCACGTCGTCGATGGCGACAACGATGTCCGGCCGGAAGGGCTGGGGGCGCGTGAAGTTGTCGGAAAAGTAGAGGAATACGGGATTCTTGCGCAGGGCGGGCGTATCGCTCACGATGTTCGGCACGGTGACGGTGAAGGACGCGTCCTGGACCAGCACGCCCGTGTAGCGGTGGTCGGGGTGATAGTCGTTGGGCCGCGGGGCGAGGACGATGTCGGCCTGCCACTCGCGGATTTTGCGGATGATCTGCCGGCGCACCTCGAGCGAAGGCACGAGTTCGCCGTCGTGGTTATCGAGCACTTCGTACTCGATGCCGACGCGCCGTCCGGCTTCGATTGCTTCCGCACGCCGACGGCGCGCCAGGGCGCCTCCTCCCTGGTCCTGGTGGCCGGCGTCGCCATTGGTGACGGCGACGAATTTCACCCGGTGACCGAGCGCGACGTACTTGGCGGCGATCCCGCCCGCCTTCCCGTCGCAGTCGTCCGGGTGGGCTCCGAAGGCAATGACGCGCAGCTTGGAGTAGTCCTGCGCCCAGACCGGAGATGCCAGGATCAACAGCACTGCCAGACCTCGAAACATTGTGTCCTCCTTCCCCATCCTATGTGGCCTGTCTTACCGTTTGTCCGCGTGGGAGTCAAGCGTGCCGGTGGAACGACATAGCGGGGAGCAGGTCCCGGTGAAACCCAGAGCCATGTGGTGGTAGCATCAAGCGGCAGGGCTAAACTGGCCGGCGCGGAGTCTAGGAGATCTTTCCGGGGAAGCGGGGAAGAATTGCGGGTCCGCGCGCACTCTAGCAAATGGAGGATTTTCCGATGAGAAAGTTCGTCCCAATATTGGCGTTGCTCCCGATGTTGTTCGTCCGTCCTCCCGGTGCCACCATAGCTCAGGACCAGTCGCACGGGAAACCCATCGAAATGACCACGTATTACGTGGGGTTCCTTTATCGGGGCCCCAAATGGACTCCCGAGGTCACTCCGGAGGTCGAGCGCTTGCAGGAGGAACACATGGCCAACATCCGTCGTATGGCGGATTCCGGGAAGCTCCTCCTGGCAGGGCCGTTTTCCGATGGCGGGAATCTGCGCGGGATGTTCGTCTTCCAGGTGGACTCGATGGAGGAAGCTAAGGCGCTCGCGGACGCGGACCCGGCCGTGAAGGCTGGACGGCTCACGGTGGAGATGCATCCCTGGTATTCCGCCAAAGGGATTCGCGTTGATCCCACCCCGAAGGAGAAGTGAGGATGTGACGAAGGGAAGCCAGGCGCGTCAGCGCTGACCCTTTCTGAAATGTCCTAAGGGGGCCAGATCGCGCCGGGCTTTGGCACGGCATTGGCCACTTGCCGCCCCGACTTGTCCCGGCCTCGCTGGGAAGGGCGGTGCTACATTGACCGGGCCTGGAAAAACGAATCAGTACTTCTGAACTTTGGTGACTTTGCCGTTGAGGAAGTCCACGACAACGCGCTGGCCGTCTTTCATATAGAACCAGGTTTCCGAGAGTTTGCCTTCGCCGCTGTCGTTGATTCTCTTCTGCTCGGGCTCACCGAAACTCAGCAGCACCATCTGGTAGGTCATCCCCTCGGCGACAGACTTGGTTTCTATCGCCTGGCGAACTTCCGGCGCCAGGTCACGCCGGGCTGCTTCCTCGCGAATGGGGCTGACATCCACCAACCGTCCCAAGAAATCCAGGAAGGCGTTCGACGCGAGATCGGCGTCGGTGATGTCGCGCTTGTAGCGGAAGTTGATGCGTGAGCCGCCGGCACGCTGGAACCCAGGAGTTTGTTCCTGGGCATGTTTGCTGCCACGCCGTCCCATCCCGCCGCCCCCCAGGTGGATTTCGACCATGTCACCGTGGATGTTGACGTTGGTGATGGTCACCACTTCATTCGATTCCACGCCCACCCCACGCTCCTTCAGCCACTTGGTCAGGTCTTTCAAATTCAGGCCGCGCTGGTCCCAGTGCTTCCCCTCCGGCGGCGTGTAGTAGACGTCCACGCCTTCCTTGGTTGCGGGGAGCTGCGTTAGGGCTCTCACGTCTTTGCCCAGCAGCAAGCGCTCGAGCGATTTCTTGGCCGTATTCGAGGCTCCCGCCCAGAGGGAGACGGGAAAGACGGCGATCAGCATCACGATAACGGCTGTAAGTGACGTGTATGATCGAGGTTTCATTGCTTCTCCTTCCAAACGCGCGATTCTACTTTTTTCAACGGCCGGCTCCGAGTCAACGTTTTCAACCCGGGAGTGTTTATGCATCTCCTGAGAATTTAGATGAAGTCCCGCCCGGGACCGGATGTCTCGACAACGATGCTTGCTTCGAAGAACAAACCTTCGATTAGCCCTTCTCGCAGAGCACGACGCGATCTTCGTTGTCCACTTCGTGCAGGTGGACTTCGACGGATTCAATTTCCGTCGTTTGGATCACGCGTCCGACGTAGTTGGCCTGAATGGGCAGTTCGCGGTGGCCGCGGTCGATGAGCACGCAAAGTTCGACGCGCCGGGGCCGGCCGTGATCCACCAGCGCGTCGAGCGCGGCGCGCGTGGAACGGCCGGTGTAGAGAACATCATCCACGAGGATTACGGTCTTGTCTTCAACGCTGAATGGAATCGAAGTCTCCTGCACGCGCGCTTCCTGCCCTCCGCGCGAGCGGTCATCGCGATAGAAGGTGATGTCAATCGTCCCGACCGGTGGCCGAACTTTTTCGATGTCCGCGATTTTCTTCGCCAGGCGCTCCGCCAGCGGAAATCCGCGCCGCCGCACGCCCACCAGCACCAGGCTTGTGGCGCCGTTGTTGCGCTCGACGATCTCGTGCGCCAGGCGCACCAGCGTGCGGTCGATTTCCGACGAGGACATCAGTTGCGCTTTTTCGCGGAGCCCGGCCTCCGCGTTCGTGGCCTTCCGGGCTGCGGGAGGCTTCATAGTGGCGATTATAGCATCCGGAACGCCTTCGGATGCGAACCCGAGGGATATTGTGAAGGGTGGTGGATTTTGAACCCTGGAGGTTGATTCTTCGTTTTTCGAGTTTCGGTTTTCCCGTTTCGACTTTTGTGTTCGGATCTGGGGCTCTATGCTTTTGCCTTCGGACTTTTGCCCTTCGCCTTTTGGTTTTCCTTTCTCTGGCATTCCCGCCGGAGTTCCCTCACGTAATGATCCGCCTCGCGCGTGGGCCTGGGGATGCGGAAGCCGTCGCAGCAATGCTTCACGAATTCGACGGCGGAAGCAAGTGACACACGATGGCCCGTCGTGACGTAGAGGGGTTTAACTTTGTCGCGGGTGCGCAAGACCTCTCCAACCCGCTCGCCTTTGAACCACAGCGGCTTTGTCGAGTTTGCCTTCGTCCCTGGCTCTTCGTGCTCCCCCACCAAGAGCGACTTGGCGCAGCCGATCGTCGGTTTGTCGAGCAGCACGCCGATATGCGACGCGATGCCGAATAATCGCGGGTGGGCGCGTCCGTGGCCGTCGATGAGAATCAAATCCGGCTCGGTCTTCAGGCGCGCAAAGGCCGCCAGGAGTACCGGACCCTCACGGAAGGAAAGCAAACCGGGAACATAGGGGAAGCGCAGCTTGCGACGCGCCATGCGGCGCTCGACTTCCTCCAGGGATGGGTAGCGGAAAACCACCACCCCCGCAAAAGCCCAGGCGCTCTTGGGATCAAAAGCCACATCTGCTCCGGCCACAAATCCGACGGGCGTGAAATCGTCCGTAAGCACGACGCGCTCGCGCAGACGCTCCTGCTCGCGCATCGCTTCGCGGGGCGTGAGATTCCATCGAGGTTTGATGCGCGGTTTCATGGGGTGCTGGAGCGGTGCTCTACGAGTGGAGAGATCCACGGCGGTCAGAGACCGACGCTACAGAGAGTGTCGAAGCTGTGTCATATCCCCCGCTTGTGATTCTCGACTTCGACGCCGGCAAATGGTTTGGTGCGCTCCAGCAAGGCTGTCTGCGCGGCTTCCGGCATCGGCTTGAACGTCTTCGCGAGGTAAACGTTGTAATTGAGCCGCTCGACGGAATCACAGCCCGAGACTAGCACGCTGACAGGCTGGCTCCAGACCCAGGGTAACGCTTCCGCCACGCTCGCCACGCCTTTGGTGAGGACGTTGCCAAAGCTGAGCGTCTTCATGGCAATGACGCCAGTGTTGCGCTGGACAGCTTCATCAACCACCGTCTCGCGGAAACTCCTGAAATGGAAGTCGACGACGTTGATCGGCATCTGGATGGTATCGAAGGGATAGCGCTTCACGGCCGCGAGGTGCACCGCCGGATCGTAGTGCCCGGTCAAACCGATGAAGCGAATCTTCCCCTCTTTCTTCGCCTTCTCGGCGGTCTCGAGCGCGCCGCCGGGAGCGAAGATTTGGTCGAGCTGCTCCAAGTTCATCACCGCGTGGAATTGCCAAAGGTCGAGATAATCCGTGCGCAGGCGGCGCAAGCTGCGTTCGAGCGTGGCGCGCGAGCCTTCCGCGTCGCGCTGATCCACCTTGGTCATCAGATAGATATTCTGCCGGCGGCCTTCCAGCGCCTTGCCCATGCGCTCTTCGGCGCGGCCTTCCTGGTAGCAGTCGGCGTTGTCAAAGAAGTTGATTCCCAGCTCGAGCGCGCGGTGGATGACCGTGAGGGAATCTTCCTCCTTCTCCGGATAGCCCGCGTGATACCCGCCCAGCCCGATCATGGTCACCTTGAGCCCGGTGCGGCCCAGCGTCCGCATGGGGATCTCGCCCGCCAGTTCCGCGGCGCGGGCGATATCGCCCCCGAATCCGCCGAGGGCCGCCGTGACGGCTGTCGCTGCGGCAGTTCTCATAAAACCCCGACGGTTCAAATCGTCTTTGCTCATGTTCTGCTCCCTCGAAACGCGTTGCAGAATTTTCGCAATTGTCGGTAAGGAAATCAACCTGCACCTGAGGTAGAATCCCCGCGAGCCTTTCTGAAGCTGCGGGCATGAAATACACCAATTACGAATTCAAGGCACGCTTGAAAGATGAGCGTTACGTTCGCGCGTCGCTCAAACGCCTCCGCGCGCGCTACGTGGGGACTGACCGCCAGGTCGACACCTACTTCCGTGTTCCGCGTGGCCGGTTCAAGGTGCGCGAGGGCCGCATTGAAAACGCGCTGATCTTTTACGAACGCGCCAACGCCCCGCGCGCCCGCAAGGCGCGAATCGAGATGTCCCTCCTGCCTCGGCGAAATTCTCTGTGCGCGATCTTCCGTCGGACGCTCAAGGTGCTCGCGGTTGTGGACAAGAGGCGGGAAATTTACTTCGTTGGCAATGTGAAGATTCACCTCGACAATGTGCACAGGCTCGGCCGGTTCATCGAAGTGGAAGCCATCTCGCGTTCCGGCAAAGTGGCAAAAGCCCGGAAACAGGCTCTGCGCTTTCAGAAGCTCTTTGGAATCTCTCCCGAGGACATCTTGAGCCAGTCGTATTCGGACCTGGTCCTGAGAAAAGCGCGACGCTAGTTTCCGCTCCAACTACCGCTTGACCCCGGGCGGACAATTCCATAGCGTTATGGGCCGGCGCCGAGACCGCCAGTGTCGAACGGTTGAAGCCGGGAACAATATGTCGAAGACAGAAAACATCCTCCAGCAAATGTTCGGTGAGATCTCATCCCAGGGCAGTCTTTCGCTCGCTCAGCTTTCGCGCTCCGTCGGGCTCCGGCCCGCCACAGCAAAGATCAAGCTGCGGCCGCTGGTCCGCCAAAACCTGATTGTGTACGAGAACCGTGGGAGGAGAGTCACCATCAATCCGGGCTATGGCTACGTGGTCGGAATCGACCTTGGGGGAAGTCATTTGCACTTCGCGCCGGCGGGTTTTCGGGGCGAGATCCTGAACGATTCAACCATCAAGATTCGGCCCGAAGACGGCCCCCAGAAGATGATCGCCCAGATTAAGCAAGGCATCCGCGCGCAGGCCTTGCAGGCGGGGCGAGCCCCCCTCCGGGCGGTTTCGATCGGCGTGCCCAGTCCCGTCGATACCGAGCACGGCGTGGTGGCCTGGGCCAACAACCTGCCGGGCTGGGAGAACATCCACCTCGGTCGCGAACTCGAGCGGGAATTCCGCGTTCCCATCTTCATGGAAAACGACGCCAACATGGCGGCCATCGGCGAACACTGGCGCGGCGTGGCGCGCGGGGTGAGAAATTTTGTGTTTGTGGCGCTGGGCACGGGCATCGGCACGGGTGTCTTCATTGATGGCAAGCTCTATCACGGCCGCACCGGCTCGGCGGGCGAACTCTTTCGCATGAACCTCGAGTGGCAGCGCTGGGACGAAGAGTTTCCCGACACCGGCTACTTTGAAAACTATGTCGCCGGACTGGGCATTGCCGCCGAAGGCCGCAAAGCGCTGGGCGCGCCGCCACCGGGTGACGTGGGGCTTCGCGAGGAACGCGATGCCTACTTTGTTTTCCAGGCGCATCGCGAGGGGAATCCTCAGGCCACCGCGGTGCTCGAGAAAATCTTCACTATCTTGGGCGTGGGCATGTCGAACGTCGTTGCGGTGCTCGATCCCGATTTGATTGTTTTCGGCGGCGGCATCGCCAAGGGCGCGCCCGACCTGATGCTCTCCATCGTCGAGAAAGTCGTGCGCCGCATTCAGAAACAAATCACTCCGGCCTTCAAACTCAGCTCGCTCGGCGACAAGGCCCAGACTTACGGCGCGATTCGTTCGGGGCTCGCAGTGGCCCAAGACGCCTGTGTGCGGCGGTTCCGATAGCCCACAAGGCCGTTCATTGATTTAATCAGCTCGACTAATCCCTTCCCATTATTGACGCCCACAATCCATTGCCCTACGCTGATGGCTCTGTCGGGGCGAAACTACTTTTTACCGTAGAGTTCCAAGAATCCAAGCCGTCGGGTATTGGGTGAGCAGAGGGGCCACCTTCGTGGTGGCCGCTCTGCATTTCACACCAGGGAGCTGAAATGAAACGCTTCACCGTGATTTCTCTGCCCGGCCTGCTTCTCCTGGGAGTTCTCGTTCCCCCGTTGCATTCCCAGGCCAACGGCGCGCACGTTGACGGCATCGTGAGCGACTCGCAGGGTCTTCCCATGGCGGGAGTGGCCATTGTCCTCACTGAAACTCGGACAGGTCTGGAACGCGCCACGGCAACGTCAACCTCGGGCACGTACCAGTTTCCCGGCCTCAACCCCGGCCCGTACGAACTTGTGGGCAAAGCACGGGGGTTTGCCGCCGAGGTTCGGGACGTAACGCTGGAAATCAATCAAGCCCTTCGGCTTGACATGACCCTCAAGGTCGGGGAGGTCTCGCAGCGCATCGAGGTGGTTGACTCGATTCAGATGCTCCGCACTGCCGACGCGAGCTTGGGCGAGGTGGTCGAACCCACGCTCACCCGGGAACTGCCCCTCAATGGCCGGCATCTGCTGGATCTTGCACAGCTGGCGCCCAGCGTCCACAGCGGCTCCGGAGCACAAGCGGGTAATGCCAACCCGCTCTACTGGCGGCCGCAACAGAATTCCGCTCTGAGTGTGGGCGGCGCGCGGCCTAACGCCAATTACTTCATCCTGGACGGCTCGATCAACACCGACCCCACATTCAACACCCTGGCGTTCAGCCCTTCACCCGATGCGGTGCGCGAATTCAAAGTGCAGACGGGAAGTTATTCCGCGGAGTTTGGCGGCGCGGGCGGCGCGCAGATTAATATCGTCACTAAGTCTGGCGGCAACCAACTGCATGGCGACGTTTATGAATTCATGCGCAACAGCGCGCTCGACGCCCGTTCCCTCAACGATCCCAGCCACATCCCCCATCTCTCTCAGAACCAATTTGGCGGGGCCCTGAGCGGCCCCATCCGCAGGGGCAAGACCTTCTTCTTTGCGAACTACGAAGGGTTTCGCCTGAGCAATGGTTTGACCAAGGTGGCCACCGTGCCCACGATGCTGGAACGCATGGGCGATTTCAGCGAGAGCGGCAAGACGATCTACAATCCATTGAGCGCCCACGCCAATCCCAACTTCGACCCCACCAAGCCTGTGAGCCCGAGCAATCCGAAGATTATTCGGGATCCCTTTGCGGACAACATGATTCCCGAATCCATGTTGAATCCGCTGGCGCTGCAGGTCCTCGATGCGATGCCCCTTCCCAATCTCGCCCCAGGTGATGACCCAATGGGGATGGGCTCGGGCAGCGGTCCGGCTTCCAACAACTATCTTGACCTGCGGACGAATCGCAATTCATCCGACCAGGGGACATTCCGCCTCGACCACAACTTCCGCGAAGGTGACAGCCTTTTCGCGCGATACTCCATC